>Ga0209208_10009560_pt1 | contig 12728 bp, 9 predicted proteins | sample S1TSphfallax_3_FD_187694 | JGI IMG/M metagenome (GOLD analysis project Ga0209208, IMG submission 187694) | Host-associated microbial communities from peat moss isolated from Minnesota, USA - S1T2_Fd - Sphagnum fallax MG (SPAdes) (version 2) | ecosystem: Host-associated > Plants > Peat moss >...
ATTTGTACCTTGAACAACAGAAGGTTCATGTGGTTCAAGACTCTGGAAGGACCTCCCATGGACAACCATTAGTTCAAGAATCATCATGAATAGGAGATTGAAGCATGGGATGCATTTTGGTCGCCAAATTTTCAGAGTTTACTCACGAAAAATATATACAAGCTGAAGCTTTTGCCAACATGAGTGGCTATTTGTAACTGGGTTATGAACTGCAGAATTTCTGCAGTCAGATGCATCTACAAGAGTATGCATTCAAATGTCATATATGGAAACAGGTCAAGTACTGAGTCATGATAAAGTACAGCCCAAGTCACAGAGTGCACTTGGTCTGCTGCAACGTAGCATCAATCATGCCAAAAGTGGATTGAAGGGCCTGGGTTTTCACACATTTGTTTTGCATGCTGCTTGATAACCTGGAGACACATAGGAGACCCTGGCTGGAGCTAGTCACAAGACTCCCAACTATGTTGAACAATAACAGGATCTACCCAGCTGTCAACAACTTACATGCAGCAATTCCTGGATGAAATAGTAACTCTCAATTTAGCAAGAGATCCCAGACAATTTGGTGACTCACAAGTTGGATGCCTCTTGACAAAGTTCCACTCCATAGTGTTCTAGTTGAAGCTGCACCCTCACTATGTGGCTTCCAACTCAAGCTTTGGCATTCCAATGCTGGATTGCTTTCGATACTCAATCAGCAGTGAACGACCCAAGTTGGTTAGGAGTCCTAATTCAACCATCCCTTCCATGTATGAATGACCAGGACCTGTATGCACAGACTTCAACTTGAGGTTTGCTATTCCTTTCTTCCTCACACCCACGAGAGCTTGCTCCATGGTAGCCTGCCCCCGAACACCCAACCCTGCAATTTGGACCTCGTAGTGGTACTTCACAGCTGCCACATTAACCTGCATTTCATGAGAACACATATTTCAGACCCACACACAATAACAACAGACAGATGTGTTGAAAATTTATTTCACAGGCAGATTCTTACAAGTTGGATGTGACTCCTGACGATAGATTTGGCTGCAGTCTGCACAAGGTGCTCCAGTGACATGATGTGAGCCATAACCATAGCATGTAGCCTTTCTGTTTCATCAGGCGCAGCCCATATTTCAGGGTTGCTCCCGAGAGACATCTCAATTATCCCAAGTGTCAAGCCAGCTAATTCAGGCACCCCAGGTCGTTGAAAGGCTTTCTCATCTCCACACCACTCACAGGTCTTCAGTAGGGCATCCCAGAGAGCAAAAAAGTTCATGCTGCTAGATGAAAGCTGAAATCCCCTCACCTTCAAACTGTTGAAGACAATGGGAACTAGGATAGCTGCACGATAAAACAGATCTGGGTCCAAGTGGGGAGCTACGGGCTTCAAAGCCAGTACATTTACCCCAAGTTCAACAATAAGGCTTGTGACACTCTTGAACTGAATAACAACTGGGATGCCTGTCAAACCATTTGAGGATACCTGGCAAGTGATTGATTTGGCATGTCAGTCAAGAAATGTATGACATTTTAACGTACTTCACAAGGCGCATGCTAATGCAAATCCATAAGGCTTTAACAATTTGGAAACACTGTTTACAGTATGACAAATTATAGAGTGCCTGCTACACCACATGGGATGACCCAGATCTCTATTACTGTTGACTCTCATTGTATTGGCTTGGTAATCAATCATCTTCAACAGTGTTTCACAGCCATGCTTAGCAGAAATAAGCTCCAGTATTCACAACATTGACCACCAAAATGAATTTATCTATGAGATTGTTAAGCAACTCCACAAGAAAACTCTGAAGGCAGCCTTTGTGTCAGTTCGAGCAAAACCGAAACAAACAAAAAGTGTGGTCATAACCTTATGAGCACCACTAACAAAGTACCAGACCATCACCTTCACCATGAATATAGCATAGACTAGCTACCATGAACCCCCCATCAACTTCATCAGCTCCCAACAGTGGTCGTAGATAAGTATAGAATAATCTGCCCAAAATTCCAGGCAAACAATCAAACAAAAGTTTGCAGCCTGAGTTTCTGTTTCCCAGAAGCAATGAGAAGAACCCAGTTGAGACGTTGGCTAACACCCACAATGAATGAACTGCAAACAAACTTGTGAGGATCCTTTAGTACTCAGATTTGGTACCTGGTCTGCCACGAAGGTTTGAGAATCACATTGTGACAGGAAGTCAGATGCCACACGATCCTCAACCAAACACCGTAAAATGGTCAAGCAAAGCTTTGCACGCAAAACTCCTGAAACACCTGATGTTGCTAGCTGGGAGATAATTTCTTTAGAGATGGAGAAAAACGACCTGGGCAGGTAAAGAACTCATGGTTATTGACACTACAGAGCCCCCTCTCTCTATTTCAATGCATGTGAAAAGTCACTCTTGACCTCATAGCCTTTAGACTGCACTTCATAAACCCTGTCATCTCACTGTTCACTAACCTTGGAAGAGAGAGAGAGAGAGAGACACACACACACACACACACACACAGAGTTACTTCTTTCATGTTTTAACTGCACCAATAACCAAACCAGTCTGAAAGTTTATCAGATAATGTCTGCAGACAGACCATCTATGTATCCAAAGTTACTGCCAAACTCACTGTGGAAGGAATCATTAGTAATCCTGTCAATTAATCTGACCTCAAAACCTCCATCCAGAGAAGTGTTGCAGACTGCCCAGGCACAGTTACTCCACCAACCGCTTGCACAGAGTTGAAGTTGGATGATGGCCAAACCTGCACCAAAAATGAAGACACTGTTATGGTGACACAAGAAATATCAGAATATATGCAAAAGATGTCAATCTGTCACCTAAGACCTGGCAGATGTCTTGTCCAAACACAAGCCTTGAGTTTGAATTTAGATTCTGCACCTGACTCCTAGGAAGAAAATCACTTGTGAATTCATGGCACACATACTCCTACAGAAGAGTGGTAAAAAGAGTACCTGTGCTGATTTCAACATTGGGTTCAGGTAGAAGAGAAAATAGAGCAACAGGAGACCAGCTGTTGTGTTGCACCACTCTGTATCAAGGGTTTCAGGGCCTGTGGTCCCTGACACAACATTGCGACTGGTGTCCTGATGTGTGGCACCATACCCAAAAAGGCTACCAATATACCCAAACACACTTCCATCACTCAGGGTCAATCTGAGACTTGAGAGGGAGCTTGTGAAATCAGTCGATGTTACATTATTCAAGGGAGAGAGGAGTGAGGCTACTGTGTGGAGAAGGGGTAAGATTGGAGACACAGGCGATAGAATTCGCTCTGCATATGGATTTGAGCTCTCTCTCCATAAAAGAAGCAAAATGAGAACCAGAGTAGCATCAAGCTCCACCCTACTCCGCTCACCAGCAAGCTTCAAGTTGGAAACAGCAACAAGTGCATCAAACACATTGTAGATAAAGAGGTAGCTTGCTATGGGATTGGTGTTCACATTATGTGTGGCTGTTAAGATGGTCAAGTACACCCTGCATCATCCATAACTCCAGTAAGCAAACCAATCCAAAGTTTTTCATCACTTGCTTACACAAACTCAGCAACTACAGTATCCTGTACATTACAATGGCCATGGCAACAACCTAGTTAAGAGCCACAGAGCAGCAAGACTAGTCTGAGCTTTGCATAATTCACAGCCCAAATATGGACTACTTACTTAACACCCAAGGATTTGACAAGCACTGGTACATCATCCCTTGTTAGCAGGCCCACAATCCCCATGATTAACCGTCGGAAAAAGTTATCTGCATTATCAACTGATCCTGCCACCAGTATGAGGATGGTGAAACCCTGCATATCGCAACACATGATTACCTTGTCAGTTCTGTTACAAACACCTGCTCCTGCATCTACAAGAAACACATTGCACAACATCCTGAGGTCACAATTACATCAGCACAGCATAAAACAAACCTGCTCATTGAAACGCTTCTTGAAAATTTCTCGAAGCAGAATTGCCAATGTCTCCAGTGCATGAGCCACTCTGATGAAATTGCCATCATTCAAATATCTGTGGGAGAAGCACAACAACATCACAGGTATTAAAAATTAAGATAGACAACAACATGACTGCCTAAAGAGGTGAATACAGTCACAAAAGCCAGTTGTAACAATCAAAAGACTTTTGCATTGCTCACCACACCTTACACAGGTTGCAAAAATGTCATTAATGACAGGCTGCAGATTCCCCCTCAATTGCTCCTCAGATGCTTGTGAGATACACCGAGAGAGAAATGCCTCATTGACCTGCAAAGAAAGAGATATATAGATCCACACCCTATTAGGCACGTGAATGTGATCATGGAAAATTATATCTCTCAATTCATCAGTGCAAAATCTAGATCTGGTGGCAAAAAGCTCATCACCTTGAGAAGCAGCAATTCGTCCCAGAATCTAGCAATCGCCGTGTGGCCTTGAATGCCTTGATCCTTTGCTGTTTGGAGAACACTTCGCAAAGCAAAGATGTCTTCATACAACGAGACAAATTTCTCCTTGAATGCCGCAGACTTGCCAGTGATCACAGCCATATGACGACCACTTCCAGGCCCCACCACTTCGTTCTGCATGCCTAGTCCACCCTTCTATCAAACCTCTGATGATATTCACGCACTGTGATCGAAGAAGGAACAGAAACAACAACCATAAGAGAGAGACAGAGAGAGAGAGAGGAAGGTGAGTAGCTGACTAGTTACTGGCATCATCAGATGCTCCCAAGTGTGCGTTGTTGCCAAATCTCTATCCCTTCCAAAGCACAAAAACGACGAGTCCGCATTTCCGAAACAGGGTCAACACAAAATGAGCTTCTCTCTCTATCTCTGCAAATTTGTTGAGAACTCCTGCACTGAAATCCCGTACTGAAAAAGCACCACCACTAAGTTGTTAATGCTTCCAGATTCGAGCACATCATCAAGCTCTCTAAAGTTGCTTTCAAAGATTCAGACACCACTTTGCCTCTCCTCGCCAGCTCCCGCATTAGGGTAAGCGCAAGATTAGGTTTAAAGCTCAATACGAGAGAAAAACAATTAGTGTAAGGATCGATCATCGCTGAGATTTCATTTTCTTTTGCGTCGTGGATCCTTTTCTTTGAGGTCAAAATTGTGGGTGTGCAGACACGTTCTTGCGTGCGTGGTCACGACAGAAAATCACCTATGTGGTAGTCGTACAATTGCATTTCTCGCTCGCTTGCTTCATCATTGACCTAATCAAGTCTTGTCCTCAGCTCTTCTCTTTTCTCTAAGCGAACACAAAGCGAGGGTTCGCCATGTTGCCACGTACTTACTTACCAGCAAAAGTTTTGAAAATGCAGAGTGGCACCAAGTTCTGTGCTGAGGAGGATCTGAATGCAACCGACTGCTTCTTCTCATTATGTGGTACCAAAACAAAATACCTTTTCTTCTTCCTCATCGTCAGGAAACACAAAACTTCCTGCCAACTCAGGCAATCTCTAAACTTCTGCTCTGATCTCGGTCATTTTGAAATCTGTTCTTGGCAACAACGAGAGTTTATGCAGTATGCACCTCTCATTGTTCACAGCAATCCAGGTGCAAAACCTGCCTGTTCGTTTGACAAAACCCTTTCCAACTTCCATTGTTGAACATGTGACACAGAGCCGAAAACATGACAAGAATTGAGTGCGATCAGTCACTTACAGAGTATTAGACCATCACCTGGTTGCACTTGTAGGTGATTGCACTTGTTTGTTGACAACTCTTTCCAACCTCTGTTGTTGAACATATATACTCAGATGAAACATGGTAAGAATGTGTGGTTGGTCATGCACCTCTTTAGAACATCACCTTCATCATGAGTGGCAGTGACCAGCTGCCACTACTCCCCCCTACTGACGTCATCAGCTTGTGACAATGGGGATATAGATAAAAATAGAATGATCTCAAGATATTGTTGCAAACAATTCTACAAAAATCTGCATTGTGATTTTGTGTCACATCTCTAGATGCAATGGGACAACTCATTCAAGTCGTTTAGTGGCACTCAAGAAGCAATAATGTTGCAGAAAAACTGTGCACACAAACAAAAGACCCATGGATTCCAGCCACCGTGCTTCATATCCACTAGGCTTCTTGCTATCAGGCTGTCAAAATGTCAAACACATCGAGCATATCTCTCTCTACAGCCTGTTGACACATCTGTTCAAAACTCCAAGAGGCTTTTAGTGTGCTGTGCATGTATGGCAATTCTTGGACAGTGGAATTCCAAAGACTGACATCATGTTACAATTCATTAAACAAAGATCATGCATTTCACTTCATGGGCAATTTTATCTTCAAGGATGCCTTTTGAACAAGTACACTACCTGTTATTTTCTTCTTGCACTCCAACCACTGAAATCTTCAATTAAAAAGAAAAAGTTTCATGAAAGCAGTTTCTAAATAATCTAAGCATTCAATAAGTTGGTGGGACCACAAAGGACCTCCAAGAGGCAAACGTATCAGCACTCTGTTTCATTCAAAAGTGCTGCAAACCTGACAAGGTGATTATTGAGAAAATACCAGAAAAAGGCCCCTAGTTGAATACTACTAATGTATGACCAGAATTATGAGACTTAGTATATACATCATTACTGCCTTCAAAGAAAGAAGACTAGCCTGCAAAGGTATATTCTATGAACAACACAAATACAACAAGATGGGCACACACCCATTTCTGTGCGGGTAGGTGGAGAACAATTAATTGCATCAGAAATTGATTCATCAACACCTGTCTTGAAGAGAACTTGTGGGAGTCATGTACTCGCAGCAAGAATGCCCAATATCCATGGAGACTTCAAACATTGGTGAAATTACTCATCTTTCGCTCTCTTGACTATCTTATCTTTCCTCTCCTCTGCTTGGAACACATCTTGTTGCAGTTTTGTCACCCGGAATATCAACCTGTCAAAAGAAAGCCTTGCCAGAATAAGTACACAACCACTCATTGTTTGTACATAGAGTGAAACCAGTACAGACAAGAATTTTACTGTACCAATCTGCCACTTCAAAATCCATTCCTCTGATACACGCATACAGATTAACTTAGAACTGAAATTGGAAATGACAAGAGACTCCACATTGATTACACAGAGGCACTGTGAGTGCCCAACAATGTACCCTTCTCACAATGAATCCAAGTGGGCCCATACTTATTGAGTGGTCATGCTAAGCTTTGCTATCGACTATTACATTGAGCAGCCTTGTAGATTTTTGATATGCAAGAGCTCAAGGCATATTCTGCCCATAAAAATCCATCCCATGTCGCAATTCCACGCCAACTTTTATGATAACAGCTCGCATGCATGCTTACATGCATTCTTGAAAGCCATTGGGAAATCCCCACTACTACTTTGCTATCATCAGTAGTGAGAGCTTAAAGGTAAAAAAGATACCAATATAGAAGAACTGCTGCAATGGCCAACAGTGTATTCCGCTCCGACTTGAAAACCTGGGTACATCATGAGTGTGTAAGGTACAAGGACATGGAACTTGTGTTAGGTGCAGGTGCCCAAGGTCATTACCCTAAGGGATTGGAACAATAATAAAAAAGCCAGTGCGAAAAATAACCAAACACAGAGGTCCAATTCCAGGCCACAAATGTCAAAAGTCCAATGATGTTTCAAAGAACCCAAATCATGAAGACAATTTGTGGCAGCATTCAGCTGAAATGAAGGGTAAACTAAACCATAACATAACCAGAATCCAGATGGTCTAAAATGAGCACAAAAACAAGAGATGTGGTTGCATGCTATAAAAGACTACAGAAAGGTGCTTACAGATCTCTGAAAGCGATCTCTCTCCAATGTGGTGCAGACATCTTTGGCACAATTAATACGGTGTTCATTCTTCCAGTATACCTCTACATTACCATATTGTCAATACAAAATGTCATCATCATATCTATGAGATTGCAGAGAAATCAGAAATCTCCACAACAACACTTTAAAGGTAACATGGCAATGAGTGTGGTTGTAATCTTATGAGAGTCCCTCACAAAGTGTCAAACCTTCACCTTCACCATGAATAGCAATGATGAGCTGCCATGACTACCCACTGCCTTCATCAGCTCCAGAGGGTGGAGCTAGATAAGTACATAACAATCTGCCCAAGTTAGTTTCTAGAAAAACCATTAAACAAAATCCGTGGCCTGAGTTTCTGTGACATTTCCAGAAGCAATGGGAAGACTCACTCAGTCATGATGCCAGCTAGCACTCAAGGGACATAGGTAATTCAATCATCATCATGTGTCATGCACATAGACATTGCTCTAGAGAGCAATTTCCACACATCCTCAGATGTTAGTATTGAACCTGCATCCTCAGATGTTAGGGTTGAACAGAGATGTGGGAAGCTGACCTAGGAGCTGGAAAACTGCAAAAGGGATGATGGCGAAGCCAGGTTGCAAAATATTGCGCACAAACTCCACTACCTGTTGGGCAAGTGCTCGTGGCAGCGGAGCTGTCAACAGCAAAAGAATGACTGCCTCAGCACCTGCCACCACGCCCAACAACATCCATTGCAAGGCCATGTTTGAGTCTTCGAGCTCTGAACAAACCCTAATGTATTTCCTGCCAAGTCCACCAAATCTCAATTCAGTTATTTGCAACAAAGCCACATCTGGATCACATATCTACAAGATTGCCGAGAAAAAGCCAAACCCTCCAAAACATCGAGATCAACTAAAAAAGTCAATTCAATCAAAAATTTGCAAAGGACACAAAATCAATCATATACGAAGGTGTTTTTCTCTTGTTGGCAACACATTGAGACACAATTTTGGACAAAACCCCACACACCTTACGAAATTCTTTTTTGATGAAGCTCCAGCACAAGCTTGATGTCTCCACCACCAAACAAAATGCAAACTCGCTCTCGTCGGTATATAGCTCGAAATGAATCAGGATCGAACACAGTCGGAAAACACTTGTCAGGGACGCTCTACTTTAGGGTTTCGTAACCGAGGCTTTGTACGCATACGATCCGGAGTGTACATGTACAACCTTTTATACTTTCATACTATACGAACTTGGATTTTGTATTTTTGATATTGGCATTTTAAAATCATTTTCAAGGAGAATAATTCAGTCCATTGTTTCTTTTCCATTTTCTTTTCATTCTCATTGCTTCTAAGTTCTTCCAAGGAAAAATATGACCAATGTGTATAATTATTTTTGGGCCCCATTTCTTTCCATTGTAAAAACCTAAAAGAAATTTACTAGTGTATATCAAGGACACACTATTCTATAGCATATTTTTGTTATATTTGGATTTTGTATTTTTGATATTGGCATTTTTTAATCATTTTCAAGGAGAATAATTCAGTCCATTGTTTCTTTTCCATTTTCATTTCTTTCTAATTGCTTCTAAGTTCTTCCAAGGAAAAACATGACCAATGTGTATAATTATTTTCGGGCTCCATTTTTTTCCATTGTAAAAACCTAAAAGAAATTTACTAGTGCATATCGAGGACACATTATTCTATAGCATATTTTTGTTATATTTGGAGGAGACACACAAAGGGCCCGACATTTTGAAAAACCCTAAACCCCTTTTGTTCTTTCTTTTTCATGTGATAACCCAATTATTATCACATAAAAACAATAATAAAATTTTATGCATGTGAACGTCCTCAACATAAAACATTCCTAAAATGAGGACACCTTTTGCTATGAACCTTTTGATGTTACTATTTAACTTCTTAGTCAAATGAGTCACTCTTGGACTCAACCTACATGTCTTGCCATACTTATACATGTAGTCATGTAACTTCTCAACATCCAACTACATGTTCTAGGCTTGGTGTCTTTCCATGTTTTTCGCTCACCTCCTTGCACAACTTGCTTCATGTTGCTTGGTGTCCTCCTTGCACAACTTGCTTCGTGTTGCTTGGTGTCCTTCCATGTTTTTCGCTCACCTCCTTGCACAACTTGCTTTGTGTTATTGGTGATGGGTTTAGGTCCTAGGTTTTGTGATTTCCCCTTTTAGGGCTCTCTATCGTGTGTTATGTGCTTTTAGGTGTGGTCTTTTGTTTGGACTTCGGTCTCTCTTTCTTCTTCTCTTGTTCTTTTGTGCAAGTGCTTTTTTTGTTTGTTTATTTATTTATAAACCAGATGTTAGTAAAAACACAAAGATAGAGCATAATTTCTCATTGTAGAATTTAATTAGATGCAACAATAGTTCATCATTTCATGTGACTTGCTTGTACAATAAAGTTATCCTTAAAGGCCTTCCTCATCCCATACCCTATCCCAACCCCAGTCTCAATTTCCTCCTTCATTTTCATTACAAAGTTATTTCAGGATTTTCTCTATAGATTTTAGGGTTTCTTTTGCATGGACTTATATGAGTGGGCTCTTCCACTTTCTGTTGCTTTTCAACTTTCTCATTTTCATTTCATGGGAATTTTTTTGATTTTCGATTACTTTAACTTTTTTTTTTGGTTTTTTGTTCTTTTAAGGTATTTTTGTTGGTTTTAGGGTTTTTCATTTCTTCTTGTTGTTTTCAGAGTTTTTAATTATTTTATAAATTTTTCCAATTGAATTTTTCTTTTTATTAAATTTTTTATATATTAGGGAGTTATATTAGGAGAGTTTCTTAGAGTTTCATTTTAGTTTTTAAACTCCTTTTGGGATTTTTTTTTAGGAATAATTTTTTTTTTGGGGGGGCTTTGTTTTAAGGTTTTAAATAAATTAAATTAGGCTTCTTTTAGGGATTTTTGGGGGGTTTTTTCTTGTGTTTCATGGTTTCTTCTAGCAATGATGTATTTTTGGACATGAGTAATTTCAATTACTTCTCGTTAAATGATGATGAATTGATTGTTCATAGGATGCATATATAACATCAAATCATACTTGCGATTATAATTTTGAACATTAACACATTGGAGTTGTTCAATGCAAATGAGTCAAAGTCAAATGTTAAATAATTGATCAATTGAAACGAAGGTGTTTGGGATGTGTTTGTCACAATGCTTGCAACTTTAGGTTTGTTCAAAACTTTAACAAACCTTAGTTTTATGAATTATTATATTAATGGTCCTACCATTAGATATCACCCATGCAAGATTCATTTGCAAATTTCACATTGTGACAAGCTAACCAATTAAGTTGAACTCAAAACAATGATTGTTCCAATTCATCTTATACATGAATCCTTTAATTATCACTTGAATGATGAAAACATTTGTCTTGGCATTTTAAAGATGACTACTAAGACCAATGAGTTAGTTAGGGAGTTATTAAATAAGGAATTGCAAATGTTCCAAAAATGTTAAGTTGATGCAAAGGACATTAAGTGTCTTCTAGACTGGTGGGGGGGGGGGAAAACATGAAGCACTGTTTCCAACTAATTGTTTTCCTTGCCAATTAAATCCTTGGAATTGTGGGGTTTCAAATTGCAATGAAAAGGACTTTTTTCTTGGCTAGAATATTGATGAATTTGAAGAGATGTGAGCTCTAAATAGATAATTTAAATAATTTAACATTTATAAGCAAGAATTGACCAAATGATTTTAGTGTGGGTTGTTTTTTTGCCTTCTAACTTAATAGAGTTAAACTGAAAAAAAACTAAAAAAGCATGACAACAAGACTTTTGATTGTGAAGAGCTTGTGGACAAGTAATTTGTAGTTTATAATTTCAACCTTTTGAATATGGATTTTGTAGTAAAATTCTTTGAATGTTGTTATCTAGGTTGTGAGAACCACCTTGAATATCTGACAAATATCATTTTATAAGATATTCAGAAATGTGAAATCCATATTCTGATATTTTTTAAAAAAAATCGATAGTCTTGATGGATATTACAATTGAGAAAAACTAAAAATACATTGAAGATCCAACCTACTTCTTAAAAATCATTCTAAAATCCGAATTGGCAAATATCAGAAAAAAATGCTATCCACCCAACACTGGTAAGGATTTGTAATAGGCCTGTACAAAAATTGTAGCAAGCTGTATTTGTTAATGAGTTAGGGCGACTTTAGACGAGGGTGCAAGGTCCAGGGACCAATGAATTCAAGCAATCTTATTGGTCAAAAGCTTTAAATTGGTCCCAAGGCCTTTAGACATTGTGCTTGAAGTTGCAAATGGTGATGAGAGTGGTTTCCCAAGAAGCATTTGCTAGGAACAAGTTTGTGTCATAATTTTTATGCCAAGTTCAATTGCTTGAGTGTGTCATTTGCAAATTGCCAGCGTTTCTTAGCAAAAAGGACCACAAGATCAAAAACAGGACAAGGCACCAAAACCATCCAAGATGGTTACCAAATTTGACAAACCACAAGAGCACAAAATTGGCACAATTTTTCAAACCTATGCACCAAGTTGGGCAGAAATTAAATCATTTAAATTTAATTAAATTAGATTCCCTCTATTGTCCATTGATTAGGCTAGTTCAAGAATTTTTTTTTTAATTTTTTTAAATCCTAATTTCACTGGGATTTGGAATCCATTTGCCTAATAGACATTTCCGTTATGTGATGGATGATATTGGGTGGGAAAGTGTGTAATTTGGTTGGAAGGGACGGTGACAAAGAAATCCTAAGAAAGAAGGAAAGTAGGGAGCAAGACGAAGTCGATGACCAAGAGTTGTCAACTAAGGCCGACTTAGTTCTACTAGGTAGCTCGTCAGGCAGTAAATTACACAGAAAGCAATGCTTGTGACTTCACTTGAGACACGTTCACCTGTGACCATGTTTGGTGCATCAACTTGCAATTTGGGATAGATTGTCG
>Ga0209208_10009561_pt1 | contig 12727 bp, 5 predicted proteins | sample S1TSphfallax_3_FD_187694 | JGI IMG/M metagenome (GOLD analysis project Ga0209208, IMG submission 187694) | Host-associated microbial communities from peat moss isolated from Minnesota, USA - S1T2_Fd - Sphagnum fallax MG (SPAdes) (version 2) | ecosystem: Host-associated > Plants > Peat moss >...
TGAAATGTGAATGGATTGCGTCTGTTATGTCAGGGCCAGGCGATTGCTCGGGTTTCTGTCTGTTAGCTGTGTTTCCTCTGTAGCTTCTGCTTAGACCTCCTTTTTGGTTACACATTAACAATTGTTGAAGTTCAACAAAAAAATCCACATTCATCTTGTTTGTGTAGAAAAATATCAATATTGGACCTAACACAATCATCTTTGATATCTCAAACTAGTCAAAAAAACCTATAGATGATTAATTTTGATCAAAAACTTAATTAAAACCTCAGTAATATTTAACATCCAAACATAATTAACATTAAATATAAAATATTTAGGCCTAGTATAATTAATATAAAAAATTGGTAAAAAAAAACTTGAAATGGGATTAAAATTTCCAAATTCAAAAATTCAAATACATAACAAATGTAGATACAAATGTCTTTTCAATTCAAGGTCTAATATTACATTTACATTGTATTGCAATTAACTAATGATGGAAAACAATGCAATGCATGTAAAATCTTTACATAGTTGAAATCTTCTAGAAACTAAAATTCAATGCGCTTGAAGGTTGTCATACCAAAAAAAATTGCAACATGAAAAAGGCAACTTGAAGTTTGAAGCAACCAATGAAATGATATTAAGTTGACCTTTCCCCCAAAAAAAATTGTAAGATTAATGTGATTTGAAGGTGAACCAATATTTTTGATATCTTTAGTAAGAGGCCACGTTCACAATGATGATGGTAGCATTTGGGATATTTATTATGTTGAGAAACAAGTATATTGGGATTTTTTTCATCATTTTAATGTGGGTGTTGTTTCACCCAAGGCATTGTGTGGTATACAAATCAATATTGTCCCAATGGATTTTTTTTACCATGGTAATTGTTATCATTAATCATGGATGTAATTTGTTTGATATGTCACATAATTAAAAATAATTATTTTTTAATCTTCCTATCAATGATGGCCATTTGAACTACAAAACATAATTATTTGAAATATTGATTTATAGGTAAATGAAAAGCTTCAATGGACAAAACCCATAGTGAACTAATAACCACCAATGGTGTAAAACATGTTGATTTCAAAATAAGTGAAAGTTTGGATTTTTGCAAACTCAAGTGGTAGATATCAAAAGTTTGACCAACTGATTATGTGGATCAACATACAATGGTATAGTTGTAGCCATTTTTTTATGAATGAATGAATTTGGTTAGGACGTATGGTTATAGTTATAATTATTTTTTGATTTATCTTATGATGGTTTTTTCCACCCCTTTTATGGTAATTGATAAACATATTTCATTCACCTTATGTAAAAAAAAAGTATTATGATATATTTATGTTTCAAATTTTGTCACATAATGCTTCATTGACAAAACTATTAGTACTTGCAATTCAATGACAAAATGCTTATAGATTATCATAGCTTTTAAGTTTGGTGTTTTGTAGCATGGCTATGTGTTTATGCTTGAATATATCAACTAGGTATTTGAAAGCTATTTAAGATCACATGTAGTTTGAAAGGATCTTGGAAAGGTTAGAAAAATATGCATTAGATATCTTGTGAAATGACAGCCTTGTGCAATGCTATCAAAATTTATGATATGGGTTGATGTTATGCTCGACATAGATTTTGTTAGTGGGTATGCATGTGATTGTGTACATACGGTGTTGTTGTTTGTGGTGGAACATGTTTTTCCCCTTCAATCTTATTGCTTTTGGTGTCAATGGTGACATGTTTGGGTGGGGAATGTCATTAGTGTTGAAGCATCAACTTTTTTGTCATTTGTGTAAACTATCTATCATTATTATGTAGTTTTGTTGAACAATTGTTTCAACTTTCACTTAGTCAAAATAGAAGTTTGACCAAATGTTAACATTGGTGATGTTGAATTCAATGAGAAATTAGGCCATTTAGTACGGTGCTAAGTTGTTAGGCATAACCTTGTGAATCAAGCTTGTGGCTACATACGTCATGGGTTCATCTTCAATGTCCACATAAGGGATATGCAAGGTCTCCATGCATGAACTACTTCACATGTCTTATAGTGATGGTAGTCAAATATAAATGAATTGCTTTTTGAACAAAATTTTTAAATGAATTGGGAAGGATGGGAAAAACCAATATTAGGTGTTAGCATCTTGTTGTGTTACTAGAATTTCATTTTCTTAATAGCATAACTATTTACAACTTGGTTTGCTTCCATCAAAGATGTGAAGCATGGGGCATATTATATCCCTTGTAACCACAAATATCCAAAAAGTGCAATTGGCTATTAGTTGGATAATAGATATGTTGGTATTGTTTTGGTCTCTTGTCAATCAATGGGTTGGTGGATTCAATACTCTTCTTATTCAAATTTTTAAACATGGCCCCATAATTTGTAGTCTTGGGTGTTGTCATGTTGAACACCTACAAAATATGATTGGGATTTAACAAATGTCAATATGAATTTCAAAATGTTTAAAGCAAAGGTCATGAATTTTCTTTACTATAATTAGTTTGATTTAAATCTTTGTTGAAACAATGTTAAAGTTCATGGTTTTAGAAATCCTATTGGTTGTACTTGAATTTAACATCATGTTAAGTTTGTATTACATCCTAATTACAAACTAATCTATTCATGTAAATGGACTCCATTTTAAGTTTCACTTCCTATGTGAGTATTTGACAATGTATACAACACTTGATAGGATGAAAACAAGTGCAACATGAAGAAAATAAAACATTATGAAAGTTAAAAGTTAATCCATTCAAAGCTTCCCATTATAAATATAATATTTGAAGCTTGTTATATGAAAATAACAATATGTATACGCCCTAGTAAATATTGAATGGATTCATTTACCATTGTATTTATAAACATTTTGTGCATGTAATTAACATGGAAAAAAAATGGTATTTCATATAAGGCATCTGAATCAAAGACAAGACATTGATTAGACATGATGTTAACAAAAACTTATATGTTTTAAGGTTATTTGAAGATGCAGATGCAAAAAATGTGAAACAAATTTTTAGAAACTTATTTAAATAGTCTTGAACAATGAAAGGTTGTGTGAAATGACAATTTACAACAAAGCAAAGGAGTTTAGATTATTTTGAAAAACCAAACAAAAAACATTGTGAAAATGTAATACGAAGGTAAAAATTGTTATGAAGGAAATTTATTGTGTTGTTCAAGGAGATTTTTAAGTAGTTTGTGGTAAAGATGGGTGTTTGGCAAATTGATTAAATGGGTTGTGAGTGGATTGGTCAATATGAAGGGATTACATGTGCAAGTTGGTGAATAATATGTGTTATTGTGATGAGGAAAAAGATGCATGTGGAAGAGTTGAATGAAATGTTAACATGATAAAATAACAAATGTAAAAAATTAATTAGTTGCAAAGGCAATGGGTTGACTAAAATAAATACAAAAATGATATGAGTTCTAAAAATATCATATCTAAGTCATTATGTCAAAGTGAAGGAGTGACAAAACAAAGATAAATTTGTAGACATATAACTTTTTTTACATGTTTGGTAAAGAATTCATATTGTTTTTGCTCCCATGTTCTTTTATTGATTTGACATTAGCACAAAAGTTGTTTGTAGACTATTCATTATTAAGGGGAAATTATGTAAGTTTGTATTATATACATTACTTCAAATGCAATAGTTAATGACAACAAAATGACAATGTGGTTGAGTTTTTACTTATGTAGGATTCTAAGATCAAAGGTTGCCTATGCATGCATAAGGTTTTAGAAACAACAATGTTGAAGGTGAAAACACATTATAGGGGGGCCAAGATTGTTGTCTCATTGTACTATTTTCCAAAGGTCTCATGTTTGAATTTCAACCATGTTATTATTATGAAAAAAAATTGCAACATTTTTGCATATTATGGTAGGTCAAAACCCAAAGAAATCAAATGCCAAATAAACTACATTTTCTTGGAATATGAAGTGATGTTAAAGTATATAAGTGCCCAAAAAAAATGTCACAAAGTACCAAAAAAATGCAAATATATTCATGAAATGATTGAAATGATTTTTAATGTTTATGAAATTTGTAATATTTACTAAACATTGTGATTGCACATGATTAGAATAAGTTTATGAACCATGTGATTTGTATGATAATTATCATATCACAACTTGGTTTTTTTTCATGGCAATGACCACAAATATGTGGCAAATTAACATTTTGACAAACAATCAATTTCAAATGGAAGATGATAAAATATGTGAGGTGGGCCATTTTTTCAATTTTCATTTCAAACACATTTTTTGGTTGACTAATTCATACCCAAACTTAATGCCTACCAAAAAAAGGGGGGGATTGTAGTATATTTTATATACCATAAATATACTTTTTTAAAATTTTAGTATTTTAAATATTTTAAAATTTAAAATCACATTAATTTTTCGAAAATAAAAATATCAAGCCGAAACACCACAAGTGAAACCCAAAATTAAATGCAACACATTTGTAGGTGTATGTTTTACATATATGTCATGAAATTTCCCAAGTTGGTCCCCTAAATGTGCCTTCACCCTTGATTTGTGTGTTGGTATGTTGAATCCATTCAACATTGTTTGAATTCCATCCATGTTGAACACATGGTTAGTGTTCATTTAAAACATGCATCATTAGTGAGTTGGGTTTTAATGTGTCATTTTTTCTACTTTGTTTAATTAGTATGTTTGAAGTAACTATTTTGAAATAAATTAACTACCTAAAAAATTTGCAATAACATCAAAGGTTTAAAAACATATAGAAGATTGGTACTTTTATAAGTAAATGTTATTTCATAACTTGAACAATCACATCCTTTCATTTGTAGAAAATTGTGGGCCATGCATGGTATGTGTTTGTTTAATTGGTTCACATGTGTTCAATGATATTTTATTATCAAGATGCATAACCAAGTTTAGTTTTATGTTTGTGCTCAAAACATCAATCAAGGGTAGAATAATGAGAAGAGTTTTAAAAACCATTTTTCTTTCTACAAATATTGATGAAAACAAAGAGAGGACAAATATCGATGTCTTAAATGCCATGGGGTGATTATGATTGTCATTGCTCAAGTGATGACCTCTTTTACCTTAAAGAACATGACATTTGTATAAATTGATATATTTGTGTGCAAACATGTTTATAATGATTTCACATTTTATATCAATTTTGTGATTATATTTTCAACAAACCCAAGTGATTGATTAAGTGCAATTCATGACAAGTGAATTCTTTTGGGTAATTTGAATTTCTATGCAAGTAACCTCCAACAATTTAAAGTTGAGTGGGTAGTGTTTTTCATTATTTTTGTTAATATGTTTGTGTTTGCAATAGGTGGTTATATCATCTCCAAGTATTGATTCAAGGTATCCATTCAATCTACTCTTTTGTTTGTAATGTATGATGACTTTGGTGCCATGGGTAAAATTTTACAATTGTTTTAATACATTAAGAACAATGGAGCCTAGTTGCCCTTGATATCTATGTAGAGGGTTTGGAAAAAGAAACAATTTGTTATAGTGATACAACAAAGATGAAATGCATCAAATTCTGAGGTCCAAGGAAGGGGCATGTAATAGTTTCAAGTTTAAAATAAATCATAATTGTTTGGAATAAAGGTGAAAACAAAAGTGTGATTTACTAAAGAAGGAAAATGAACATGCAAAATGAATAATTATTGTTCAAAAAAGTTGGACTCAAGGTGAATTGGGCAAAATTTGCAAAAGTTACCAATAAACTTTAAGCTCAACATACTCACACAAATGTTGGGCCCTTGCTTGAAAGGTTTGGTTTTTTAGTTAATTCAAAAAAAATTGTAGGGCATAATGGTGGTGATATTATCATATATAATGCAACCAAGTTAGGCGTGTTCAAAAAGTTTGTTGAAAGTTTTTTGGACCAATTACATCATGTCAATTTACCATATTAATTAATCTAATACATCCCACAATAAACACCACATATTAAATACATTATAATGGATAAAACCACAAAATTTACCTCACATCTCATGAGTCGTGACTTTTTGTGTAAAAAAACAATAAATTTTTGTATTGAAATTGAATTGCAAAGGATGATAAAAAATCAATGATATTTTGAGAATGGATGTGTTGTTTTCTAGAAATTAAGGTTTAAATTTTTTTTTCTAAATGCATTCGAATGTACTAAGTTCTAGAAGGTATTAAATTTGCAATTGGAAAATGTTTATGAATTTGTTGGTTCAAACACTAGAAAATGCTGCTTTTTTAACCAAAACATTTTCAACTAGATGTGATTTGTAATTATGTTGCAACAATATTTTTTTAAAAAATTTAAATTTAATAATGAAATTTATCAATGAAGTCAACTCATTAACTAAATTGGCATCAACAATGTTTACAAGTTGGAATGCCTACTACATTGGTATATGGTGAAAAACATGTCTTAAATAAAAGGTCATTCTTGGAGTGTTTTTAACATATAAAGTTTTCTAATTGACACGTAGTTAAGGTGTTAACAAGTGTTCAACTATTTTGGTGACACCATCAACACATGCATGGATGATAAAATGTATTAAAGGATGAATGATATGTAATTTCATTTGCAACTTTGTTGGAACTATTTTTCAGCTCAATTAAACAACTAATAAATGTCTTTGCTTTTATACATATCATATATGTTAATATTTATGTTAAATTATGATAACATTAAATTACATGAAAATTTTATTTGTATAGACAATAATTATGTGCAACATGATTTTTGTAATACATATAAAATCTGAATAAATTTTCTTGAATATAAAACAATGATTTAATCTTGTATGTGTTCATACATGTAATATTTGATTTTTATGTAAACCAAATTTATTATGACATGTCAAGTAATGATATATAATTAATAATAGTTAATTGTGAAATTTGAATGTTCATTCATTTTTTCATATGATAGCTAATATTTATTAAATTTTATGCTCAAAATTGATTAAACATTAAATTACATGTAATTTTTATCTGTAAAAGTGAATGGTTATGTATGATGTAAATAAAAAATTTATGCACTCAAACAATAATATTCAATTTTGATTTTTTTTTGGAAATATAAGTTGATAATTATGCATATGTTCAATATATGTAATTTTTATTTTTGTGTAGATCAAATTTAGTTTTCAGCATATCAAGTGATGATAGATAATTAATATTTTTGTGGAACTCAAGTTTTTATTCATTTTATACATATGATAACTTCATATTTGTATAAAATTTTATCAAAATTCACTAAATTGAAAGAACATGTAAATTTATTTGTAGAAATGAAAATATTGTAGGATGCATTTATTTCATTTAAATAATAATAATAATATTATTATTATATTAAAGTATAAGTTAAACATATTGTGTATTGAAATATTAGATAGACTAACACGTTTGTTATCAGGGTTTTCTATTACCTTGCTCTTGAAATTGATTTACGGTCATAAGAGAATTGAATAGGTTATGATGATGTTATTCTTCAACAAGTTTTGTGGGGTAGTTTATTTGTGTCCCTTATTAGAGTATTTCAATATATTACAATGATTTTAGATTATTTTACATCATAAACAAACCAAAGAAAAACAATGTCAAAAGAGATTTCCTCCTTTTCCTAGTTGAAGGAAAGAACACAAAATTATGTCCCAAATCAAAAAGTTGTCCAATGTAAGTACCAATGTTCTTATATATCATAGTATTCTTTTGTTTTAACAATAATTAAATAGTATTAGATGAAATGTACAACTATGTTTTCCTCATAAATTCATTAAAAAAATTCATGAAATAGACTTATATAAAGTTACAACATAAAAATGATTGTGTATTAGAGGGCATCACCAAAAAACCCATCTACTTTCTTTGGATGAAACGTACTTAACACGTACTTGAATCAAATATTACACAACAAAAAATAGGCTTTAAAAGTTATTTACATTTTAAAAATCTACTTAAAACCTAGTTTTATAATGTGAAATTTCAAAATTAATGCATAATAATGAAGAAATATCTTGTTAGTAATCATTGAACTAAAAAAACTACATGTATAATAATTTTGTGATGGGTTTTGGTTATATTTTTTGTTAATTTGACAAGTAGATTACCAATTACATTTTGTTATATACTTTAGCATGTTTTCACCCTCAAAATAGATTTTAAAATGAAGAAGATATGGGTATTGAAAGTAGGTGAGGTAAGTGTTCAATCATAGGCCTAATTCACACATTCAAATTTAGTACATTCGTGTTCTTTGTGGGTTTTTCTATTGGTTTTTTTTCAGTTGAAGCTTAAATAAGTAATGTAAAGCTTAACTTGGTGCACCCATAGCTTTTTAGATCATTCAAATTGAATAAAAAATGAATAAGATATGATATTCTAAAATAATGGGTCATTTTTTGAAGAAACACATTATTTGATTTTGACATGTTTTATGCTCCTATGCTTCCAAAGCTTGAAAAAATAATGTAAAACTTACCTTGATGTTACCACAACTTCTTACATCATTCAAATTAGACAAGAAATGAGAAAGATTTATAAGTTTTAATCATAGGCCTATATGTGTTGTTAAGCTTGTTTTCCCATGGTGGCACCTAAAATATTTGTCCCACATTGTTTGACTTCCATTTTGATAATCCAAACTATATAAGCAAATGCACTAAGATGATGGAAAACCAAAGTAAACATGAAAATATAATAACCATTTGCGATGAGCAAACAAAAAAGGCATAACTTCAAAGGCTAAATTAAATGAAATATGATTAACCCAATGCATATGTTTAACTTTAGTTTAGGTACCTAAGTCTAGCTTTAACCTAAGCCTAGATTTGGGGGCCTAGGTTTAGACCTAACCCATCCTTAGGTAAATAGGTGGTTGTGTATGATTAAGCACCACATTTATAGGCCTAGGTTATGCCAAGTGGCATTAAACTATTGGTCCACCCCAAACCCTATTAAAATACAACACATGTCATCCTGCCATTGGCCAAATGCATTGATCATTGTAGTTGCAACATAGTTGACCTCTCAACCTACTATAATGACTAATCAATGGTGGAATGTTTTAGTGTGCCACATGTCACCACATCATTGGTTAAATTGACATAATTGAAATGTAGTTGAAATTACAATTAAATATTTTGTTGAAATCATTTGCGATCAATGGATGAAGTTCATCTGTTGGTCAAGGGAAGTTGACGACATCTCAAGACTAAGTTGGTAAAAGAGTTTGCAACTAGAACATTTAGTGATGGCTATTGATGTGGCGTTGACATGTGGCAAACATTTTCAACTAAAATGTCATTGTCGACTTGTACTTGTTAACTTTTTTAGTTTGTAAGTGAAAATAATTCTCAGTTGCAAAAAATACATTGTAACTATTTTTGTCACTTTCAACTATGTGTTATAGTCAAGATGTAGTTGAAAACATAGTTGGAAGAGGGGGGATTTTCTACTAGTGAAAAAAGTTAATGATCAACCCTAACAGTGATGGTTCATTTGTATAGCCCATTATGGGACCTTGGGACTTCAAAAAGGTTTAAGGTTTAAACCAATTAGTGTGTAGGTGAAACAATTGCTAACCTTTTGCCAATGAACTTGACTTAAAGGTGCCAATAACTTGTTGGGTTTGGTTTATTCTTGTGCTTCAAAAGATAAAATAGTGATTATGTATATATCACTTCAAAGGAATCACCAATGTTGATGATAAAAAAATTGCTTGATTGTTTGATAGACAACCAATAGCCATTGTGGTAATTTTGTATATCAATTATTTTGCACAAATCTAAAATTGTGAAAAGGTTTGGGTCAATGTGGGCGCTAATTAGTCCTAAGCATATTGGACATAATAAATAATAGTTTAGTTGTGTGATGCATTGGTTTCCATTGTGTAAGTAAAATTTCGTCGATGTGAAAGTTTTCAACCTTCAATCGTTTAGCACAAAGTTATAATATTTGCATCACAAGCATATAGAAGAGGATACCCAAGGTAATGAAACAATATAAGAACAAGCCAACTATTGAACGTTCATAGGCACATGAAATACAACCACCATTTTGTCATGAACATCATATTTAATATGTGATGTGGATTTAATAACACTTTGAAAAAATATTTCTGTCACAACTGTAATGCCTTACAACTAGAGTTCCCAAACAAGTAATATATAACTACACTACAACTATCCCATGGAAATACGAAAAATTCATAAAAAAAATGCAATATTAGAAAATGAGGGAGTTGTATTGTAGTTGCAAGTTAATTCCAAGGGAAACACCTATATGATGGAATGTAAGCATTGTATATATGGTTGTCGTCAACCATGTTTGACTTTTGGACAAATTGTATTTTAATTGCATGTGACAACTACATTGCAACTATGTAAATGTAACTCCCAATCAATAACTACTAGTGTATGGCCTTGACACATATAACCACACCATGTGTGTGCATTTCCACCACCTATTAAATATGAAACTTTCAACTTGCTTGCAACTAGTTTCAACTACAAATTTCATTAGTATAACTAGTTGTGCCATTAAGTTCTCACACTATATATATTATAGTCCTATTTTTTGTGATTGGTTCATGTTCAATTGTTGTATTAATGATATTCCATTACATTGTAATTCACGACATCATGTTGAGATACATACATATCAAACCATATAATTTCATGGAAGGTCAAAGTCTACTTTTGAATTAAGATCAAAGGCAATGTGTATATTTTATTAAACATTCAATAAGGGTGTACATATGGATATATTTTTATATATTTCGATGTATTTTACTCGTATATGTTCATTATTTATTATGTAATAATTATTTTTTTATTTTTTTAATTATTTGTAATTAATATATTTTCATACTTAAATACTACAAACTAATTCATTAAACTAAATAATACACTATTCATATGAATTAATCAATTGAAAATAAATAAATGAATATTCAATTAATTCAGATAATTAATAAAAAATCTAAAATCAGATAATTACTTTTATAAAAATTAATTGTCTAATTTAAGTAACTAAATAATTATTTAAATTTGATTAATTGATTCAAATAATTAATCAATTTTGTTAATTTAGGCGAGTATTTACTGAATTTTATTTGAATTCAAATCATCAATTATCGAATTAATTAGTTTGAAAATGAATTATCCAAAATATATTAATTAATTCAAATATATATAAATAACTGATTAGCATATATTTAATTTAAATAATCATGTTAGACGATTGACTACAAAATTAAAATTAATTAGAAAATCAAAATCAAAATCCTTTTTGTAGTTGCAACATTTCAATTACAACTAAAGTGTAATTAAAAGATTTAACCCATATGTTTTGTTTTCATGATTTCATTGCACAAATTATCGAGATACTTTAGCCATTTCAACACATGTTCATTGAATAATTAATTATTTTTGAAATTTTCATTTCAACAAATGGAATATTTCTAAATATTCTCTATTATCATTCACAATATTTTTTTAATTTGGAAGAAATAATTTTTGAGAATTTCAACATTTAAAAAAATATATAATTAATGTCATATTGGCCAAGGTATTAGGTATATAGAGGAGGAGTCTTTTCTTGTATTGTCACATTAAAATACATATGCAACATTAGTATGAACTCATAAAAGCTTAATTTTAAAGGCAAAACACAAAACAAAGTAATTTTTTTGATGTAATTACTATTTAGTTCACCTGCATTTCTATTTTCCTACTTATTTGCCTATTTAAGTAAGTAGGTAAAAAGGTAGGAGCTACCAACTTACCTACCTATGATTATGTACCAACCTACTTCAGTATATATATTTGTTTCAAAAAATTAATAATATGCCACTTGGAAATTTTTGATTGTGCCACATGTCATAAGATAATATCATCTATTATGAATAATCATAATGGACAATTAATATCAATATTTCAAAAAAATCACCCAAAAATCTTTATAATGTCATGTGTTAAATTTTGATGAATGGATGAAAAATGACATCACCATGACATTATGGTTGTAATTATAAGGGAGTTGCATAATAATTGAAAATGAGTTGTTGTGACAAAGTTCCAACTAAGTTGCAATGAATTGCATTAGAACAAAATCATATATACAATGAGTTGCATTTCTTGTAACCCATGCAACTTTGATAACACTCATGGGTGTAAAAATACAGTGAGTGATTGCAACTCAAAAATTGAGTTACAACCCTAGTTGGAAAACACCTTTTTTTTGTAGTGTAAATGAAGGGTATTTTTGGTTTCATATAGAATGAACAAAATATCATACACCTAGGCTTGTTCATTTGTCATGTTGAATATATTAATTATAATTTTTGTGCAATTTTGGCATATGGTTTGCACTTTAAATTAGCTTTAAACAATTGGGACTCATGCTTCAAAACTTTGGTCAATTTTTTTAATATCAATAAATATTTTGTAACATTTCAAATCAATTGCAATTATTATAAATTTTTATCAATATTTTTTTATGATTCACAAATATAATTTGTCACCTTGTCATTTCAACAATTTCATGTTTCCCCCACATCATTTTTCATGTTAATTGTCAAATAAAATGATGTCCTCATAACATTTATATCCATTTTTTGAATCCAAGGTAATGGTGAACAACATGGTCTTCAAAAAGGTGATGATATTGTTTTGTGGATATTTCCAATACAAGCCTTGCAAAACAACAAACAACATTCCTAATGCCAC
>Ga0209208_10009562_pt1 | contig 12725 bp, 12 predicted proteins | sample S1TSphfallax_3_FD_187694 | JGI IMG/M metagenome (GOLD analysis project Ga0209208, IMG submission 187694) | Host-associated microbial communities from peat moss isolated from Minnesota, USA - S1T2_Fd - Sphagnum fallax MG (SPAdes) (version 2) | ecosystem: Host-associated > Plants > Peat moss >...
TTCTCAATCTCTTTTAAGGAGAAATTTGGATAACATTGGCAAATGCCATAGCTACAACAAAACATAAAATATTTCGGCATAAATGTACCAATGACGGACTTTAATAATATTTTTAGCAAGCTTACAAAAGTGTGTTAAAGACATTATAAGAACTTATGCATGCCTACTAAGAGACCTACACGATAAATAAATAGATAAAGGATATGTTATGTAATATTCACCTTGATGAAGGTCGACTTGCCAGCATCCTCTGTCCCCAAAATTCCCCAGAACTGCGTCCCCTTTACAAATTCGGTGTGCAATTTTTCTGTGTCCACGATTATCTTAATCCTTCTCAGATAGCTTATTTTGGCACTTTGGATCTGAGGATTGAACATCTTTGTGCTTGAGCTTTTGCAACTTGGGCAATATTCTCTTTATCTGATCCCAGTTCCTCACATGTAGCAACTTGAACAATATTCCCTTTACCTGATCTCTGCAATCCCCATTTTGCAACTTGGACAATATTCTTGCCACCTGATCCCAATGCATCTGGGGGTAGGTGTGGGCTTCTTGAATCATTTCCTTAAATTCGTCGGTACTCTCTTCAACTGGAATGCATTCATCAATCAACTAGTAAAATACTGCAATAAGTTCCAAGGCTTCATTTTGCGAGTATCAAGTAGCAACATACTTTGACATGGTGTCATTTTTTTTCCCAATATGGTTCAGGAAAAATAACAATAATGGCAAAGCATGTCAGGTCCACCACATGCTATGTATGCATTGCTTATTCTGGTTTAGGATAAGCTCCCTTGAAGACATTACTGGAGAAGTGCAAAGATCCAAACATGAATTGGCATACCTCGCTTTTGAAGCAACCCCTCTAATGCTCAAGGTTCCAAACATGTCAGGTCTACATCCAATCTGGGTTTGGACATACACCATTCAGATGCTTCTTCACATGCAATCTCCAATATTTTATCGTAAGATTCAACATGCTTTCAACATGCTTTGGCCTTAAGAATTTTTTTTTGGGGTATAATCTGCAACTATGGTAGCTTCCACAGCAACCAAAACTACCGTAGATAGATAAGGAACCAAAAGTAATGAAGCAGTGGCAAAAATAGCAGAAAAAAATCATTGGTGATATAAGCATCACTTCCGTCATATAAGAAAATTTTAAGCTGCAAAACCACCAATTTGCAACAATCTCAATGTCAGGTTTCACTAAGGCTATGGATACACCACCACAACTTTTTAAATGACTTCTTGATTTACATATTAACCTAGTGTTATCTAACTTATTATTAGAATAATTGTCATCTAATTTGGTTCTTCATGTGATATTTTTGTAAAATTCAAACTAGTTTCAAAAAATTGTAAAATAAGGTGAAAATACGGTCCAAGGAATTAGGGGCACTAAGGTAAATATCTTTTTTCAAAGATTGCACATGACATGTGTCAATTTTATATTGGTTTATAAATTATAAGATATAAATTATAAATATTTAACACTACATGTTAGATATAAATATGTCTTGAGAACAAATTAAATTTATATCATATTTATTGTGTATATGTATTCATGCCTTTCATCAAAATATATATATATTTTTTAAGGTCACATTTTCAAAATCCATAATTTGTAGGATCAAAAACATGATCAAACCAAATGTGTTCAAACTAGTTATAAAAAATATTTTTATAAGTTCAAGTCCTTTTGATCTTTTAATCATCAATCTTAAAAATTTCTTCAATTTTAAAAAAGAATGGTACACATTTGATAGAAAAGAAGGACATTTTAAAAAATAAGGACCGTCCACTTTTGAGGTTTGAGTGATTTGAACATGCAATTTTTTTTCATTTGTGTCAAGTTTTAAGCATATAAACTTTGCAATTCATGAAAAATATTCCAAAAAAAAAAATGATAACACAAATTATTATGTTTTCCTCATGATTTTTCAAACATACAAAAATATAGTTTTAAAAAATATTTGGGTGACTCTTTTAATTGTATTTTTACCTAGCAAAATATAGTTTCAAAACTCTAAAAATTGACAATCTTGAAATCATGTGGAAATACTTACACGCTTGTTAAGAAATTTGTCACAACCTTTGTCATCTCATTGGCTTCTTGGAAGTGAACTTCATTGTCGCTTTTAGTTGTTTTTATTTTTTCAAGTGTTGTGGATAGTTTCTTGTTTGCATTTTAGGTCCACCTACAAAGTTCAAGCTTCAAGCTTCAATACAAACTACAAAGGTACACAATAAATTAAACCTTCTATATTTTGTTTCAATTGATGATACAGTGACATTTGTGTTGTTAATATTGTCTTGTTCAAATCTTGGTTAGGTTCTAGATTGTTTTAGATTGAATTCCAAACCATGAGATTCCAAATAGTTAACACTCACATTGGATGATAATGTCCAATTTTGATAGATGATCAGATGATGGATTGCTTCCAAATCTTTTCATTATCATCATGACTTGCACAATGTTTTCAAGCTTTTGGCAAATTACAGTAGGTTGTTCCTTTGGGAAGCCCTAGAAACGGTTGAGGAATTCTAATTAATAAAACATTTAGGTTTTCAACACCTCATCATCACCAACTTTTGGTCCAAGCTTTCTGAGAAATGTCAATTACTTGTATGTCATAATTTCAATTGTCAATATAAGTAATTAAACTATCAATGAAATCCTCCCTAGAATTGCAATGTAAATCAAACTTTTGAAAAATGACATTGATTGTTTACATATCATCATTTTGTCTATCAATACGGGCAATCAAATTATCACCCAAATCATCCATTTTTGCGAGATAAATTTGTAGGTAGTGCAACACGCTTGTAGGTGCATCACAAATTGTCATTTTAAAACCATTTTTAACTACATTATAGCCAAAATATTAGACCTTGATTCAAATGGAGTTGATCGAAGAAGGGACATATTACATTACTTCCATGATGATCTTAGAATATTTCCCAAATCCATTTTAACCAAAGAAGAAAGTGAGCAAGATGATAGTGGATTTTTTCTACTAACCAAGTGGCGGGAAAGAGATCTTTTTTTTCTTAGCCTTGGTTTTTGTCATGTCCATTAATGATAACATCTAAAGCATTCATAGAATATTTATTGAAGAACATAAGCCAAGGTGTAGCGCAGTCTGGTAGCGCATTTGTTTTGGGTACAAAAGGCCATAGGTTCAAATCATGTCACCTTGAAGCCGTATTGACTACAACATAGGGAATGGTTTCCATTGAAATATTGCTAAAACTTGGTTCCAAAGTAATCTTTTGGTCTTCTTGCATTGTCGTTTCCTATTCCATCTCATTAATCTTGATAGGTTCCTTAAGGAATAATAAGTTATCACCCATTATGGTGATCAATGGTTGAATAAAATCAGCTTGATTGAGTCGTATCGTCTTGATTTGACAAGATGATGTCCATTCAAAAAAAAAACCTTGAAGTTGAATATTAGCAACCAACCCAACCACTTTTGCATCTTCTATTTGCATGAAACCAAGTTATTACAATGCCTTTGGAATTAAGGGTAAAACAAATGAACATTGCAACTATATGAGGTTCCTTAAACTCTCATATCATCTTCAATGTAGTGTAACTAATTGTATCGCAAGTTGCATTCATGATCTAGATCTGAGAAGGATATATTTCATTAACAACTATTGAAGTGTAACAATTTTTACCAGAAAATGGAAACATAATCAAAAACCAATTAGGTGAGAAGCAAAATTTGCTTTCAATTAGACAATGCCAAGGCAATAATAAAGTCTTGGTTCATTATTTGGAGAAGGTTGAAGCAAATATATTGTACTTACGATTGGCACGGGTGTAGAAACAACATTATTTGCTTGAAAATCATGTGGATGCTAAGAGTTAACTTGTGGCAAGTCAATCAAATCAAATTCCATCAATATTGTTTTGTAGTTCTCAAGTTTGTGATACTCCCAATCTTGAAATCCAAAGCGTACATCTTTCAGCTTCCTTGTCATATTCAAATTCTCATCATCTATAATATATACATGGTACCTCTGAAGATCTATATCACGCCACTTATTGGCATATTTTTCAATGAATGTGTAATAGCCAAAAGGATAAAAATTTGGCTCATTGTAATTGCTTGATCTTGGCTTGGGGGCTACTCGTCATGCTAGCTCATTAAGTAGGGGAGTTATAAGTATTTTACTTTTGTCAACAATCCACACCAACGTGAATGAATCATGCATCTTGACATGGTATTTCATTGTGTTAATGATGGACTTGGCAATTCAATGCAATGGATGAAGGATTGGCATGAGATGATGTTAGAACATGGACATATCCATAAGAAAAGGGTTCATGAGTAAAAAAAAACAACACAAAATTGTTTGTACTTATCCCCCATTTTGATTTTCCATTACTAAAATGTGCATGATATTACAATTGTGTCAAAGAATAAATATTCGTGTTAATGCATTGATTTTTATATCAATGAACATATAGAGTTTGAAAGTTAAAATTACATTGCTAAGGATATATAACACATATTTTCTAAAACTCCTAAATAATAATATCTCACTCAAATGTCATATAAAGGTGGGTATTACCTACTTGCATCATGTACAACTAATTTACCATGCTATATAGTGCGCGTATTGTAGGTCAATTGTACAATAATCACCAAGTCAATATGTGGGTAATGTTTACCCATCTTGTTTCTTGTGGCATTGAATTAGTTTTACATGCATGTATTGCAAGATATTAGTTACATAATTATGTTAAATGAAGGTATTGCAAAAACCCTATTCCTTCTAGTGGGGGATTTGACCACTTAATGTGGATATTGTCCTACATTTTCTCATTAAAATGATGATTTGTTTAAATGGATTTGTTTTATTTATAAATATCATTTGGATATTTGTAATTTCATTTGATCCATTAGATGTAGGTATTGCATTTGGTGGACAAGATCCCCCAAAGTAACCGATGAAGGACTAAGTTTTTGCAATAACTGCATAATATATATTTATTAACTATAAGGGGGCTTTTGGTGAGGGTACACAATATAGATATATGTAGGTATTGTGATAAACTTATTATGGTAGATTGGTAGTATTACATTACAATAATAAAGGCAAAATTTCCTTAATGATCACCCTAACACTAATTGCAAACAATGTAGGTATTGTAAAATAAGGTTTGGAAAAATTGGGACATGCCCACAATCAATGTTTACACCTAAAGATTAAGGTATTAATATTTTTTAAATTTCTTTTAAATAGGTATCTTTTGGATATTTCCTATTTTTTTTATACATTAGATGCATGTATTGCATTTGGAAGACAATATAATGTACTTACATAACCTTATATAATATGGGAACAAGTTTTTGCATTATTAAATCAAGGGGGGTTACATAACATAGATTTATTTAGGTATTACAATTTGGGGTTGGGGCATGCATTTAGGATCTAACATGGGGTGATAAGGTATGGTACTGCAAATTGAAAACTTTAACCTTCGTTTAAAAAATAAATAGTTTCATACAAAAAAAACCTTAAACCTAATATTGGTAAATTATTTTTGCATAAACCATAAATTATGTAGAGATTATAACCTAATGGATGCATAGGTTTAAATTTGAAAAATTAAACAAACCTATAGAATGAACCCTAAAATGTTGAGTTAAAACCTTTGTATGTAACAAAAAATCCTTACATTGACCCTAAATTAGATAAGCACAAAAAGAACTCATTGCATAAATTTAATGGTGGAATTTAACAAAAAAATTGGAACTAAATGTTAAACCTAATTTTGGAATTATTTTTGCATAACCCTAAACTATGTATAGACTATCAACATTGGATACATAATTATAATAAAACTATTAATATTATATATATAAATACCAATAAAACTTGTGTTATATACCTAATTTGGAGGGGGACCCAAACCAATGGGAAGGTTTTTTATGATTCATACCTTTGCCATGGAGTCACCTTCATTCTCCTCTCTTTTAATACATGAAATATAAAAGAAATAGGAACCTCCTTAGATTTATGTGTGTATGTGAATACATAAATTCACTTAAAAAGTATTCCATGAAAATAATATAAATGTCAAGAAAAAGGTTACCTTAAAACAATTAATGACAAAAAGGTGGGCTTAATTTCCCTATACCCTAAACCTAATGTCCCTCTTATTTATTTGAAACATATATTAAGAAAATTTTATATTAAGGTAATGTAACATGAACATGACTTGGTTGATATGCGGGTATTGCAATTTGAGACACTTTATGGAAAACCTAACTATAAACAAGAGAAGATCAACGGTTTGCAATACTTGTATAGACAAATTGGTTTATGCACCAAGGGGTCTTTTCATGAAAGTGGGCAATGTAATTATATAAAAATACAAATTTTCTATAGGTTGTTGTGTGGGTATTTCATGATAAGGATATGAAGGTATTGTTTAAATGCCTTTAGCATGGCTAGAAAACATGTTAACCCTATTAAATGAGAGTATTGCTCATTTGGTTTATAGTACAAATGTAATCCATTCATGGTGGATGGGGGTATTGTGTGTAACATGGCATAAGATGATCCCAAAATCTACAAATCCCAAAATTAAAAGGCAAAATTAAAACAAGTGGATTGATACAAAGATCTTCAAGTAACCACACTACAAAAAGGATGGTGACAAAAATTTATCATGTTAAGTTAATATATAATGGTTCAATACAAAAAAGGTGCGTATGTGCACTAAAGCTATATCTATAATTATTCCTCCAAGGAGGATGAACTAAAAATAATGCCCATATTGGTGTGATACTTTGTCACAACTTCTACAAATTTTGTTGCATGATGTGGAGTAAATAGTCGACAATATTCAAGCGCAAGTCGAATTGCATTTACAACAAAAGCCTCCTTTGTTGCACCTTGAAACCTAACACAAAAAAAATAAAAAAAACAAAAAATAAATTCCAATGTTAAGATGCAAACAATGTTTTTAAAAATATATAAGTATACAAATATACCACCCATGAATATTTTAGAATTGTGATACTTGGATATTACATCCAATTATTTGGTTTAGTTGCATTCATTGGACTCTAATGTCTAATTCCGAGTGCCCCATGCAACTTTCAAAAGCTTTGTATAGGTAACTTTACTTGCCCAAATTGCTTCAACAAGGTTTTCATCATTTCCAATGCACGTCCATGCATTTTATGGGATGAACCCCACCCTCCATGTTGAAATCCCAATGATGCCCAACAACTTCTTAAAGGCTAAATGTACCAACAAAGGTTGATATCCTATTCCATTTGTTGTGCTTGGGTTTGAAATTCATCCCACTTTAATTTCGCTTTTTCTTCATTCAATCAAAGGCCTTCTTTTCATTTTGCTTTTGCCTTACATGCGGGTTGCTCAAAATATGAACATTCATAGAACCATGATCTTGTTGCCTAGGCCCCCCCCAGGAAAAGTAAATGGACACCATGATCTTTCGGCTTGCATTTGAAGGGAGTGTGTTTACTCCAAATGTTGACATAACACCATTTAAACACATAAAAACTAATGCATGCATCCACCTTGCAACACCATCTTGAGCCTTTGTGAGCCCATTCACTATCCTCCATTACATTTCCATGCCCATCTTGAATTAGAGGAGGAACTTCTTAAGGTGCAAAAATTGGTACAATTGATGAAGGTATTGCATCTAGTCGAGCCACCATACATGTAACAAGATGAATGTATTTCACTAAAAACAACATACATAATGCAAAATTATACCTAGGCTAGCCACCACAATGGCAAAAAAATCAAGGTATTGCACTAAATCATAAACCTAAATAAAAAAGGATGAAAGTATTGTGAACCAAAAACCAAGGTAATATTTTATTATGTGAAATAAATTTGATTAGAAACATTTAGGTATTGCTACAAAAAACATTGACAAAACAAAACCCATCCTTACTCTTGCATGGTGAATAAATATGGGTTTTAATGTGGCCATATGCAAATTCAAAGTGCACCTTTCTTGAAATACCTTGAAAAAAAAGGGCTGCATATACGACAATTGTTTACTCTTCACCTAAAACAAAACTCCAAATTTTGTTTTTAAAATATTAAAAATCCTTCAAGGAAAAATAATCATCAAACTTTTTTAAAAACTAAAATACCTTTTTTTTAGAATTACAATAAATTAATACTATATTATAATATTATAATATTATTACACTTCATTTTTTCATTATAATTTAACTCTAAATTAATATATTATAATATTATTATACTTCATTAATTAGTTATATTAACTATATCAAATATATTAAATTATTTTTAAATTAAAAATATTAAAAATAATATTAATTATTAGATTGCACATGTCAACTACATGTTCAACAACAACAAAAAGATGAAAACGAATTTGGCCAGTTCATCATCATCTTCTACCTCAACGCAACCAAATAAAAAGATGACAATGAACTTGGTCAGCTCATTGTCATCTATAACAAATGAACACAAAAGTAAACAATGATGAATCGCAATATAACAAAAAAACACAAATGATGACGAACTTTGCTAACTTGTCGTTGTTTGTAGCCCATCAATACGACCTAGAAGATGACAACGAACATGGTTGGCTTATCATCGTCTTCTGTGGAATCTACACAAAATGAAAATGACAACGAGTTAAAGACCAGCTTGGCTTGTCATTGTCTTCATAATGCATGAACAAAAAAAGAGGACAACAACGAATCAACATTCTACCAACTCATTGTCATCATCATTTCAGCCCATCAAAAGAAAAGAAGACAATGATGAGCCTAACAAACTTGTCATCATCTTGTGCAGCAATATAATAAAAAGACAACGATGAACCTCTTTAACTCGTTGTCATCTGCAACACATTAAAAACAAAATGACAACAAATTTGATGGGCTTGTTGTGATTTACAACCCATCAATAAATAAAAAAAGATGACAATAAGTTTGATTAGCTCATTGTCATTTCTAGCCCATCAACAAGACCCAGAAGACAACAACAAACCTAGTTGGCTCATCATTATTTTATGTGTAATCTACATAGAGTGAAAATTACAACAAGCCAGGGACGAACTTAGCTTGTCATTGTTGTTGCAACCCTAGCCTTGGGCTTGTGACCAAGGCAAGGGCTTGCAAGGTTGCGAGCCAAGAAGGAAGCCCGAGAGTCACGCCGTATGCTCCCGGGAGTGTAAGAAAGTGTGAAGGAATAAACCTTCACACTTCTAAGGGAGCTTCCACTTTAGGAGTTGGAATTTTGGTGGATTTTTGAATCTTCATAGAGCAATTGCAGGGGGTCAAAACTCAATGGATTGAGAAGTTCTTTATATCATTGAAAAGGTCTTGGAACTTAGATGTTTAAAATGGTCTCGCATGACCCATTTGGACATCTAAAACACAAGTTATGGCCAAAAGAAGTGTTGGGAGTCAAATTGACAATTTGATTCTCGACCACTAAAAGTTGGGAATCACCTCAATTTCCTCGCGTGCAAGTAGCATGTGACATACCGTTGGAAAGCTCTTAACAAAGGCTACAACTTTGCTTTAGACCTCATCTCAATCGGAGATCTGCATGCAAAATTATGGCCCCCAAAGTTGCAGGAATCCCAGTTGTGAGAATTTCATGACTCCCACTTGGGAGTCCCGAGACAAAATGCCATTTGGATGTGGGCCTCATGGAGAGGCACAAAGTATGCTATAAGGGGGAAGGTGGTGGCTTCCCCAAATCTGGGCCATGGTGAATCTTGTGAGTTTGAATTTGCCTATGGCTCATCCTAGCACCAAAAATGCTCCAACTATGCACTAACCAACTTGTTGTTTGGTTTGTGCTGGTCCATGTGAGTGATTAAGTGCTTGTCATTCTTCCTAATCCCACCCCAAAGCTCCAACATGCCCCTCTCACCCTAAAGTGTTACGAGTTAGGGAACGTGTCCCCAATTCCTTGCTCTTCCATTGTTTTCACTTCAAACTCACACTTGAGTCTATCAAGGAGCTTGGGAGTGTGTCACATGAACCGGATTAGCTCGTCGTCATCTGTAGCCCATTAAAAACAAAATGACGACAAATTTGACTGGCTTGGTATAATCTACAGCCTGTAAAAAAAAAAATGACGACAAGCTTGAGTAGCTCATCATCATTTCTAGCCCATCAACAGGACCCAGAAGACAACAACAAACCTAGTTGGTTCAATTGTGTGCAATCTACATAGAATGAAAATTACAACAAGCCAGGGACAAACTTAGTTTGTCATCGTCTTCTTTTGAGTGCATGAACAAAAAAAGAAAATGATGACGAGTCAAAATCATCATCATCTTTTCCAGGTGCACAAAAAAAAAAAAAACGACAAGTGTCGTTTCGTTGTTGTCTTTTAGAATTAATGAACAAAATATCAAAAGACGATGACGAGTATGGGGCTCATCGCCCCGACTCATTATCGTGGTTGTTTGTAGTTAATGGAAAAAAACACAACAAAATGACAACTAATCAGGGGTTCATCATCATCTTCTGCAACTAATGAAAAAGGGAAAAGACAATGATGAGCCCCCAACTTTTCATCATTGTTTGCACCTAATGGAAAAAACACAATATGATGATGATGAACCCCATGTCATCGTCTTTTGCAGCTAATGAAAAAAAACGGAGAAGATGACAATCAGCCTTTGGTTCATCGTCATTTTTTGGTAATGAATGAAAAAGAAAAGGAAAAAAGATGACAACATATTATGTTGTAGCAAATGAAAAAGACAAACAAGAAAACTATGACAAGGATTGTCATCATCTTTTGATATTCTGTTGCAGTGCCCTAAGGAATGAATCGAAAGAATGACGATGAATAATTAGGCCTATCATTGTCTTCTAATTCCCACACAAAAGAAATTGAAAGATGATGAGCTAGCTCGTTGTCATCTTCTAGAAGTGCAACAAAAAAAACATTAGTAAAAAAAACCTAGAAGAAAAATGTACTTGCACTCTAGCAAATATGATTGGTATTGTGTTCCAACAACAATCGCTCTAGCAAACACAATTGTTCCAGCAAACATGATCGTTCTTGCAAACAGGGTCATTCCAAGAAGCTCAAGCAACAATCGCTCCAACAATGATTGCTCCAACGAACACATCAAAGTCACTATCGAAGCATAGTTCAAACGCTAATGAATTTTGAAAGAGACAAAGCAAAGGTCTCATAAACCTAAACCCAAACTGGAAATGTAGAAAAACTTTAAGTGCAAAAAATATGTAGAAGATGTACCTTGTTTTCGTGTCTTTTTAAGATGTTGTACCTTGTGTTGCTCACACGTTGAAGTTGCAACAACTCTTAGTTCTTCTTTGAACATCAACGGTAGCAATGAGCGATGACACCGTTTTTTCAATTTGTGGCAATAGTAGTGAGAATGATGACAAAAAGAAAGAGAGTTTTGAAAGAAAGAAAAAGGTAGAGGAGCAGGCTAGGTGAGAATTTTTTTTTGAACGAGGTAGTTGGGTGAGCAAGGTAGGTCCATGGGTGAACAAAAATTCTCTTGCAGGGTGTGCCAAAAAACAAAGTGTGACTCAACATCTGACTGCACCAGGTTTAGTAATTGGATGAGCACAAGTTCATCTGAAACGGAATTGGTGCAGTCATGGGGCTGGGTCGCTCAGGCCCAACTTGTGTTTGGTGTGGAGAGTGGACTGTGCATTGTTCACTTTCCAGTTGGACAGTGGACACCCAACTTTCAATGCAAGCTTTTTTCTTTGTTTTTTTAATTTTTAATTTTTTTTTTTTTTAGGTTTAGGGTGAGGGGCCTCGAAGCAAAGTGTTCCCAAGTTTCTGACATGTTGCCTAACAAGTTCGCAATAGCATTGTGTGTTTTCAGAGTAACATTGTGTGTTTCAGCAATAGATTAATTCTTGAATGAAAAAATTGAAGAAAAATACTTTACAAAAAGAAAGAGTAGTAATAAATGGGGAAATTTTTATGTGAAAAACCGACAGTAGGTAAGTATTCTAGCACCACACACTTTGTTTTCTATCCATTTTTTGAGTTTGTGAGAAAAAGACAAATGACCCACCCCAGTTCCGAAGCTTCCAAAGTTATTGCATTACAAATCGAAACAGTAGGAGTAATTGAGGAACAGCTGCCTGATAATAAACAAGGGGTGTGTCACACACTGTGGCCTTGCCATTTACATTAAAAAATATCTGAAGGCAAAAGGAGAATTATGGAAATTCAAATATTTCACCATGCCAAAATATATAATCTTCCAAAACATCCTCTCAAAATCCTTCAAGATATTATTATAACTCTATTATAACTAAATCTGAAGTTTCAACAAAAGCCAAAATATCATTTTTCAAAAATATTTCATATAAAAATAGACCTATTATTTATTACCTAGGGGCCTATAAAAATCCCTTAAGCTACTATACTCTATAATGAATCTAAACACAATAATATCCTTACCTTGGTAGTAGGCAAGGCCAATAAAGACGATCAAAGACTTTTATTCCAAGAGGAGATTCAGAAGTCGGTACGAAATTTATGACCAACTAGTGGGTGCCCGTGGCCGAAGGCCACTGTGAAGTCCCCCATGGGTGCCCGTGACCTTCGGCCACTCTGAAGTTTTATAAGTTTTATTTTTTCTTATCTTTTACTCTTTATTTGGCCCCTGCCCTGCCCTGTCTGGCCGCCCTGCCGTGCCTGCCCTGCCATGACGTGTG
>Ga0209208_10009563_pt1 | contig 12725 bp, 12 predicted proteins | sample S1TSphfallax_3_FD_187694 | JGI IMG/M metagenome (GOLD analysis project Ga0209208, IMG submission 187694) | Host-associated microbial communities from peat moss isolated from Minnesota, USA - S1T2_Fd - Sphagnum fallax MG (SPAdes) (version 2) | ecosystem: Host-associated > Plants > Peat moss >...
AGTTTGAAGAGAGAGAGAGAGAGCGAGAGAGTTTTCTTCTTTTTATTTTCTTTTCTTCTCTTGCGAATTTGCAATCATCTGTGGTGAAAATTTCTTTGTTTTGTTCTACTTTAATTTTTTTTAGTAAAAAAAATGTGGGTCTTTGGAGAGTTTTTCTGATCACTTGTGGCGGAGTTTTTTTCTTTTTTTATTTGCAGGTGCAAAAGCTCTGAAAACGTCGCACAATTTCGGTATTGAATTACATCTCAAGAATGTCGTCCGGGGAGCAAGCAGCTTCTTCTTTCCCGCACCTTTTTTGAGGTGAGTTCACAGTTTGCCAAAATATCCGCATCACATATTTTGACAAAATTTTCACCAAAAAAAATTATGCTGTACTATCACAGATTTGGAAGGTTTTTTTCTGCAGCCAATTTTTCTGGTCTGAACATGAATTTCCAGCAGTCTTGAGTGAGACTTATGATGCTCAAAGAAAGCATGGGACTAAGGGATGGTTGGGCATGACAGTTGCCAAATATTGGGACAATCTTTTGGAAGCAATTGATTAATGAATGACTTGAAAACCTGAGCAATGAATGTCTTTTGATGGTAATGCCTCTTTGATTACCCATGTGTGATCTTCAGGGCTCCTGGACAATTATTACGTAGGAGTCAGATATCAGTGAAGAACGGAGTTGTCTGCACAGCAATGGACTCTTCTTTTGGGGGCGCAGAGCCTGGTGGGTGTTGAAGACTTCCCCTTCTTTTTAAATTGGTTGCACTTTCTCATGAAATATTAAGATATGCATGATAATGAGACTCTTGCTGCAAATCCACACTTAGAAGTTGGGCTGGAAGTTTTGGAGATGGTCAATGAATGGGTTTTTTTGGGGGGTGGTGTTGTTATTCCTACAGCTCAACCAATTTTCCCAAGAATTGATGTGAGGGATCCATACAAACGCTTGGGGGTGAGTCGGGAGGCCTCAGAGGAAGAAATTCGTGAAGCCCATAACTATTTGTCAAACCTGGTACCTTTTTCTCTATTCAGTCTCCTGCATTTGATATCAAGCATTTCAAAATAGTCCTGCAACAGTGGACATTTTGTTTTCAAAATAACTTCAGGCTTAGGGTTTTGGCCATTTATCCCAACATTGTTTGAAGTTGAGGGTTTGCTAGGCTAATTCGTATCAGGTGATGACTAATGAAGACAGTGGACTTGTGCATCCAACATTTCAAACCCTTGAAGTATGCAGGCCACAAAAAGAGTTTGGATTCAATTGAGACAGCGTATGACAAGATCATTATGGAGAGTTTCCGGGACCGGAGGAAGTTGAAAGGCAATCCAGCAAGTGAGTTGAAGAAGAAAGTTAGAGAGTCACCAGCATGGGTCCGAAAACTTGGTAGTATGACAGAAGTCCCCAGTCCTAAAGTGATCGCATTGCGCACTGTTTTTTATATCCTTCTGGGCATTTGGAGCGTTTTTGATTCAGCAGATGGTGGTCCTGCTTTCCAGGTCAGAATTCCATCCCAGAGAAGGGGGCTTCTTAAGCCTCAATTTTTCAAGCAGAAGAAAAGTAAATTGGTGGGTTGGCAAATTTGGTTTTTACATTGGTTTACATGTTCTGCAACTTTGAGACTAGCGGGTTAAGGCTGATTGTTTCCTGGCTCACTTCTGGCTGAATATCTCAAGATGTTTGAAAACTTTGTGAGGACAGCTCTGAGATCAGGATATTTATTAAATTGAATCTGTAAGGTTTCAGGTGATTTGTACATTTCTCATGGAAGGTTTTTCAAACTTTGACACATTACAATCATTTATATTATTTTTCCTAATTTTGTATTTCTTGGACATGCCTGTGGCGAAACAGGTAGCAGTGTCATTTGCAGCATGTATTTACTTCCTTAAAGACCGCACTAAGAAGCTTGGAAGGTCTTTCATTATTGGGTGTGCTTTTATCCTACTTTTTTTTGTTCCGTCATGATGCTTGTTCTAATTTTATTATTATTTTTACCCTCCTCTGTTCTTTGCTTCATGAATTGGATCATCTTGGAAGATAATGCTCTTTCCCTTTCCTATTAAGATGATTAAGATGCAGATATGGTTGATAAACCTAGCAGAAATGAAGCAGAGCACCAGCAAAACACATTGTCCAAATTTTTCTTCATTATTTTATTTATGGGGCTTGTTTTGCTTGCAGGTTTGGAGTGATGGTGCTAGGGTGGGTGTCAGGCTCTTTTTTTGTCCCACTTTTGCCCACCCAACTTGTACCTCAGTCCTGGAGCATAGAACTCAACACATCACTCTTCTCATATGTTTGCTTGTGGGCTGCCTGCACATTCTTGAAGTGAATTTGGACACAGTTGGGCATTCATTGGATAGTCAAGGTTTGTAAAGTCAATGGAGGGAGAAAAACCTCAAAAGAAGACCTGGGATGGTTGTTCAGGTTCACAATTTTGTTCAGTGAGACAAATAATATGAGGGCTGTAAAATGTTGGTTTATGAATGGGGCTTGAAAACAGAGCCAAGAGAATTATAGGTCCACTGTCCCTTGATGCTCACTAGAGGATAGGAAACAGATCAGCAGACCGATTGATTTTGGAGTTCCCAATCTGAAACAATCTTGATGTCATATCAAATTGTGTCTCAGTTTGTTCACTCCACTGACAATTTTGTTTTCATGTCTTAACCAAGAGCATTTTGAATATCCAATTATTAGTGTTTTTCTCATGCTCTCCATTGGTTTTTGGAGAGTTACCTGTTTCAATCTCTGAAAGCAAAATCAGAATTAAAATGGAATCATGTATCCTGTTGATCAAAACTGATGGTCCTCCACTGCAAATGTGATGGTTCCAGGTTAAACAGGTACAAGAAGGGCATACATTCATCTATTTAATCCAGCTGCAAAATGCTTTGTCAACTGCTTTGCAAATAGCAATCTCCACCCCAATTCACCTCTATCATCCTAAACCTGGGCCAAAACCAGTAAGAAAGGAGGACAAGTACAGAAGACATTTGAAAGCTGAGTGGATGTTGGACAACCGTTGATCCTGCACTAGTGGTGGTAGTGTTATTGCCACCAGTGGTTCCAGTTGTATTCCTGCCAACATCCCCACCACCACTAGACCCTTAGGTTATACAGCCAATGCTTCAAGTGTCATTTTGCATTGTAGCATTTGACAGAAACTAGTTCCTCACTGTTGTTTCTTGAACATTGCTGGCCAAGCTGTCTCCCATCATTCATAATTGTACTGCTGATTCAGCAGGTTTTCAAGTTGTCTTGAATGGCTGTATTTGCCACCACTGCCACTTCTGATATTTCACAATTACATATGTGACATAATGGCCAACCTGTGCTAGTTTGTGACTCATCCATGGACCTGAGGAATGTGCTTAGGTGGTTCGCCCAAGCCTCAGTTCATCTCTAGGGCCTGGCCCATTGATTTTTTCCAGGGATTTTTTATGTCCAGAAGTGAGAGAGATGGATTATGGATATTACTTACCCTAAGTTTCCTTCATATGTACATGTAGCAGTACCTGCAATAAGCAAGCAACAGAAGATTGGTCAGTTTGAAATTCACTACAATTCCAAGGCCCCAGCTTAGACACAGATTTCAATCAGGGGATGATTGATCATCAGTAAGGAGGCCAAAATCAAAGCACCTCTTTCTCTCTGTCTGTCTGTCTGCACAAATTTGGTGAGTTTGGGTGTAAAAACCACCACCTGTCCTTTTTTAACAAGTAACAAAAAATCCAAAAAGCTTGCATGCATAGCAATTGCAGTGAAAAAATTGCAGCAAATGGAAAAGAAAATGTGTGTCAAGAATCTAATAAATCCTCATTTGCATGCATTGCAATTACAGAGGGACATTTGCAGCAAATGGGAAAGAAAAATAGTGTCAAAAATCTAATCTGAAGAATGCTCACTTCGCATGCGTAGCAAATTGCAGGGAAGAATTTTCAGCAAAATGAGAAAGAAAGAAAAAATTATGTCAACAATCTATTCTGATGAATGCTCACTTTGCATGCATAGCAATTGCAGAGAAGAATATGGCAGAAAAATGGGAAAAAAATTTGTGTGAAGAATGCTATCTGATGAGTCCCCACTTTTGCATGTGTCGTGATTGCAGGGAGGGAAGAATTTGCAGCAAATGGTAAAGAAGATTGTGTAAATAATCAGAATCTATCTGATGAATGCTCATGTGCATGGATAGCAATTCCAGGGAAGAATTTTTGCAGCAGAAAATGGGAAAGAAGAAGATGATTGTGCAAAGAATCAGAATCCATCTGATAAATGCTCATCATGTGCATGTTGGATAGCAAATGCAGTGAAGAAATGCTCACTCACTTGGATTGCTAGATGTGGTCATGGCAACGCCACTGAAATTGCAGGTTGAGTCAGCAGCTCCATGAGATTGATAGTACTGATTGAAGGCCCAGCTCGCATGATTTTGATAAGTATTGGGGAGGAAGCAGGTTTGATTTGCTTGAATGAGCTTGCAATCCACATTCCCTTGATCTTGTAGCGGAGAACAAACCCAATCCAGAGCTCCTTGGTATGCCACACTCTCAAGACCTGGTTTGGCAACACACCATGTCTCAGATGTTGTTGCTGTTGTTGTTGTTGCAAGCATGCGAGGTTTTTGTTGATATACATTGCCCATTCCAATCTGTTGCTGTTGTTGTTGCTGCTGCTGCTGCATTAGTGCTTCCAGGAGCTCATCCAGTGGCCTCCCACCTTCAGGCTCTTGCTTGAAGCTGATGCCTATGTAGCTGCTCCCTGCTGCCACTCCTGTAAAATCCCAAACTCCAAAAATCCAAATCAGGAAGAGAGATGGTAGTAGCGACATTCTCTGTTTCCGTGGAGAAAAGAAAAAAAAGAAAGAGGGAGAGAGAGAAGAAAAAAAGACTCGTTACAAAGCAGGAGATGATAGAAATAGAGGCACATGTGATCATTCACCTGACAGAACAAGGAGAAGGAAGACGAAGAAGAAGAAGAAGAAGACAGGAAGAAGAAGACCCAAGCTCTGGCTACATTGAATCCTCATGTCGATCGTCACCCAGGAGTCTTTCTTTCTTTCTTTCTTTCTTTCACTTGGGTGGGATGATGATCCTTCCCAACTTCTGCAGTCTAGAAGAAGTCAAGACTCCTGGATTGATCACATGCTCCAAAAACTCTTAAGCTCCGCCTGAAGCAAATCCTTCAAATCCATTCCTCTCCATCAAATCCATCAAATCCATCCTTCGGAAGCAAATCCATTCCTCTTCTTCTTCCCAAACAAGAGAGACATGTATGTCTTATGGATATGTATCTCTTCTCTCTGCACAGGCCCGCTGTGGTTTTCTTTTTCTTTTTTCCTGGCGAAACTTCGCCAAAAAAGAGAAATTAAATATCAAAAATTTGAAAATGAAAGTGTTGTTTTAAGGTTTTCAATCTCCAGAAGTAAGAAAAAAAAATTAAAATTAAAATTACCAGATTCCTATATTTGGGTTTCCAGTATATATATATATATATATAAGGATGATTAAAGATTTATATTTCATATTTGGTTTATAGCCAGATTTGGCTACAGCTTCATAAGGATAATTGCCAGTTTTTTTTTACATATTTCTACAGATGGTTGCCAGTGTGGCTCTAAAAGAGAAATCCTTTGAAAAAAACCACTAATTAAAAATATTTTTAATGAAAATAAATGGCCCAAATTCTCCAGATTTCGAAGGACATTTTTTTCCCTTCCAAATTACCAGATTTGTTATGATAAGTTCCAATTGTAGGTAGCCAAGAATATAGAAGGATTCTGCTTTTTTTTTTTTTCCCCAATTTATGTCTAGAGTTTAGCCAAAATTGACTAAATTATTTTCTGAATGATCCTCACAGTCTCTACTCTTCCAGAGTCTTCTGACAAACAAACAAAGTACGTGAAAATAATAATAATAATAATAATAAATTTCCGACATCCCTGAAATGTGCAGCGAATCCAAGAAAAACAAAAGCGGATCAAAAGTACTCATCACCCAATTCAGCTCCACAAAACCACAAACACAAAAAAAAAAAAAAAAAAAAAAGAAAAAAAAAAAAAAAAAAAAAAAAAAAAAAAAAAAAAAAAAAAAAAAAAAAAAAAAAAAAAAAAAAAAAAAAAAAAAAAAAAACAAGGGGTACAGTGGTCACACTTTGGTCTTGCCATTTTTACATTAAAAAAATATCATCTTAAGGCACAAGAAGAATTATGAAAACTCAAATATTTCACCATGCAAAAAATATACTCTTCAAAAAATCCTCTCAAAGAAACCAAAAATCCTTCAAGATATTAGAACTCTATTAGAACTAATCTCAAGTTTCAACACAAGCCAAACTATCATCTTTCAAAAATCCTCATATAAAAATAGACCAGGCTATAGCAAAACAAAAATACCAAAAAAGGAAAATGGTCTTTACCCATGGGCCAAAATCTCTTAAGCTACTATACTCTATAATGAATCTAAACACAATATCCTTGCCTTGGGTAGTAGGCAAGGTCAAAAACAACAAACTAGACACAGAGGGCCTTCCTTCAGTTGGTGGGAGGGAAAGGCCCATTTGATAGAGGCTGCATTTTTGTAAAGTGGTAACATTTGAGGAAATAATTTGGGCTTTGAGTATTGAAGGACTCTTTTTTAACTGCAGTGTTTGATTGAGGTGAGGAATAACACTCTAGTGATAGCATAGGAAAAGGAAAATAGAGTTTACCAAGTTGTAAACAAGGGAGTAGTTTCTTGGTAGGTTGGAGAGTTTGTTTTCATTTGTTTCTTTTCGGTAGAAAAATGTCAAATTTTTAAAAATGTTCTATTGAAAGGATAATTTATTTTTAAAGGAAAATAGAGAAGATTTTGAAATATATGGGAATTTTCTAAACATGAAATTTGAGAAATGAATTAATTGTATTAGCATGCAGTTTTAAAATCTGGCTAATTTTGGCCATTTTTTCCATGGAAAAACCTTTTGTATAGGTCGAAATCATATTTTTCACGTCGAAATTTCGCCAAAAGAAAAAAACACTACCATAAACCTACCTAGCACTTGTTTGTGTATGGATTTTCATGAAGTGATCATAATGAAACAATATGTCTATTAGGTGTATTTCAAATTAAAGTAATTATTTTAATGACATGCCCTTGATATGTGTGATAATGTAATTTGGAATGTGATAATATATATCATAGGTAGAAATATATGTATATTGGACTTACTTACACGCTAAAATTATGAAAGTGTTTTCTAAACGTTTTGTACTTACATATATGCATTTTTCACCTCCAAAAATATTGAATGAAATGTGAAAAGAATTAGGTGTGGGGAACATACTTTCAAATTTGAGTTTTGAAATAATATTCTTGTAGTTTTAGTCTTTTAGGAAATTGTAAGGAGTAAAATCATTGGAATAAGATTTTCAATTATTTTTAAGTTGTTTCGATTTGTGACTTTAGAAAGCATGACATATATGAAGTTGGGTGTGAAAGATTCTTTTATGTCAATGACAACTTTTGTGGCAATTGTTGCATTTTGTGATTTGTGGCCAATCATAGTGTATGTTACTACTATCAAAAATGATGTTTTGTAATAATGTCCATCGTATGTATATTTATGTTGGAAAGAACATTTTTTGATAGTCATTTTTGTGGAATTATTTGTTAGTTGAACTTCTATGGTTGTAACATTGTCTTGAGGATCAAAAATGATAGATTTGATAGTTGTAGTTGCACCATTTACAACTCCTTTTAGTAGGTTATTGTTTTTAGTGAACATGAATAGTCTAATGTTGTTTATGTGGTTAAAAGACTTGTCATTTAGCCATAGTTCAATGTGTTTGATATTTGTAGCATTTGTGAATATTTTTACTTGGTATTTTATGTGATTGAAATTTTTTTGTGTAACATAATGCTGTTTTATTATGCAACATTTTTTTTATGTGTACAAAGAATTGTTGAAGTTACATCCATTTCAAAATGTATGTTTTGTATATTTTTGAAACATAATGATAAAATTGTTTGAATTTCTTTAGTTGTTGGCTTTATTTTTCATATGACATTGAGAAATTCAAGGTCTCTAATATTATGCACAAAAATGGGTAGGAAATGTTATTTTATTGTTTTCCAACATGGGGTAGGTTTAATATGGCAACTTTTGCATAGTATGTTATTGTTTTGAATAGTGTGTTTACAAATTGGTGATAGTTGGGCAAGGTTTCCAACAAGTAGTAGAAGATTTGTTTTAAATTGAGATATGTTTTCAAGATTCATTGATTGTTTTAATTGTTGTTCAATCACACACAACATGTTGATGGTCATCATTGATGTTTCATCAATGACTATGACATGTGCATTTTTTAAGTGTTCTATGATATTACTAGGTTCAAGAAGGATGGACAAATATTTTCATGTTGGAACTTGAAATGTAGTGTGTATTCTAATGGTAGTGGAGTTCAAATGAAATGCTACAACACCTATGGTTGTTAATAATAATACTTTTTGCCAAGCAATTGGAAATTTTGTGTGATTTATTTTTAAAAGTAAGTTTTGCCACTAAGAGGTGTGCTTGTGACAATATGTAAACCTTATGGGTTTTCAATAATGGAAATGTGTGTCAAATGTGTGTTATGAAAGTTTGAAAACAAGTTGCATTTCATTGGTTGTTTATTATGAATGAAGTTTCCCATGTCATCTTGACCATCACATTTTAAAGTGGGACAATGTAATTTGTCATATTCAAAGTTTGTTAAATATTGAATAAAAGTCATGTTTTTGAAATCAATAAGTTGATTATTGTAAACATCTATCGAATGGAATCCTAAAGCTTGATCTTGTGAATATTTTATAATATATTTGTTGGAAGGTCACTAGTATTTGCAAACATATGAATGTAGCTTTTAGAAGAAAAATAGGGTTTGTTGATTATAAGGGAGGATAACAATTAAAATTGCACTTTTAAAACATTTTGTAAGCCAAAACCTTCCAGATTTTTTTGGTTTAAATTCAATGCTCCATATGGTTCACATTTTCATAATATATTTTTAAAGACAATAAAACCAATATGAAGAAGTAACCCATTGGAAGTTAAGATGGGCACCCCATAAAAGAAGCAATGATACATGGTGTGACACAACATTGTAGTCTTCATATTTGGGTGGTAATATTCCCAACAATTTGTGTGGTTAAATGTAAATTGTTGATTTGGTCGTGCATTAAATGGGAACCCATATTTGCATTGATTTTTAAAATTGTTTTGGGTCACATTTATTTTCACATGTGTGGAGAACTATTTTTTCATTACAATTTTGTAAAATGTGTTTTATATTCAATATGTGGGTTGTATAAATTCATGTTTTTCATCAAATGTTATAAGAATGAATGCAACAATTTTATTTGTGATATTTTCAATGTCAATTTCTACAACCCATCAAATGATGTGTGCATGAAATGAACCACATTGTTGAATTTCATAACGTATTACATATTCTTTTATATTGCCATATAAATGGTGTGATGACAATAAACGTTGTTGCATCAATTTTTCAACCCTTGCATGAAACAACATGTCACATTTTGTTGGGCAATATTTCCAATTTAACGATGCATGTAAATGTTTTACAATTTTTCAATATCAATAATTTGTTCCTAGCATAATGAACTCATTTTGTCAATTGTCCATTTTATATAAAACAATGGCATGCCAAATTGTTCAACCATGCATAAAAGATCTTGTAGTCAATGTGTTTTGTGCCATTGAGGAATGCCTTGTATATTTGGAAGAAGACTGTATTTTATAACTTGTTCAATGACATTTTATTCAATCATTTTTGGGTTTCATGTATTTTAAATGCTTTCATGTTTTTTTCAAAACATGTTTTTGAGGTTTTTTTAATGACTTATAGTGTTTGATGGAGATCATACATAAGAAGTAAATATGGTTTATGGAATGTAAAATGTGAAAATAATGCAATCATCTTGTATTTTAAATATTCATTAAAGATATAATATTATCATAAGCTCCATGTCCATGTGGGAATAAAAAAGGAAATAATGCCATTTCAAATGAAAGACCTTGTTTTTCCATATCTAACGTGACATTTCTTATGATTATTGTTTCATATTGTCGTTCTTTTTTATTTGTTTCACATTGTTGCACATGTCCAATTATGTAATAAAAGTTTTTTTGGTTGTAGTTTTAACTTGCATGTCAAACAAAAGGGTTAGGTTATATATTGGTTTTGGAATGTCCATATTTGGGAACATTATATTTTGTCACTTGTTTTTCAATAATATGTTGTATTGCATTTGGCATGAAAATGCACATGCTACTTTTCTTACGTGGTTGTTAAAAAATGGTTTTGTATGTTTGAAACTAAAGATTTGGTTGCATATTTTGTGATAATAGTGATGCTAATGAGGTGCCTATTTTGTGCATCAAAGTAGTAATCCAAAATTCCATCCTAACTTAATAAAGGATTATTCAATAAATTAGTTTATATTATTTGACATGTGGTGAAGCCCCAATTTCATGATTGCATCTATAATCCAATGTCAATAAAGATAATAATTATAGGTGGAGTGGGTGTGTAGAAAACAAAGTGGCCATGTAATGGTGTTTGGTACACTACATAAGTTACATTATGAGGTTATTTTTTAAAGTGGCATTTGTTGCAAAGGTACATGAGTCCTCCATTATTGCAAATTATGTAAGTTGCCATCATGACATTTGTTATTGCATATGGTGTGCATCTATTTTGTTTGTTTAAAATGTTGCGCTAGAACTAAATTGTGGTGCAATGCTTAATAGGTTGCTAATACTTTTATTCTCCACCTTGGCAACTTTGTATGTATTAAGTTCCATCAATACCAATTAAAATCCTCTTATTCTTTTATTAATGAAAGTATAGAATATCACTTTGTTTGCCCCCTTAACATGTTTTAAGCCTTTTTTTAAGATTCTACTTGATTTTCTATCACATTCTAATCAAGACCTCCATGATATAATGTGCAAAACATATTTTTTTGCATTTGATCAACATAAAAGCATGGTAAAACTAAATTTATCCAATAGGTAGAATATTATCAACAAAAATTAATCTAGAATTCATCAAATTAAGGATACCAAGTCAAGTGTTCTACATTAAAATTTCACATTCAAAAAATTTCATCTCCACCAATACACAAGTGGCCCATTGAACCTAGAGGACATTCATGACATGTTCAGCCCATTGGAATACTAGTGTTGTAATGTGGTGTTACTAATAGTATATTCATGTTGCAAGGTGATGTTAATAATTGAATATGGTTGTTGTGGTGGTAATGTGTTATTATTTGCATATTGCTATTGGGGTGCATGATTGTTATTAGAATATTATTGTTGTTGGGGTTGTGTTGGGCCATTGTCATTGGGATAATATTGTAATGTTGGGCCATTGGTAATTAAAGTTTATGTGACTAAAGGCACTAAATAGAAAATGGACATTTTGTAACTAGTCCTCATAACTAACTTTTAGCTGTAGGTGACATTTGTAATTAAAATCTTAACAATTGTGTTGAAAAAATTGCATGTGACATTAATCACAAAAGATTTAAAAATTTGGATGAAAAAAAAGTCAATGAAATACATTTTCATCCTTTGACTAGCCATATATGTATTGTTTTTTGTGACTAGGATGCGACTTTTTTGGTGAATAATGGGAACAAGTGATGTGTTGCCATGTGTCCCAACTTTTAATGATTTCAGATTTTTTACTTTAATTTTAAAATATCTAAAACATTTAGTGTTTATGCTTGTATGGTTTTAGATTGTGACACATGATGTAATAGAAATTTGACATGTGCCATATTAATCAAGTTTCCAAAATCGATTTAAATCAATATTTAGATATGTAGGTCGAACTAGGTAAGTAGGTAGCTAGGTAGCTACCCACCCACCTAGGTTTACCTACCTACATAGGTAGTTAGGATTGACCACATACCCATTTACTTAAGCTAAACACCTATTTAAATATGACCAATTTGCCTACCTAAGCTAAATATTTACTTAGGTAGGTAGGTAGGTAAATAGGCTAGGGAGGTAGGTAAGTTAGGTGTATATACATGAATATTTTTATTTTATTTTGGGTTTAGCGTTTCTGATTGGCTCATCTCATATGTTCATATTTTTCAACATGAAAATGAAAGACAAAACATATGGGATAAATATGTTTAGTCACAAAGTACTTGTAATTAAAGTTTTTATCCCATATTTTTAATTTTCATTTTAATTTTTGTAAATCATATAATTAAGTAGGCAAGTGATTGGTTAACTAGTTAAATAATAAATTAACTAACTAACTAATAAAATTACTAATTAATTAACGACTATAATATTTTTATTAATTAATTAAGAAATAAAATTAAAATAATAATTAGTTAATAAACTAGCCAACTAATTAATTAATTATAATAATAATCACCAATAAATTTTAATTACATAATTATATCATTAAAGAATTAATTATCTTATTAATTAATATTATATATTACTAAATTTATTAGTTAAATCAACAGTAATAAATATTTAATTCTAATTAGATATTCACTATAATGATCTATTAACTAATTTAGTTAATTAATCATCGGCTAAAACTGAAAATAACTAACTAATTAATTATTAATAAATTATTAATTAGTAGTTCATAAAGTTTTAATAACTGAATTTTGACTAATTAGTAATTAGTAACTATTAATTATAAAAAAATTA
>Ga0209208_10009564_pt1 | contig 12723 bp, 9 predicted proteins | sample S1TSphfallax_3_FD_187694 | JGI IMG/M metagenome (GOLD analysis project Ga0209208, IMG submission 187694) | Host-associated microbial communities from peat moss isolated from Minnesota, USA - S1T2_Fd - Sphagnum fallax MG (SPAdes) (version 2) | ecosystem: Host-associated > Plants > Peat moss >...
CCACAACATTTCAATGCAAATAAATAACAATTTCAAAGTAGGTAAACGATTAATGAAGAAAAAAAAGGTTTAAAATTGGCCATTGTGATCAATACTACTAATATAATGAATGGGGTCTCAAGGACACGAAAAACCACGAGAATCAAGGTTAAAAAAAAGGTCTAACTCTAACTTTTAAATAAGGAACAAGACAAGATTATGTGATTCAAAAACAAGAAAAAAAAAAACTAAAAACAAGAACATGAGATGTGTAAAATAAACGTGAAAGTGAATTTTTATTATGTTAACATATGCAAATATGAACATGAAAAGAACATGACAAGGCTATGGTGCAAGATTGTGCTTAAAACTAATGTTGAATAAACTGAAGGAAATGAAGGGTCATACTCCTATTTATACCCCTTTGGGAACCAAGTTTAAGGAAACTTCCAAAGAGGCTTATATGCGTGCATCAAGTAAGGAAGCTTCTTGGGAACCTTCCTAACTAGAAGTCAACTATGAGTTAACTAAAACTTAACTAGAAATTAACTCAAACTTAATTAGGAGTCAACTAAAAATATTTAAACTTAACTAGGACTTAACTAAAAGTTAATTTGGACTTAATTAAAAATTAACTCAAACTTAACTACGAGTTAACTAAAATTTAATTGGGATTTAACTAGGATTTAATTGAGATTTAACTATAGTTAACTAGGAATTAACAAAAATTTAACTGGGACTTAACTAGGACTTAATTGGGACTTAATTAAAAGTTAACTAAAACTTAACTGAAACTTAAGTAAAACTTAGCTAGAAATTATGGATGAACATTTTGGATGAATTCCATATATTGGAATATGATGTCTAATGTTCACATCCGTCACAAGGAGGTTGAATTGGTAACCTTTATTATCAATGTATTAAAAAATGGAACTTGAAAAACATATGTTGTCAAGTGTGCCTTCATTAGGCACAATTGATTCTACTAGGTAAACCTTTGTTGGGCAAACCTAATGAGAATAAACCTAACGAAATTTATGATTCACAACCTATTTTATGCCATTAAAATGTAAGGAATGTCATGAGAAACCAAAAGAATGATGATGATTAAATTAATATTGCTACATAATCAATAGCAAATGCCAATTTAACCTCCCCTACATTTAATGTTAGGATAACAAATATTGAGCAAATTTGTTTGAGCTCCTATTTTGTTGGGCTTATTCAACACTATAAAAATAATCTTTTGTGGAAGTGAAGTTTTCATCCCCAAAAAATCAACTAGTTGCCCCAAATGGTATGGACCCATACCAACCTAGAGCCCTAAGTAGTTGCCAAAAAAAAATGGGAGTGGTGAAAACATTGTTGTTGATGGAAAGGATGGTGAAATGGTTAACAAGGAGAAAATGATAGATGGATTAAGGGCATCAAATCAAAAGGAAAAGGGGAAAAAAATGGCTAGAGATATGGAATGTAATGACGTCACTAAAGGCAAATGGGTCCAAATGAAAAACAATGTGTTTACTTTAGACTACGGACAATTGTCTATTTGAAGTATTTTTGCTAAAAAAAAATTTCATAAAAGGAAAGTTTTGAATGATTTTTTTTTGCAGTTTTTTATTAAAAATATTCATATTTTTTCGGTATACCATTTTTTAAATCATTTTTTAGTAAATAATAATTTTTAAAATTGTACAAATTCCGTTGTATTTTGCGTTTAATCTTGAAACATGATCATCATTTCAAAACATATCAAAATGTGTTAAATATTTAATTTTTTTATTAGAAGCTAAAACTTTGTTTTATACACCATATACATTTCACCACATTTACATGTTGTAAAGGATTCCTAAATTTCAAAAAAAAATTGAATTTTGAATTTTAAAAAAAAATCAAGTTATTGGGGTATTGTATTTTGAATGATTTTTTAAGTGTGTCTAATAGTCCCCTATCACTATAAAACATTTGAGCATAAAAAAAACGAAAAATCATGAAAATCAAGGGGCCTTTTGTGAAAATAATGTTGTTTAATGGAATACCTATTCAACTTTAAGTGTCTTTTGTTCAAAAAAAAAGTTCAAATTGAAACATTTTGTGATTCAATTTAGATTTCAAAACATGCATATATATCACTAATCAAACACAACTTGCCATAATTAACATGTCATTAAATGGGCACCACATAGGCATATGTAGTTCAAATATTGTAGTTTATTTGACATGTTTGACATGGTTTTTGGGTCATTATTTTCCAATTTGACTTGAAAAAAATGAAAAAAAAATAAAAATTGTTGTTTGAAACCAATTTTTGCAACTAAAAAATGTCATTTGTAATTTTTTTTAGCTACAAATGACATTTTTTAATTACAAAATTTGATTACAAACAACATTTTTTCTTTTAATGGAATGGACCAAACATGGTGGGCAAATGGGAAAAATAATTTTGTAGGTTGTACTAAAAAGAATGAAAGAAAAGGTAAGCAATATGAAAAGGTCATGTAAAAAATTGTTGGAAACAAAAGGTCAACAAATCAAATGATGTCAAAATAAGATATTATAATGGTTGACAACAAGAGGATCTTTTAACTTTGGGGGAATCAATTCAACATGGACGACTAAAAGGAAAAATAGTTAATTATGAAAAATAAAATCAACTGAAGTTCAAGAAGAGGTAATCAACAATTTCACAAAGTAGGGTGACCAAGCTATGAGAATTTCCCAAAAATGTGGGAGGAAGGTAGAAGATGGGCAAGTAGCTAAATGGTTAATGGGATCATGGAAGAATATGAATCAAGAGTTGGTAGAATTGTTTGCTAAGGAGGGAGATTAAAGATGGCCATTGAAAGATATTCACAATACATCAAAATGTTTTGGGTTTGTGAATCTAGGCCATCCTATGGAGGAACATTACCTACTTACATTTGTGAAAATTTTGTTTAAAGAAAAGGTTCTCAACATTGACAACATTGTTGCATGATTTTTCAAAAAATGTAGGAAGTGGTGAGGAAGGTGTATACTTGGATGGTGCATGAGTCATTTCAAAGGGGATAGTTCCCACTAAATGTCACAAAAGGGCTCATAACTTTGTTGCACAAAGGGTGTAAATCCCTATCATCTAATTGGAGACTAATCATGGTATTCAATATTCCTTACAATCTTTTTGCAAATGCTTTGTAATTTCAATGTCAACCAACATTACTCAAGGTAATTAGCCCATATCAATTATCTTTTCTTCCTCTCAAATTCATTATGAACAATATTCTTCTTATCATGAATGATTTCATGGGCAAATAAATATAAATATACCATGGTCTTTCTTATGTTGGGATTTTTGAAGGCCTATAACAAAGTGGAGTAGGTTCATTCCTTTTTTAATGCATGGCCAAATTGGGGATTCCATATGAATTTGTGAAAATGATTAGAATTTTGTTTGTTGAAGCAAATGCTAGTATAATCATCAATGGGAAACCATCAAAGGAATTTCCCATTGAAAGGGGAGTGCAATAGGGCTACCCTTTAGGAAGGTAAGGAAAGGAAAATTGGAGGAATTAAGCTTTCTAGATCCAACACATAGTAATTGATTGCTTAGTTTGCAAATGACACGAGCCTCATTGTGAAAGCCATTCAAAATTGAGTCTCTCGGATGGTTAGGGTTTTGGAAATGTTTTGCCAAACATCAAATTTTCACATCAACAACATCAAGTTTTTTTTAATAATATTTTGGGTGGATAGGAAACAAAAGGTAAGATTAGAATGGACACAAGTTTAAAATGAACATGGCCATTACATGAATTCATTTCAAAGTTATTGGGCACCCAATTTTGGCTTGACTTTGGACTCAACAAATGCCAATGATTTTTTATTGCATAAAATCTAAAAGAAAAGAAAATACATGTATGATACCAAGTAACAATGCCTTGTTGACCAAACAGATTATGCATGCCATTGAACTAGAAGATTCAAATTTACACAAGTTTTTAAGATTTAGGTTAAAGAAGTAACAACCAAAAAAAGAAGGTTTAGATGGGTGCTTAGTTTAGAGTGTTGTATGCAAAACAAACAAAGAGGGTGGTTGGGTATGTTTTTTGGAATAGAATAAGGAGTGCTTGGGCAAAGATGGTGATATATGTTAAAAGGAAAAAACCTAAAACCCTGGAAGATGTAATGGTAATTAATTTTTAATAGAATAATGTTGTGAGATTGTGGGAAGTTGGTTTTTCTAGGAAAAGAACAACTAAGCTACATGTAGTGCTAGGAGGTGGTTGTTAATGCTTGGTGTAAGGATAAGGTGAGGTTCTAAACCAAAGAGGATATAAAAGACAAATTTGTAATCTCTAATCCAAAGGTGGGGACTACTTACGTTTTAATCACAACCAAACTAGAACTAGAAATGGAAGGTTTGTTGAAAAAATGGGACAATCAATGCCCATTGCAATAGGAAAGTGAATTGGTTTATTTGAAAGAGATAACATGAGTCCTTTAATACTATGCAGAATATCATTATTGTTTAGGTCAAGATGCAAGGAGGAAATATCTTTGGTTGTTTTCAAAAGCATCCAACTTTTTTAGAACATCTCCATCGCTATTGCATTAATTATCTTTCTATTGATTAATTATGAACATTTTTAACAACCTTTCAAAACTGATCACCACTAAACATAATTATCCACCCCACTTGTCACTTGCAAACATTTATGTTAAGTGAATAACATGGGAAAATGCCTTGCATTGGTGATGCCCAATTGGGTTGCATGTCAAGCTTGTGTTCTTCTTCCCATTTTTGTTTTTTGCAATTGGGTTTTAACACATTATAACACACAAATCATGCACAAGTAGAGTTGGGTTTTAACATGTTATAACACCCTTGGAATTAGGTTGCAATGGAAGTATGGCATCGATGTTTAAACATAATCATGCAAGTTGAGGTTGAAGATGACAATGATGAATTGTTCACACAAATTTTGTTGGTGTTTGTGGAGAATGCACCCATACAACAACATGGTGGTTCTTTGCGTTGAACAAATTTTGATCATTAGCAACATTTATGCCACTCACAAATTTGGAAAAACTATAGAATGATTGGTTTTCTTATAAGAAATACAAGATGAAATGTGAAACATTTTGCATAATTTGAATGTTGTTTATGCTCGTAATTTTTATTTTGTGCAATGCAAGGATATGTGTGGGCATTTGGGCCTTTCTTCCATCCAAAAGTGCACAATAACTTTGAAAATGCCAACATATGAAATTACAACCAATACCATTGATGAATATTGTCATTTGACATAAACCACCACCACTGCCAAATGCTTGAAACATATTATCATAACAATTTGTGAAATTTTTTTAATGAAAATACTTGTAGCAACCATCATGTGTTAATTTGGAAACAACTCAAAATCAATGTGGATTGCAATTTCCCTATGATGTTTGTGTCACTAAATTGTATGCACTACAAATAGAAAGATTTCCATATTGCTTGACAAGGGCAATTCATAACAAGGATAAACAAAATTCTATTATTTTAAAAATAGTTAATGATCAATAATTGTGGATATGGCATGCTTATTTTTTTATTGCATGGATGCAACAATGATTTGAAAGTGCTTGATCAATCCTCTTTGGTTGCAAATTTCTTGTAGGCCCTAGGAAGTGACGTCAATTTCATAATGAATGGGATAATTTATGAATGATTCTATATACTTGTCAATGGGATTTATCCAACATGGTCAATTTTTGTTCAAACAATCCATGAACCACAAGGAAAGAAGTGACATCATTTGCAAAATGTTAATAGAGTACATGGAAGGATGTCAAACATTATTTTAAGGTCCTCCAAGCCAAATTTCAAGTTATTGCTAATCCCAATAGATAATGGAATAGAGAGGTGATAACATATGTGTTGATGGTTGCATGTGTGGTGTTTCACAACATGATCATTGAAAATGAAGAAGGTTAAAATTTGGAACTTGGCAAGACCACAATCTTTCACAATTAAAAAAGGTTTCACATTTGCAACTTTCAGGAATGGCATAAATACCATAGGAATTGCTAATGTGCACTTTAGACTAAAACATGACCTCATTGAACACTTGTGGACATTGAAAGGCAACAACCTGCATTGAAATATTTTTATTTTTCATTTATAGACCTAAATGTTTTAATGCATGTTTCTAGGTTTGAATGTCTATCCAAGAACATTTGTTTCTTCTACTTGTGTGGTCTCTACAAGGCTCGAAATCATGGCAATGCTTGGGGTGCTTAAAGTTGTGGCCAAAATTTACAATTTTGTTTCCAATTATGATCAAAGATTCGAGAGTTCCTTGCACCTTCACAATTTAAAATATTATTGCGCCTCCTTTGAGACCAATTGATCTTTAGGCATGGTGAATAATGCCATGGTTGTTTGTTTTTCTAGGATGGTGAGTTTCCTCAAGGTTGAAGAAACCTTGTCCATAATTGTTCATGTTTGAACCCTTATGATAGAGTTTTTGTTCATTTTTTCAACCTTCTATGCAACTTACCTTGAAAAGCCTTTTATATGTGATTTTTAGCCAAGAATGTTATTTGGTGAGCATGTGAGCATGAGTGTGAGCCAATGAATGTGAACAAGAAAAATTATTTTATAGTATTTTTTGACAAATCAATAGAATATTTTATTAAATATTTTTCCACCACATAAAAATATTCTCTAACAAGGTCCATTGTCCAACAAAATATTCCTTGGAAAAATCCAAAGTGGTAGAATATTCTCTAACACAATCCACTTTTCAAAATATACCTTGATAAGAAATAATATTCTTTAACATAGTTGGATTATACTTATAATTCCACTTGAAAATAATGGAAATAAATGTTTCATTAAGTACTTTTTATTTTGTGCATGGAGTGAATTGGGAAACAAAAAACTACCAAAATTGATAGATATGGATTATCGATAAAAAAACCGTCTCAAAACTGAGAATAACAAGGTTCAAAAAGTGACATTTTAATGTAATGACAATTTAAGTCACCTTTAAATTGTAACATTGTTTAGATTATTTAAAGTAATGTTAGACGTTGATTCATGCCAACATAAACAAAAAGTTGTTCAGTATCAAATATTTAAAAAATCATTTGCTAAACACAATAAACTATTTTGAAAATATATGGGAATATACTCATGTTGGTAACACAAACCTGAATTAAAGACCATTACTTGGAGTTGAAAAATTGCATAAATGTTCAAAATATGTACACAATGTAGGTACCTACTTATCACAATTGATATCGAGTTCATAAAAGAATGATGAATATTTCTTGTAAATTCATTTTGTTATTCATGCTTTCTTTGGAGACATTGTTGAACATGAATTTAGAAAAACAATTTTGTATGGATACATAAACAAGGAAATTGTAACATTGTAAAGGTTTCCAAAAAGTTGTGGGATGAGAAATCACAATAGTAAGGCCATGAACTATGTCATTCAGTTAAACGAAGAATTTTTTTTTTATGGAAAATGTTTTAGGTGAAACCAATTTTGAAAAGTTATTTACTCCTCAAGAGACCTCGGAAAGAATTCAATACCCATGTAGTCAATTCAATGTGTTGCAAGATTTGAAAGAACATTTTGACGACAATTTCAATTTACATATTGTGGAGAAAAACACGAGAAGAAAAAAATTTAGACTCAATAAGAAAACATTGTTATAAAAGGTGGTTGAAATTATTGTTCTAGGCGATGATGATGAAAAGGAAGATGATGACTTGGGGCCACTCATCATAGCAGACCTCAACATCCAAGAGATCCAAACTAGAGGGACATTGGTTCAACATTATTTATGGATAGTGGTTTAGATTTAATTACCTATTGTAGTGTGCACCATCCATTTGTTTATGGCTTCATGTTTTTTTAAATATAATTTGAATACATTTAGCTTGCAAAACAAGTGAGTGAAATCAACATTTCCATTTTTTAAAGTAAATATTTTAAATTCCTTTATCATAATATCTATCATGTCACACCCAATGTATAAAAAGATGCATTACAATTGAAAAATAACATAAAGTGAGTTGTAAATGTTTTTGAAATCTAGATTTTTTAATTTAATTAAAACTTTAAAACTCATAATTTCAAAATAAATAGTACTAGGACAACAAAGTTCATAACAATAATTTCAACATTAATATAGGAAATGGAAATCCTTAATTATGTTTTCCATTCACAAATAAGTTTTGTATCTTCAACTTTATTATGGCTTCATAAATCAATGACAATTAAATTAACTAAAAATGTGTAATAAGATTAAAAAGTGAAGATTTTTAGCCCATTCTGAAATAAGCATGACATATTCTGACACGCTCCCAAGCTCTTTGATAGACTCAAATGTGAGTATGAAATGAAAACAATGGAAAAGTAAGGAGTTGGGGGCACGCTCCTTAGCTCACAACATTTTAGGGGTAGAAGGGCGTGTTGGAGCTTTGGGATGGGACTAGGAAGAATGATAAGCAATCACTCACTCACAAGGACCTACACAAAACTAAACAACAAGTTGGTTAGTGCATAGCTAGAACACTTTTGGTGTTAGGACAAACCACATGCAAACTTGGACTCACAAGACTCACCACGGCCCGAACTTGGGGGAAGCCATCACCTTCTCCTTTATAGTATACTTTGTGCTTTTCCACAAGGCCCACATCCAAATGGCATTTTGTCTCGGGGATTCCCAAATGGGAGTATCGAAATTCTCACAACTAGGATTCCCGCGACTTTGGGGGCCCATAACTTTGCATGCAGACCTAGGATGGAGATTAAGTCTAAAGCAAAGTTGTAACCCTTGTCAAGATTTTTCCGACTGTATGTTGCATGCCACCTACACGCGAGGAAATCGAGGTGATTCCTGACTTTTAGTGGTTGGGAGTCAAATTGCCAATTTGACTTTCGGCTTTTGTTTTGGCCATAACTTGTGTTTCAAATATCCAAATGGGTCATGCGAGCCCATTTTAGATATATGTGTTTCAATAGCTTTCCAATGATATAAGGAACTATTGAATCCATTGAATTTTGACCCATGTAATTGCTTTTTGAAAATTCGGAAGTCCACCAGGACTCCAATTCCCAAAGTGGAAGCTCCCTTTGGAAGTGTGAGGGTTCATTCCCTCACACTTTCGTACACTTTCAGGAGCATGAAGTGTGACTCCCGGGTTTCCTTCTTGGCTCGCAACCTTGCAAGCCCTTACCTTGGTCATAAGCCTAAAGTTAGGGTTGCGACACTCACTGTATAAGGATTACTTGAAAGGTCAATAGTCTGGATAGAAATGAACTTCATTTGAAAATAGCCAGTCAATCTGGGGATCTTTGCAAATGGCAATTGTAGTCGCAAGTTACACAACGAACTTGTCATTCACCACAAGGACACTTCTTTTGGAGGGGGAGGAGGTTTTTGGGTCTCTAAAACAAAGGCTAGGTTTCCACCTAGTTTAGAAGAGGATTTGCACATGCATGATTGTGTGAATTTCTTTTGTCTTTGAGTGGACACGACTTCTAATTGAGTTGACCCTACTGTGGATGTTCATGCTGGTTAGTCTAAGGGTGTTGTACCGGCTATTGTGACACATCAAGGGTTCAAAGTATTGGAAAATGAATGTGGGGAAGGCGTTTGGAGATTGAACATTGCCCTCTTCAATCCAATATGCAATGCTTTGCAGTGCACAAAATACCAAGAACTTTTGTGAAGCCAAAATAATTTCCAAAATATCAATTTATGGCATTCCTACTGCATGTTATGATGGGTTGTGGTGCAATGCCAAAAGGTCCCCCATAGTTTGTCACAAGTTTTGGTTTTGCATTGATGATTTGATTCGATGTGTGGGATTCCACTCAAGGAAGTATGTAGTTGATAGGCCAATTATTCAATCCATTTGGCTTGTGCAACTAGCCACAATGTTTATGTAGGATGAGGTCACATCATTAGAGGAAGCACATTTTCTTCTATGTGGGCAATGAAGAATTGCCCCTCAAACTTTATTTGGTGTTGAAAGTTCTATACCTGTCAATCGCTCATTGGAGGTGGATTCTTGGCCAAAAGTTCAAAATAGAAAAACAATCCAGATACCTACAACTATTAAGTTATCAACTTAATAGAACAACAAGTGGGAAGTTGGTCATTCATTAAAGGTCAATATCTTGCCTCCCATGAAGGTCCCACCATTAAGGTATGGGCAAATTTACAAAATTACCTTTGGATTGACCCAACCCATTAAGCAATATGAGGTGACTATTGGGAATTTCCCAACTTGCACATGTTTGGATTTTATTAGAATGATGGCCAATTCTTTGGGTGATTGTGGCAAGTGGGCACATTGTAAGCATTTGTACTTAATTTTGCAAGATGTCATGCATTGTGGCCAAATTGAAGATGTCATTCATTTTCCAACTTGGAGTTGGAATGAAGTTCAAAAGTTGACAAGTCGTGCAAGGGCCATATTGTTTGAATAGTTTGTAGCTCTTGCATTTTGTGATGAAATATGTGGGGGAATATGTTTAGAATTGTTGGAAAGTTATGATTAGGAAGATTGAACTTGGGATCAAAATTTTCTATGACTTTAATCCTATTTAATGAGTAACATTGATTCATCTATTAAAGAACAACATGTGTTTGACATAACCTCATGATTCAAATCTTTTGATGTGTGCCAATTTATTGCATGCCAATTTGATGTATGTCAATTTGTTGTGGTTTTATATATAATGTGAAGTCAAGTAAATAAACTTAAGTTGTTTGTGAAGTTGGTAGTATCTTTAGTAATTATTTTTTTCTTAAATGTTATATTTAAAAATATTTCTTAAGTTAACAATAAAAGGTGATAGTAGTAAACATCTATTCGTAGGCAAATTGTCATCGTTCAAGGATATTTTACAAGTTACAAAGTTTTCACAAAATTGGTATTCTTCAATGTTGTTTCAAGGAAGAAGGTGTCTTATCATTTAGTCCATGTGGAAGAATATTTTACCATGTCACCAAAAATATTGCCACATGTGTGCCCTATAATCTATTTGGAGTTTGGGTGTTGAATTGTACAACTTGTGTTAATGATATTATAATAACGTTTAATTACAAGCAAATTATTGAATTGAAAAACTAGTATGAAATGCAAGATGAATTTTACTTTGCTAATTTTTAAATTCACACAATGAATTGAGATTTGTTTTTATTTCTACAAATAGACAAGCTATTTGGCATGGGTGTATGTGTGTTGTTATCTTTTTCATGTTTCGTGTTTCTTATGTTGTGCTAAACAATGAAAGGGATATGTGTGTTTAATCATTCATTGTAGAAAAACATAAATTTTTTTTGAATGTCCTTTTCCAAATATGTGTTTTATTATCATGTGTGTTACACACCTCACCCACAAAAAAAACACCATTGTCTTATTCAAGAACCTAGAACATATGAACAAGTTGAGGTTTAAGGTCTAAGCCTTTTCAAAAATAAATTTCAAATCTAGAAAGTTTCATCCAAGATGTTTTTTGCATGAAATATTTCATCCAATGATACCATCCATCTTACATTTCATCGATACCCACGATGTTGAATATTTTTCCATGTCATCAAAGATTTTCTCTTTTGTGGAGAAAAATATTCTTGGAATATTTTATCAACGTCAACAAAAGATTTCATAAAAGATTCAATCATGCTCACACGCTCATGCTCATGGGATAGCGTAGTTAATTTTTAAAGAGTTTAAATTTTCTAACTTAGGAAATATTTATGCTTCACCCCATTGTACATACTTTTAATTTTTTCATTTCATGGGTGGTGTATTACACATATCCTCCTACATGTCTACCCATCAATGTGTGTCTTTGAGAAAAAACCAACAATGTATGAAAGTGAAACACTAATGCTTTGGGTGCTTAGTTTTGTAAAACTCCAATGCCTTTTGTAATTTGTCTTCTTCAAATGTGTCAAACTCGTTCAAAGCAACAATAGACCCATGACAACGCACAAACTTGAAGACATTGTATTTAATCACCCCCCATTTTGTTTCCAAGCTTCTTGATGGTCTTTTAGCATATGTTGGAGGTTGATTGTTGTTGTAATGTTGTTGCACCCTATCCCAAAATGTCATTGATTTCTGTCCATTGCTAGTCACAAGGTCCTACAAAATGTGGAAATAAGACTTGCAAAGTTGGTGATCTTCTTCAACATTAAAATTTTCCCCCTTTTTTGACTTTGTATTTGTTATCATAAAAGGCATGATGCTTGTTGCAAGAAATGTGCAAAGCTTTAGAGGTTCAATGAATGCATCAACAAAGTTGTGTCTCACCATTGCTTCTTTGTTTTGATGTCAAAAATGGTCAAATATTAGGTCCAACAAGCTTCAATATCATGCATGTAAGTGCTGAGAAAAACAAAAAAATCTCACAAGGCTAGAAGACCTTATTCCAAGTGGAGGCATAGGTGGGGTTCTAATTTTTGGGTTTACTATTGATGAGGTGTTTATTGTGCTCCTATGGAGATGGTTTTAGTGGGGCAACAAACAACAATATTATCCCCAACAAGTGGGTGCCCGTGGCCGAAGGCCACTGTGAAGTCCCCCGTGGGTGCCCATGACCTTCGGCCACTCTGAAGTTTTATAAGTTTTATTTTTTCTTATCTTTTACTCTTTATTTGGCCCCTGCCCTGCCCGCCCTGCCCTGCCCCCTGCCCTGCCGTGCCCCCTGCCATGACGTGTGAAACGGGATCCCAATGTCAAAACCC
>Ga0209208_10009565_pt1 | contig 12721 bp, 8 predicted proteins | sample S1TSphfallax_3_FD_187694 | JGI IMG/M metagenome (GOLD analysis project Ga0209208, IMG submission 187694) | Host-associated microbial communities from peat moss isolated from Minnesota, USA - S1T2_Fd - Sphagnum fallax MG (SPAdes) (version 2) | ecosystem: Host-associated > Plants > Peat moss >...
GTAAAATTGTGTCAAATGTTTTCGATCATCTTTGAAACCAATTGCAAGCTCGACAAGGACTAGACCCTAAAACTAGTGTGCAGTTTTATTCAAGGTATGCCTATGCTCAAGCTGGTTAAGAAGGGTTTGGGCACAACTTAAGCTCAACTTGCTCAGCGTTTTGCTCATCGTATGTTACTGAGTTGATGTCTGCTCAAAATGGTCACAGATTTGGGCACAACTTTAGCTCAGCTTGCTCAGCGTATTTTTAAATACTTGAAAATACTTCTTTTTGAGCACCTTCGAAAAATACGCGTATTTCGTATGTCACTACTATGTTATCCCCCCATTTTGGTTTGATATGAAATTATTCTCTTGAGCAAATAGGATGTGATTGGAAGTCACCCATGTGCTTGTTCCATTATTGGATTGTTTACATGAGTTTGATCCAAAATAAGTTCAAATGATGTTGGTTTTAAGCTCTTGACCTTAAATTCAGATATTTGTTTATTATGAACAATTATGTGGGAAGAAAGATCTAGTCACAATTATAACAAGGTATGATTCTAAACCCTTCAAATTCACCTTTTGTGTTCAACTTACAAATGATCTTATAAAGCTAGCAATGTTTATTGCTAAAGAATGACCATTGGTTGTCGTGTTTGGTGTATGACTATTTCCAGATGATATTGTCATCAAACATGTAAGTTTTTAATTTTTTCATCTAAAATTCAATTCAAATTTTTAATAAAAAAAATTTAAATCATATGTCTAATGTGCTTGAAATAAATGAATATTTGCCTAATTATTTATGTTTTTGACTATAGGTGAAATAAAAACTTTCTTGTTTCTGGAATCTATAATTAGATGGAAAAATCTTGTGAAGATCCACTAAAGCGGTGGAAGGGTCGTAAGGCTTAATTTCCTATTGGTGGATATAAATGGCTTGTTAGATTTTTGGTATTATGGGAAGTTAGATTGAAGTCTAAAATGGATTCTAATAGAGTTTTGGAGATGTTGATTTGGAACTTGAAACTTAAATAAACTTGTGTTAGTTTTCAAATTTTGTGGTTTGGTTGTGAAACATTTGTAGCAAAATCCCTTGAAACTTTTAAGGAACTTGCAATAGATTTGTTGAAGCAAATGGAAAATATTGAAGACCACCTAATGACTACTTGTTGAACTTTATCATTTAACATACTTTTATTTGTAGATCTACATTCACTATGAGAAATAGGGCGATTTGCAACTCACATTACAAGTGGGTTTTTGAGTTGCAATGGCCATTACAATTTCATTGCAATTCAACATGTTTTTGCAACATGAATATTATCGGACAAGTTGCGTGAGTTACAACAAATGCAACTCCGAGGTATGTGGAATCATATAACTATGCAACTTGTATAATTTAATTATAATTATGCAAGAACAATTACTATGCAATTCCAATGTAACCAGTTTGTAACCATTGTTGTAATGTCATGTTGACATTGATTTACATCCATCCATCAATGATGCATTATGTTGATTTATGTTGTAATTCTTTTGCAATTGTGTTTGTGGTGGAAACATATTAATGATTACAACATCTAATTGGTAACTATGTGACAATTCATGTTGGTATAAGATAATAGGTATGCATAACTACAATGTACCCAATTTGCAAATGGCAACTAGGTCATTACTATAGAATAACTACTAAGCAGGTTCATCCATTTAGTAATGCTTATTTGATTTTTTATTCATCCATTGACAAACAAAGTTTGTTGATGTCCCATGCAAATAAGTGTTTAGTTATGGGTTCCAAAATATTCATATGGTGTTGATTTTAATAATATTGGACGATTAAATTGCAATTTACAATGCAAATGGGTGTGGATGAGCTCAAATGAGCCAAAATTGATGTCAAAATGTTAGTTTTTTTGTAATTCTTGTTACATTTGTCTATGTGGTGCCACTTTAATGGCATGTGAATTAGGGAAAAGTTGTGCTTATTGAATAATGTGGATATTGAAAAATCTAAAATGAGTCAAAAGTCTTTCAATATCAAAGTTTGGTTTGAACAAAACATGTTTAACAACTTCATTCAATAACATTATTTTCATAAAGGGCCCCTTAGTTTTAATAATACAAATTTTTTTATCCTTAGTTTTTTTTGTAATAATATGGTATTAATGGACACATCTCAAAATCATTCAAGTTTTCATATTTTATTAATTTTGTGTTTATCAAAATTTAAGGTTTTTTTAAAGTTCATGAATCATTTATGACACCATTATTACACAATGAATCCAAATCCACTAACCTCAATATGGGGTTGTAAAAGTGAACAAAATTTACCATGCCTTAATTTCATTTCACCTTTAATGAAACTTCAACTACACATTCACTTGTACTCAAAATAGTTTACTAAAGTTATTTTTGGTATGATCAAGATGATAACTTCCATATTATATAATTTTTTATGATAGTCATTTTTTAATATAATTAATTTATAATGTGCAAGATTGTTTAGTATAACCTTTTATTGCATCAATTAGTCACAATGTAACATATTAAATGGTGATTTGAACTACCTTATCACTAATTTAGTCATTTATTTTACAACAAATTTTTAATTTAATTGTCATACATTATTTTAACCCTTCATTATTACAAATTTTTAGGTAATAAAAAGAGGAAAATCCAATCTTAATCATAATGTGTTGGTATATATTTAATATACATATATAATATAATGCAAAAAAAAAAAACTAATATTCGTGATTACAATTACTATTATACATATAAATATATTTCACTAAAATTATGTAATGCAATATTTAAAATAATCTATATTAAATATTCGTTTATAAATTATTTTAATAATTTATCATATAAATTAATTTAGACTTGATCAACATATTCAATTAGTTTGAAACCAAATGAAATACAATAAAATTCCCCCAAAAAAATTCAAATGGAAAATGTAAAATTTAATTAACAAATAATATTAGTAAATTGGAATAATATGAGTATTTTCTTAAAATATTTTATATCATCAACTAACATATTATTTATAACTGTATCATGTAAGTACTATTTAAACACTAAAACATATATAAGATATTTTTTATTTCAATCAAATAGAATTTATTTCATTATAAAATTCATTAATACTACATTTACAAATTCCATACAATATATGTAATAAAATTTTGTAACATACTCTATTTTATTTTCGGACTATATTAAACATTTTTTTAATGAATATTAAATATTAAATAAAGAGATATTATAATAATTCGTATTATTAATTAACATACTATTTATAATAATATAATTTAGCCAATTTATTATTATTTAATTAAAAAATAAATTTATGTAAATTCATTTCAATTTATTTATTATATCAATTAATGATATAATTTAGTGTTATTTTATGTATATATATTATTAATTTAAAACCGAAATTATATATCATTTGAAGAAAATTGGATTTTAATTCTGAAAAATAAGTCAGATTTTATATTCTTCCTTTATTGAATAAAATGCTGAAAGATGTTTACAACAAAACTAAATCAAAATCTAATATTTTTAGCATAAAAATATAAAATAAATTATATATAAGATATAAATTGTATAACATATAAAATTATGTATACATGTTATATATAAATTTCTTGATCCAATATTTTTATCATATAAAATCACGTATGTATAATATATGACAAAATTAAGTAATTATATATTTAAATTTTAAATTATTTCTGAATAAAATTAATATAACATAAAAGTTAGTTATAATTTATAATTAATCTATATACTTATATTCTCAAATTAGTTTATATTTTATAATTCTATTATGAAAATCATGTTATGATATAAAAATTAACATGTATGTATTTAATATACCATATTTAAGTGTATTTTATTTTCTAAATATACTATATAATATTGAATGGTTTTGAAAATAACCTCATTATATGTTGATACATCATATTTTATGAACTTTTTATCTTAAATTTCATGATTAAAATGTACTATGCAATACAAAACAAATTCATATTGTTTTATAAAATTATTTGGACAAAGGTAGAAAAAGATAATGATGGTTAAAGAAAGAAAATGTCTTCAAAACATCATTTGTTGAAATGTATTGAAATGCAACATTTACATGCAATTTTCCTCAATTCAAATATTGTGGGTGAATGAATATTCAACTAACAAATATTTATTTCATTCAACCAATGTTATTTTAGAGGTGTTATGAGGTTCAAACAACTTAATTGTAATTTGAAGGCAAAATCATCATTAATAAAATTTATTACAAGTATAGAAGTATCAAACCTTATTCTAAACATCTAAAGGCTAAAATAGGCAATGGTAGTTGCACATTGTGTAATGTTTAGGAGCACATGTTGTTCCATGTTTTAGCCAATAGATTCAAGATGTGTTCCTTTTTCTTCTTCCCTTTCTTCTAAGCAACATCATATTCCTCAAACACTTTCACTTTTTGTTTGTAATGAAATAAAACAAAAACATGTTCATTACCAATGTGTCTTTTCATGCTTGTGATGTCATACAAAGGATTGTAATAGACAATACCTTTCTTTGATTGTGTATGGTTGTTGCTAGAGGATGTTTAACATGGGTGGCATAATACACATTTTGTCATGTTTTGAATAACATAATTTCAACCACAATAATGAGATTAATGAACATAAAGAACACCCAATCCTAAACCTTTACGAACTATAAACACTACCAACAACATACATTTCATGGCACATACATCATTGCAATGATGACAATAACAACAAAAGGCATCCACAACACCAATATTAACCACCAAACAACAACTAGAAAAACAAGGCATCACAAACACGCTGGCCTTGCCAATAAATAAGATGTTGTACATCTAAATATTGTGTCCACAATCTAAACACTAAATTTTTTTAATTTCAATCTAAATAGTCTAAACACTTTCACCAAAAACACCAGTTCACCTAATGTGAAATTGGTTTTAATAAGGTAAAACTTCCAAAAGTTGGATCAAATGCAATAGTCCCTATCCTTGTGGGGGCATGGCTCAACAAAAGGATTATAGAAAAGCTCAACATGTTTTTTGCAAATGTCAATTGAATAACATGTAACATGGAAACTAGAAACCTTAAACACAAAAAAGTTGAAGGTTCAAAGTTCAAAGTTTAGAGGATTACATGCTTAGAAAAAATTTGAATTGTTGTCATAATAGTTGTAACACATCATCACTAAAGGCAAAATGTGATGTTGTCTTGCAAGAAAACACACATTGAAAGAAAATCATAACCACCTGTTTGCAACACAAAAACAAAAAGTGTACCTTAAATGACCATATTTTTCAGAACTCTTACAAAGACTTGAATATGCATAATGCACATTAGAGAACAATATTAATATTGATACTAGTGGAAAAAAGGAGCCAATACCCCATGGTATTGCATATTAGATTAATATTACAAATTGTGATACTAAACTAATATGGTATTCACTAGGTTTTACAGGCTAGACTTGTAGGGGTATAATGGTATTAAAGGGAATATCATGAAATTTGATACCATGTTGATATGATATTTGATACCATTATTGATTCTAAGGTCAATTTATATACTAGCTTGATTACAATGCATAATCTTCGATCACTATTTCATTAATGACCTACTAGTTAGCACAAGGTTGGTCCTTGGGCTCTCATTGCCCTAATGATTGTGTAACCCTTCCTTACTTGGATGGAGATTTCATAATAACTTTTCACATGAATGAAAAAAAGGCATCTTGATTCTTGCAAGGGATAATTATGTTTGGTAATTGGCTTGAATGTGTTGGTTACCATGAATGGTCTCAACACACTCACCTCGACTATTCACACTCACACATTCTTGCCGGTTACCTAGTCCATAACATACATATTTGGATCTCCTCTTCTTATGGTGACATCCAAAGATCTATATGGATTGCATGATGCATCCATTGCAACAGGCCATGGGTTTGATAAGGAGGGATTGGATTGCATGATGCAACCCCATGCTATGATGGTATCAATGTCATGCATTGGTTTGCATGATGCATTGAGCAAATCATATAGTATGATTGTTCAAGAATTGGGTTGTATGATGTAAAGCAAACCATATGGTTTGACCATATGATCAAGAATTAGGTTGTATGATGCATCAAGGAGATCATCATATGGTTGGATCATTCAAGAATTGGATCGTATGATGCATCAAGCAGATCATCATGTGTTTGGATCATTCAAGAATCAGGTTGTATGATGCATCAAGCAGATGGACCATTCAACAAGTGGCAGACTGTATGATGCATCAAGCAGATCATCATGATCATGTGGTTTGATCATTGAAGCAGCAGGGTAATGGGGTTTGGAGCCATTCAAGAAAGGGATTGTGTATGGGATGCTGCTGCATCAAGCAGGTCATGGTTTTTGGATTTTCCCATTTTGGGTGTTGAGCATCACCATGGATTTTGCATGATTCCATCATCAGCCAGGCCTGCCTGACATAGTCCCTTTGATATCTGCCAGGTGCTGGTGAGAGGAGAGAGAAACACAGACACAGAAACAGACACAGAAACGCAGAGAAAAATTAGAGATCTGCATCAAGCAGCAGCAGCAGCCGCCCTCCTGATTGCATTGAGACTAAGCTTCTTCTTCTGCTTCTTTTTTTTTCTTCTCGATCTTCCCAGGATTTTTTTTTTCTTAGAGAATGCCTGTGGAGAAATGGAGATTCTTCATCGAAATATTTTCTGAATGATGGGTGGTTTTTGCTTTTCTGCCCCTGTTTTCCGAGTTTGATCTGATCAGCTCCTGATGGGTGTGCGGTGACGAAGTTCGATTTGCGGGGAGAAGTTTGGTGGTTTTGTGGAGTTGGGTTGTTTGCTACAACAGATCTGCTGTTGTGATTGGGTTTTGGATCTTGACAGATTTGGGTTTTTGAGGGTTTGAAGTTGGAGGGCGTGAAAGATCTAGACCCCAAGAAGAAGAAGAAGAAGAAGAAGAGAAGCATTTCTTTTTAAGAAAGCTCCTCTTCCTAATCTCTCTCGGCAGATGGTAGCAATCTTCTTCAGGTACTGAAGAGACACCCGCTGTCTCTTTGTTGGTGGAAGATTCGTGCTCTGTGTTGGTGTTAGGGTTTCTTCTGGTTTGGGGTTTGAAGAAGAAACCTCGGGGTGTTTTTTCTGTGCCCAAATGTGATGTGTGGGTGGTGGAGCACAAGGGAAGAAACTCTTCCATTAAACCAGATCCCTTCATGCGCATCTGGTTTGGTAATTTCCTTGCTGCAGTGCTGCTAGAATGTGAGAATATGTGAGAGAATGGTTGGAAATGGAGGGGGATTAGGGGGCTTCATGCGACGGTCTAGCAACTACAGCAACAGCAGCAGCAACAACAGCAAGAAAGACAGCAGTAAACTGAGCTCTAAGATGGAATCACCCAAGCTCCAAACACGGACCACCACCTCCACATTCCCTCCTCCACACAAAACCCAGCTGCCAATGCGGTATCAAACCCAACTGTATCAAAATCCCAACAGTGCAAAGTCTTCTGCAGCAGCATCATCCCCCTTTTGCAGAAAGAACGTGTTGATCATCATCTTCATCCTCTTGTCTTTCCTGTTTGTTAGCATTTATCTCATCTCCTTAGCCAGAAGGCTGCAATCGTCGCATGCAGTACAGCTGTTATCTGAGAAGGGATATGGCATTGTCATTGATGCTGGGAGCTCCGGATCTCGTATTCATGTGTTTGAGTACACACGGGGTCACATCTCTGCTGCAGTAGATCTAGTGGGTCTGGAGTCTGCAACTTTGCGGAAAAAGCCAGGACTGTCTTCTTTTGCAGACAATCCTCCACTTGCTGGCGATTCTTTGAAGGAGCTACTGGAATTTGCAACTCAGAAGGTCCCCAAGAAGGAGCAGAGCAAAACAAGGGTTTATTTGATGGCCACCTCTGGATTGAGACGCCTTGATGAGAATGTTCGGGAAGCGCTGTTGACTTCTTGCAGAGATGTGCTACGAGCTTCCAAATTCTTGTTCCATGACAAGTGGGTATCTGTTATCAGTGGTATTTTCCTGCTCCCTACAATGTCTTTTGGAAACCTCAATGTGAAAACCCTAGTTTTTCTCTGCAATTGTTGTTGTTGTTGCTGTTGCCTTTTCTTTCCTTTACTTGAAAGACCATGTTGAGAATTCGATGGCTGTCTTGGTTCATGAAATCTCCACACTTACATGAGTGCAATTGCAGGCAGGGAGAAAGGGATATATGCATGGGTGTCTGCAAATTATGCTCTTGGGACACTTCACAGTGATCCTCTTCAGACCACTGGTATTATAGAGCTTGGTCGAGCCTCAACCCAGGTGAGGTCCTCCTTCCCACCCCCCCCTTTTGGTGTTCTTTTGGGTCTTCTTCTTGTCATTGTTCTCTGTGTTCTATTTCACATTGCAATGCACGCATGCACATTTAGATTTGGCATGTGTACTTCTTGATTGTTTTCTGATGAAATGAAAGAATTCACATGACACATAGCAGAAAGAACATGAGAATTGATGCACAGAGAGGATCATGATGCAGGTAACATTTGTACCAGAGGTGCCACCGCCACCTTCATTCAAGCATACATTAGAGCTTGGAGGGAAAACCTTTGTCCTTTACTCCTACAGCTTTCTCAATTATGGTCAGGTGTGTTTATCTTTTTCAAGGAAAATGTTGATCTCATTTGTGCTTCTTTTTTCTGTTCTGCTCAGGCCCTCATGGGCAACTGCACTTGCCACCATGTACTTCTGTCAAAGGTGGAATCTTGGGCAACTCCTTGAGGACACCACTCTTTGACCTTTTCTTGCTGCAAAACTTATGCACATCATCTGGGAAAGACCCACAAGTGGCATCTCTCTTTCTAAGGATCATGTTTCTGATGTCCCCAGATGTTTTTCAGCAAATGTGAAATGTCCAAAGATTGTCCTGGGTTTCCTGATCCAGGAATTGTATATACTGACAACTGCTAGTTTTCTAGGTTTCCTGATTACAGGGATTAGTTTCATGACCACCCAAGTCTAAATCCTTTGGGTTTACAGGAGGCAGCATGGGACAGCCTGCTGGAGTCAGTGCTAACTGGATCAGCCACAGCAAGTAAAGCTTTGCACACCAGTCAGTTTTTCTTTCACCTCTATTTTCTGGGTCTAACACTGAACTGGTTTGAAGACTGGGATGACTCCAAGCTTTTGCATGTACTTGTGTAGCATAATCCTCTGTTTCACCGGATTTTTTTAATGCCAGAGATTCGGGTGGTGGGCTGGCAGTGGTGACACAAGAAACAGAGGAGGGGGTTGTGATACATCCGTGTACTCCACAAGGATACAGATGGAGTGTGGAAGAGGGGCAGCATCATGCTGTCAGCATATCCACTGGCACACATTCTCCTGTCTCCTCAATCCTTTCTCAAGGAAACTTTTCTGAGTGTCGATCTGCTGCATACTCCTTGCTCCAGAAGGACCGTGGTACAAAGTGACCTCAATCTTTCTCAATGCACCAAGAAAGAGACCCAGCCAGAGAGAGAGAGTGTTTTTGGTGAAAAGATTGTTGGGATGATTGATTTTTCTTCTTCCTGTTTGCATGGAAATCTGCCATGGCCTCTGAGAGTTCTGTGGTCTTGGGAGCAGATGCCTGCACATACCCAAAATGTGCAATAGGAAGTGCTTTTGTTCCAGAGCTACGAGGGAATTTCTTTGCAACTGGGAACTGTTACTACACATCTGAGGTCTCTCCTTTTGCTCCATTCCTTTTTACCTCATTCATGAGTTACAGACAGGTTGTTTGGATACCACATTCTACTTTGACATAGTTGCAGCTCAGTTCATACTTCAAACAGAACAATTGAGTACACAGATAAGATCTTGAGGCAACTGATCCACTCATAACATTTTCTTGTGTGCTCCAGTTCTTTAAACTGCCTGCCACGACATCATTGGCAGAGATTGTAGATGCGGGGCAGCACTACTGTGGTCAGGATTGGACACAAATTCAGGAGGAACACAAGGGTGCCGAAGAAAAGGAACTCATTAAATACTGTTTCTCAACTGCGTACATTGTAGCACTGTTGCATGATAGCTTGGGTATTGGCATGGCAGATGAGAGGTAAAAACATCATGCCTGCACCTCTTCTTCCTTCCGTCCTGTCCTTGTCTTCAATTGTGATTGACATGTGACAAGTGTTTGGTTTTGATTGTGTAGGGTGAAGTTCACAAACAAGGTGCATGATGTTCCGCTTGATTGGGCGTTGGGTGCACTCATTGTGCGGCTCAATGAGGACGTGGAACAATCTTCTCCAGTGTGGTGGATGTTTACTGTGCTTGTTCTCAAGGGTTTGTTCCTTGTGGCATTACTAGGCATAGGCATATTGGCAATCTGGTTTGTAGCACGGTGTCGAAGGCCACAGCTGACCACGATTTATGATTTAGAAAAGGGGCGTTACATCACAACTGCTTCTCGTGGTCGATAATCAACTTTTGTTTTGGAGACTATACAAAAACCCCACTTTTTACCCATAGTTTTTCCATTACAATTTTTGTTTTTTTCTTTCTGCTCACAAAGTGTCAGCCATTTTCAAGCAAATTGCAAATTTAGTAGTAGCCCTGACAAAGTCACAGCCATGTGTGTTGATATTATTATAGTGGGGAATGTCACTGGGAAGTAAGTCATTTGTAGAAGGCTGCAACCTCAATCTGATATTTATTGTACCATTGTAGCAGGATGTCTACAATGGGACTTGAGAGTCATCGCCCAAGGATTAAGCATGGTTCTTCCACTACCTGTGTGCGCAGATTTCAGCAAAGGCTGGATTCTGGTTTTCAGAATGTGTTTTTCATGCGTACAGTGTCAGGTGCACCTCAATTTCTTTCAAGAGAAGATCATTGTGTCAGGCTATCTGAGCATGGGTGCACCTTGATTTCCTTCAAGAGTAAATCTTTCATTGTCAGGATGTCTGAGCCATGGGTGCACCTCAATTTCCTTAACTCTTAACATCCAGGCTACCTAGTTCACTCTAGTTTCTGTGGGGGATGACTCCAGAACCATTGGATATCCTCCTCCCTTAGTACAGTTTTGTATTGCCAGAGAGCTAAAGTTTCATTGTATAAATTCTCTAGTCTTAATGTTGCAGTTGGAACAGTGAGCAAACTGTGCTCCAATCAGCTTGACAGTGATGTGCACTAAGCACCAGGAGCTGATGATGTCAGTGTGGTTGTGATGGTGGTTGGTTTGCTGCCATACACTTGTGGTGCTGTTGAAGCTCCCTGACTATTAACTTGTAAGCTGCCAGACAACTTGATCACAGAAGGGTTTTCTGGACCTTGTGATGGAAGGCTTTTAAGCGGTGTACGAGATTCTTCTTGTTGGATTCTTGAGTTTGCTTGTTGCTTCTTGAGTTTGTTGCTTTGTGTTGTACTGGAAATGTTTCCCGTCAAGCTTTTCAAAGCAAATGAAGAATGCACTCAAAGATAGGGCCTGTGAGACATGCTTGCATGTTGCAAAGCTAGAAAGGTAAAGAAAGGGGAGTTGGTGATTTGCAACACCTAGGTCTGTTGCTGAGAGATTTCTGCTGGTTCCAAGAACAGGACCTTTCTTGAGAGTTTTTGAGAATGTGAGGCAAAATCAAAGTTGAGGAAAAGGAGATAGAGTTGAAGGAGGAAGGAAGAAACTCTCTTGGCCTCCAGTGGCAGCTCAAAAAACTAAAGTTGCTAAGCAATTCCAAGTGTAAGTGGTGAGAAATGACGTTGAAAAACAGCTGGAAGAAAATGTGGAAGAGAGTACTATGCATCAAGAGAGTTTCTCTGCAGAGATGGGAGTGCAAAGTTTTTTTTTTGGGTTTCTTCCACAGTAGTTTCTTCCAAGCACTGAGCGTCAAACTCTAATAAAAGAGCTTTACACGCTTTGCACTCCAAACAGTGAGTTTGAAACCCGAACCACCGGCCTGCAGTCTGTAAACTGAGTTTGCTGCAAATGAGAATCAACAGATCCATGCAACACGTGCTTCGTGAAATCGCCCTCAGAAATTCGAGGAAGCCATATACGTAGAGTTGGACCTGGAACGATCAGCGAGCTTGCCGGAAGGTCCGATTGTTGCTAAGGTTTCAGGTTTTAGGGTTTGAGGATAGAGGTTGAGAGAAGTGGAGAGAGACCGAGAGGATTCAGAGTGGGTCTCTGGCACAATAGTTGTTAGGCAGGCAAGTCGGGCTCTCGCTCGCGATTGCAGCAGTTCCAAGAGCCCGGGACTTCGACCACCCAAGAGCTCATATGCGGCTTTCAAACCAGACGACTTTCGCTTTGGGTGGGAAGAGATTTCTGCAAACTTGAGAAGAGTGTTGCTCCTCCTTGTGCAGTCCTTACAATAGATCGATCTTCCGGGCTTCACTCATGGCTACCCCAACAAATTTCTACAAGAATTCCGCTTACGCATACGCTCGCGAATTCGATCTCTCTTCGGTTCTTGACAATCTGCATGGTACCTACAAGAGCCCTCTCTCTGAAACCCTAATTGCATGTGATGATCCGAGACTTGCTTGATTCTCGAGTTTCTGCATCCTGATGTGATCTTGGGTTGCTGCGAGACTCCGTGTTCGCTCGGCTTAATGCAGCAGCAGCAGCAGCAGAAACAAACAATAGCTGCTGTGATAAGTGCCAGGTTTCTTGCTGGTTTTAGGGTTCTTCACAGGTTTAGAG
>Ga0209208_10009567_pt1 | contig 12720 bp, 5 predicted proteins | sample S1TSphfallax_3_FD_187694 | JGI IMG/M metagenome (GOLD analysis project Ga0209208, IMG submission 187694) | Host-associated microbial communities from peat moss isolated from Minnesota, USA - S1T2_Fd - Sphagnum fallax MG (SPAdes) (version 2) | ecosystem: Host-associated > Plants > Peat moss >...
ATTTTGCAAATCTTCACAAAATATATGTTCCATACTACAATAATTTGGAAGGTCCTATAGATCTTTCGAACTTGGGGTGTTGTATTGGGGTCATCTACAAGTTCCTGTTAAATCCAAAAATGAGATTCTACTTTCAAGTTTTTATTTGGAATTTTCATTGCACACCATAAAACAAAAAATACAAAGGATTAAGGATGTAACCAACACACCTACGCATCAACAATTATGTATTGCCAACCAATAATCAAAAATTGATTATCCTGAACATCCTCCCACTTCTTTAGCTTTTAAGGAGTGATATGGTCGGCATTTTACAGGTCCTCAGGGATTGCAAAAATGGGCACTTTCATGTCAAACCTATTATATTATGTAATTCTTTTTTTCATCCATGTGGATATTTTAGAGTGGACGATAACCAATGTTGGGAGTTGTTTTCTTGAAATGATGAACATGAATGGAAACACTTAGAAGTGAGTCATTTGCAAAAAGAAAGCAACCTAGAAACTCATTCCCCAACGTATTGTCGATGAGTTGGCACTTTGCCACATTGAATCCTTTATCTTCTTTCTCGACAACTAGTTTTTTCAAGATCTTTTGTTTCTTTTCACCTTCTGTTTTCTCCTTTTTTTTCTTTTTTGTTAAGCAAGGGCCACTAGATCCCTCGAAGTTTGTGAGTGCGTGGTTTAAACCCCTTTGAGACTCCTTTTGCGATTCATCCTATTCAATCTTCAAGAGTTCAATGAATTCATTCCATTTAACAATGATGTCGTGCAATGTTTTGTCCTTCATGTTTTTCACAAAAAAACCTTTCTCAAGTGACATCGGGGTGAGCTCATTGATGATTATGTTTATTGAACAACTTGCCAATTGCTTCTTCCATGGGTCCTCTAACATGATAACGACCATGTCTAAATCATGAACCCATACCTTTAGATTTTAAATGGGCATCTTCTTCATTGAATCTTGGTTTCCATTTTTGATAAAATGGAACTCAATGAACATATCAAAGTTATTTTGTAGCCTTGTCACCCAAGCAGTTACTTTTGAACTAAAGGACCATATTTTGAACTCAACTTCTGGATACATGTCATGCAGGTTGAAATATTCATTGACAACCTTTTTCATCAAATGGTGGAATGTACTTATCACAAGCAACAATTAGCCTTGTTCATCAATTGTTTTAATAAGGAAACATTTAGTGACCGTAAAACGCTTTTCATTAGATCATCTTGAGAAACGTTTGGTGGCCACATGGCATTTTTTAATGCATCTTCTTTAGGAACACTTAGCATTTCTTTGTGCATTTTTTTGAGAAACACTTGGAAGTGGACAAACGTTTGTCAAAACATCATCCTTAAAAACACCTGGCAACTGCTAGGCGTTTTTCTATGCATATTTTTGAGAAATGCTTACAAGTTAGTAGGCAAGTCTCCATGCATCATCCTAAGAAATGCCTAACGGCATCCAGGCATTTTTTACTTCATGATCTTGAAAAACAACTAATGTTTGTGAAGTGTTTCTTAGTCTATCTTTTGAAGAAACATATAGTGGCCGCCATGCAAATCTTAGTGCATCTTCATGAGAAATGCCTTGCAATTGCCAAGTGTTTTTCAACTCATTGTCGTGAGAAACGCCTAACAACCGTTAAGTGTTTCTCAGTCTATCTTTTAGAAAAATGCATGGCGGCCACTTGGAGTTTTTTTGTGCATTTTCTTGAGAAACACTAGCGATTGCCAGGCATTTCTCTATGTATGTTTTTAAGAAATGTTTAATGGTTGCCAGACATTTTTCAATTGATCTTCTGGAGAAACGCTTAACAATGGTTAGGCATTTTTAAGTCCATCTTTCTAAGATTCGCTTGATGACCGACAAGTGTTTTTGAGCAAATGTTGTGAAAAACACCTAACGATTACTAAACATTTTTCAACGCATTGTTTTGAGAAACTCTTAGCAGTCACCAAGTGTTTTTGAAGGCATCTCCATGAGAATCACTTGGTAGCCACTAGGCATTTTTCAATGCATTGTTGTGAGAAACACCTAGCAATCGCAAGCTAATTCTCAGTTTATCTTCTAGAAAAATGCCCAATGGCCTCCAGGTGTTTCTCTATGTATCTTGCGAAAAACGCCTAGTGGCCATTATGCATGTCTCATGCTATCTTCTAGAGAAACGTTTTGCGGCCACCAAAGATTTCTTGGTCCATCTTTTGAAGATGCACCTTACAGCCAATAGGTATTTCTAAAGGCATGTTCGCAAGAAACACCTAGCAGCCATAAGGTGTTTCTCACGAAGATCATCTCACTATTATGACATATAAAATTGAAAAGTTTTAGAAAACTTAATGTGCTTCTATCATCATTTTTTTGAATTTGTTTTATTGGTGCCTTTTCTCTAATGCTTGGAAGTAATTTAGGTCTCTTTCACAGAAATTCAAATTTTATACAAAATTAATGAACAAAAATATGAATATAATACACAAAATTTGCATGTAATTGTGTGGAGAGATGTAGTTAAAACTATGATTGTTGTGGATGTAATCAATTACATATACTCATGTTGAAAGTTGCATTATTACATAATAGTATACCCACTAATGTAGAAACCAAGACACAAAGTACATGATTGGATTACATAAATCAAGATTTATACTAGCACGGACAAAAGAGAATTGGAGATGGATAACACTTAGAACCATTTCTACTACTTGATGGACTTTAATAGACAAGAAAGATGTTATGGAAATATTTCTGACATTGTTTGACACATGTACTAAAGCTTTGTGATAATAATGTGTACGGTAATGATATATATGAAAAAGTACAAGGACACAAAGAATTATAGACATGGATTGAAGAGTTTATAAATACGGACAAACAAGCACACACATAATTCACACAAATATGATTCATAAGCATAAATATAATGATAAGGAATGACAAAGACATTTAAAGAGCTTGACAATCCTTCATAGATACACAAATGAATGGATTCGATAATTCAAGACACAAAGATACACAAATACATTGACGCACACAAACACATAGGCACACATAGACACATTGACCCACACAAACATAGACAGACACATACGAAGACACATGGACACATAGACACACATAGACACACAAGGACAGACCAACACATAGAAACACATAGACACACATATACAAATAAACACACACGAACAAATAGGGACACACATGGACACAAAAACATGCACAAACACACCTAAACACAAGTGCACAGAGAATGAGGTATAAACACACATAGTACATGTAAAAAATGATGTAACTGGGGTGTAGAGTCAGAGAAACAATTGAGATTGGGAAAAATTTGAGAATGGGACTCTATAATTGATTCTGTACGATGTTGTATGTGTCTTAAATTGTGAATTTTGTTTAATCTTTTTTTTAAAGTTTATAAAATGGAAAGAATAGTTCTAGTTACAATTTTCTAGGTTTTTTTATAGACGCATAGCACATGCACGAGAGTTCTTTGTCACTATTATTTTGCACAACAAAGGGAACAAAGGAGCACAAAAGGGAAGAATGTTTTTCATGTTTGCGATGTGTGTGCGGTGAAGAAAATGATTGTGAAAAGGTCTTTAGATATTTGGTTCTCGAAACCTTAAGTTACCAGGATTGGGAATTGGAAGTCTTACTTGGCAGCGGACGAATTGGGGAGCATTGTTGATTAGTTTCCGTCAGAGTGTTGAGCGATCTTATTCATGGTGTTCAATGGTCGATTTCACCGTTCGTGTTCACCAAGTCCTCAATCCCCTGCCAGTCGAGTTTGGCATCACCAAGTAACCCTCAGATGAAGCAAGTAAGCATGAGATCAAAGAAAGACTTGGAAAGAGAAAAAAACCAAAAGAGAAACGTTATGAAAGAAAATGGACGTGAGAGGGAAAGCTTGAGAAAGATAATGGTACCATGAGGAAGAGCGCAACAAAGGAAGTGGGTGAGAAAGCGAAAGAAAGAGATGGAGGGAAAGCTTGAGAAAGATAATGGTACCACAAGGAAGAGCGCAAACAAGAAGTGAGTGAGAGGGAGACACAACCTTAACTATTGCCTCAACTTTGAATTTCATCCAACTATTGGATGAAACTATTTTTTCTACAATTATGAATAAAAGAGATCTCAACACAATGTCGACATGATGTTGTATATTTAATGAGGACAACATTCAAAAGTTGGATGAATTTTCATTTGTGGAAAAATACCATCCCTTCTGGATGTAAACAAATGTGAAGAATAAGGATGTTTTTTATTTTGTGGGAAAATATAATTCACACTCATGGAAGAAACTGAAAGTAAAGATACTTTTGTTTTCTAGAAAAAAATTATCCAATATGCAAGGAAAAATACATGAAAAATAAGCATAAATTTCTTTATGGGAAAAAAATTGTCCATTGTTAAGGAAAATAACATGAAAATTATGGATGATTTCTTTTTATGAGACAAAAAATTATCCATGGTTAAGGAAAATAGAATGAATATTATTGATGATTTCTCTTTATGGGAATAAAATGTTTAGCATCCATCTTGAAGGTTTAAAGAATAAAATAATTAAAATTGTAATTTATGAACTATTACTCTTTACCATTTTATAACTTATCCAAAAGGTGTTATGTTTTTGGGTATAGGGTAGGAATTTTAGAAAGGTTGACATTTTGAGCTTTCAGGTTTATTTTGTAATTTGGTTTTAAAGGTTTTGTGTTTAGGGTTTTTGGTTCGGGTGTATCATGGATTTAGGTTTAAAGATTGAGTTTTGTGTTATGGCATGATTTGGGTTTGAAAGCTTGGAAGATTTAGGGATTAAGGTTGTAGGAAAACTTTCGGAGGATTATTATTTAGTGTTTAAATTTTAAGAATATTTTGATGTATAAGGGCATTTAAGGGTTTTAGGGAAGGATTCGAAGGATTAAGGTTTAAGGCTTTGAAGAAGGTTTTGGAGGATTAGGGTTTAAGGTTTTAAGGAAAGTTTTGCACGATCATGGTTTAAGGTTTTATGGAAGGTTTTTTAGGAATATGGTTTAATGTTTTGAAGGTTTATAGCTAAATTAAGGTTTATGGTATTTAGGGTTGTAAGGGTTCAAGGAGGTTAATGGTTTAAACTTGGCACTAAACTATAATGAAGTTTTGGAGGCCTAGTAAAACCTAGTATAATAAATTGATGGTCCTATCACTACTACCAAAGTGGGGTGCAATTTATTAACTTAAATCACTATGGGACTTTAAAAGTGAAATAAGTTCATTGCATTTTACTGATTTCACCCTGGTGAAAGTTATTTCACTATAATATCACTATGTAGACATCATGTTTCATTACTAATTAACATAATTCACTATTACAATTTATTATAATAAATAGGTTTATTTCTATGTTTTTAAAATATTTTATATATTTTACTTTATGATATACCCTATATTATTTTAAGCTACTTTAGTTTTATTTTATGTTATTATCGGCTATTATAAATTATTCTACCTAAATTATTATGTTATTTTACCTTAAGATATTTTAACTAGTTTATTACAAGTTTTTAAATTATTCTAAATTAAATTATTCGACTAACTTTAAGTTATACCTTAGGTTATTTTATTTTAAATTAATATATGTTATTTCAAGTTATATTTTAAATTATTCAAGGTCATTCTACTTTAAGTTATTACAAATTATTTTATCTTAAGTATAATAATTTAAAATAATATAAAACAAAATAGCCATCAATAACCACCAATGGCTTACAATGAAATAATCACCAATAGCCATAAATATAATACCAATTAATAATCACCAATATCCACAAATGGAAAACCCACCAATAGCCATTAATATAATAACCATTAATAGGCACCAATATCCACAATAGAATATCCATCAATAGTCATATATAAAATAACCACCAATAGTCATATATAAAATAACAACCAATAGCCATTAATAGAATAACCACCAATAGCCATTAATAAAATAGCCACCAATAACCATTAATAAAATAGCCACCAATAGCCATTAATAAAATAGCCACTAATAGGCATTAATAGAATAACCGCCAATAGCAATTAATAGAATAACCACCAATAACTATTAATAGAATAACCATTAAAAAAAATTAATAACCACAAATAAAATATGTACTAATATCCACTAATAACCACCAATAACCACAATAGAATAACCATGAATAGCCACCAACAAAATAACTACTAATGGCCATTAATAGAATAACCACCAATATTTATTAATAGAATAACCACTAAAAAACATTAATAACCACAAATAAAATATGTACCAATAGCCATTAATAACCACTAATAGCACTAATAAAAGAACAACCAATAACCATATATTCAAATTGCTTAAGATTGCCAAAAATAATCTAAGGTGAAATAATTTATAATAGAAAAAAATAACTTAAGGTGAAATAGCCTATAATAACCTAGAATTGTTAATAATACCATAAGGTGAAATAACCTTCAATAGCCAAAAGTAACTTATAATAACTCGAAATAGTTTAAACTAAAATAATTTATAATAACCAAAAAAACATAGAATAGCCAAAAAACTTACAATAGCTGAAAATAGCTTAAGGCGAAATAAGCTAAAATAATCAAAAGTAACTTAGAATAACCAAAAGTAGCTTAAGGTGAATAACCAAAAATAACCAAAAGTAATTGAAAATAGCCAAAAATAGCTGTAAATAATGTAAGGTGAAATAATTCAAATTAATGAATAATAGTCATATAATAATTGAAAGTAATTTAACATAAGTAGTACTATTATATTAACAAAAAAATAATCCATTTATTATTATTTTTTTATTTAAAAAAAATGGTCATTGAAATGTTATTGAATAATGATGTTCAACTTTTTTTTTGTTCAAATGATTTTAAATTTTCAAAATAAAATAAATGTAATTATGTACATTATTGAAATTTAAAAGAAAGTAAACTCGAATCATTTCATTTGAATAAAATCTCAATAACATATGAATTATCAAAGTTTATGTTTTTGTAATGTTTTAAATGAAGTATTTTATAAATAGAATGTAATGTGACATATTATCACAACAAGTGGGGTGGCTTGATGATAAGGGTGTTTGTTTCCATTAGTGAAATGGAAGTGAAATTCACTAGTTCATTCTGGGTTTCACTAGATTTTGAATGAATTTGGATATTTTTGTCTAGTGAAATTGTTTAACCCCCTAGTAAACGAGGACCAATTGCTATGGACAATGAATTGTTTCACTAATACCTAATGAAACAAGGTTACTCTCAAGTGAAATACAAATTTATCAAACCATTCACTTACTATTTAATTAATTAACTAGCATGGAAATCAATTAAATTTTAATTATTTAATTTCATGATTTTAAAACCCTATTATTTATTGACACGTGTCACTACCTACACTAGGTTACAAACCTAGCTTAAATAGGTAGGCCACGTAGTCAACCTAGGCACCTATTTTATGAATTTGTTAGGAGAATATTCGATCAACATACCATTATTAACCACACACAACACCACCCATGAGGTTTCATCCCTTGACCTTTGGTTCCTAGTAGTGTATTCACATTATATATAGGAATGTGTGTGTTCCATCTCCACAAGTACACAAATTATACATTAAATCAGTGATGAATGATAGTTGTAAATGGCAATAGGATTGTCCTTTTATTCTCTATTATTTCATTACCTTCTACATGAACTTTTGAGATCTAATCCTACTAAATTTATATGAGTAGTCGTAGTAAAGTTAATAAGTGATAATAATTGGTTTGGAAAGTAGAATTGATTTCCATTCAATTACCCTGACATTACTTTCATGAAAATGGTTTATTTATTGTTTAGGGATTGTAATTTCACCACTCTACATTATTCTTTCAATGGGTTCCCCAAAATGGGAAATGACTAAAGTCTACATCCACCTTTAATTAAATGTATTGATGTGTTTATCCCCCTAATAAGTCTTTAACACCAATTTAAAGTGTGCCACTAAAATTGCACCCTCAAGACATCCAATGTTATTAAATGTCTCTCCTTACCTTGGATTTTGCTTCTCATGGGCACATGGTAAATTGTTGAAGAAGAGCCCAAAAGCCTAGCTAGTAAGTTAATGATGAGTTACTTAAAAATCTCAACATATTCAATAACTGAACTAAAAAGTCTTAAAGTGACATACATAATGTGTCATATTCTTGGCCACCACCTTAATCTTTTGTAGTGTCATGCATTGGATTCAAATGGAACAATGAAGAATACCCCAACATTCACATTCAAATCAATGTTGTTAGTGTGATTCCCAACATAATGATTGATTAATTTCTATATAATAGTCAATTGGAGTTCATATTGAATTACATAATAATATAATTTTAAACCTTTTATTAATAATAATATGCTACAATACATATTAAATTAATTTAGGATTAAATTGTTAATTTAGGATTTTTCCTTATTTTGTGGACGGTATAAATTATGTCCAGTGGCCACCAAATTTTTAAAATGTAACTTTATATTCAAGTAAAAACAACAATCATTCACAAAAATAACATCCACAAAAACATTTTGTTTCAGAACAATTGATACCAATTTAATACCACTATAATATTATGTTAGTTTCACAATTAATATATTATGATGAAAAAAATATTTTGCCTTGGGCCCATCAATTGAAAATTATAGGACATATTAAATTTAGGACTTTATACAACTTGGTGGATGGAATGAACTCCACTTGGTGGCCACCAGAATTAATAAATTAATGATCATTTTTTACATGAATGCCATATTATAAAAAATTTCGATTACATTATTTCCAAATTTAAAAAAAATTGTAACCAAAAATTCCAAAAATATCCATGTACAAAAATTATGTTAAAAACATTCAAATCAATTAAAAAACAAGACTATGAATTTTCATGAGCGATTGAAAGCGAAATGTTAGTGCTCCCATTTGACATTAAGAGACCCAACCCTTTGAATTTGAAACAAGGAGAGCGGCCAAATCGGCAAAACTACAACATCACATGATACACAAATTTTACTAATATTTTTCAAATATATATAGACCATAAAACTTTTTAAAATATAATTGAACACATGGTAGCCATTAGGTGAAACATAAAAAATTGTAAATTATGATAACCAAATGACATAGGTCCCATTTAAAGTGAGAAAAAGGAATTCAATGTTTTTAATATAATATATTGACAACATGCTAAATTTTTAACAATTGAAATATTTGCATGGTAATGGAAGAAAATTATGTAACTATTTATTCAACCTTGTAAATCAACTTTTGATAGTAAACCCTGTAATTCATCTTTAAACCATAAACTTTAAATCTAAACTTTATTACATGAAACTTTAGAAAAATAAAATAAATATCTCAAATATGAACCACTTAATAAGTATTTTAGTATCTTTATTTATCAAGGATTAACGTATCCTTGATTGATAAATTAAATAACTTCTTATCTTTAATTTAATATTGATTATGAGTTCATGAACATGGACAATTTAATAAAATATTTGATAATTACATAATAACTGACTATTAACATTTGACCTATGTAAACTACACTTAAATATATATTAAAAAAATTGTTATGAAATACTAAGTACTCATTAATTAATTCAAATGTATGTTTAAAAAACTAAATTTGTAGAATTAAATACCCATTTATTACTCAAAAGTATTTTTTCAAAATTTAAATCAAACCACCCCACCACTTTGTAAAACAATACGATTTCCAAATGGATTGAACATGTATCCTTAAACTTCCATGAATTTTTTTTGTCAGTGTGTATAACAACATTTGAATTTCAATCTTTTTCATAAGTAGGATGAGTGTACCTAACTAGGTAGATAGGTAAGTACACATGCCTACCTACCTTTGTTTTTAAATGTTCATACTTATGTAAACTATAGGTAGATTAGAAAATTTTCTTCATCCTTTATTTAATGCCACAATGCATTTGTTTGTGGTTTAACAAGATATGGATGAAGGATTCATATTGTTAATATTTGGGACACATACGAGAATGAAAGGGTGAGGATTAGTATTGGAACTTGTACAAATTTGTCAGTTGTTCTTATATATGAACCCTATGGAGTGGAGAATTGCATAGTGGTTTTAATTGAAGTTGTGAATGAGGATTGTGAGCAATGGAAGCTATTATGTCCAATTCCAAGTGTGAAATACTACGAATCAATAGTGGGAATAGATGTTTTTTGGCCCTATAAGTATTTGTCGATGAATGATGAAGAGGTTATGATGGTGAAAGACCAATGTCACGTGATAGTGGATGGGGCGAATAATCTTTTAAAGAAACAAGTTTCATGTAAGGACGATTCCCTAGCGAAGAACTTTTGAATTGAAAACATCCATGATGTGGAGAATATGGGTAATATAATTTAGGAATTGTGTAATGAAGAATAATGTGGTGAAATGATTTATATATCTGAGGATGGTGTGCAAGGATATGTTGGGAGTCTAGGTCTAATTTCGTGATCAAAGAAGGAAGAAAATATCATGGAAGGTGATGAAGAAGTTGGTAGCAAGGAAAATTTTGAACAAAATAAGGAGGACTATAACTAAGAGAATGCATGCGTGAATGATGACGCAATGCATGGCCATGGTGTGATAGGGAGAAATTCAAATATATTGGGAAAATGTCAGTTTAAGTGGCGAGGAGCTAAATGTGATCTTGTGGATGATGCTAATTTTTTCCTTGCAAAAGGTCATGTGGTTATATGCAACCCACAAGAAATAGTTCTTGATGATCGACTTGGGGAGGACCATGTTGGGCTTTGCATCTTGTATTGTTTTACGATTGTGTCAACAATGATGACCATTTGGAAATGGTTGTTGGTTTAGACAATTCTTGATGGGTACGCTTTAATAAAACATTTAATTTCATTTAATGAAACCCACATGTTAGATGTTGATGATTTGGGAACAGTTGGTGTATAGAAAAATAATATTCCTTTCATAAGAAGAAGTGAAATGTAGTTGACTTTAAGGGTTCCATTTTTAGAATTGAGCTAGTGTTGTTAAAAGAGTTTGTGTGCAATGTGGGTGCGACAAAATGTTGCGCCATGAATTGTTGCCAACATTTTCCTTGTGAAAAGACCTTGTTGTTGAAACAAAAGTTTTAGAGTTTGTCATTTGAAGATTGTAGAGCCATGGTTTAGATATTCCAAGAAAATTGTATATGATGGGGATTGGAGCAACAAAAAAAAATCATTATTCAAGGTTTAGATATCTATGAATTTTTTTGGTAATATATCGTTGGTCTCTTGAGGTCAACATATATGTTGTACAAATCAAACAGCAAATGAGGTTGTCGTTTTTTACCACATGGGAATAAAGGTACACATAAATTACGTATGTCAACCTAGCAAGTGAAGTCCAATGTTCAATCATTAATTTATTTTTTGGCCAATATGATTTTAGTGTTTGTTTTAAGGTGTACCAAAATCTTGTCAAAATGTCCTCTTTTTTTACATTTCTTATCATGTGAAAACACATTTACAAATGATTATAATGGAATGTAGAATTGCAATGGTTTAAAATATGATACTTGGGTGCAAACAAGGTAAAGTAGATAGTTCATTACCCTATGTCAAAAAGAAATATAAGTAGGCATGAAAAAGTTTTAATGTGTTGAAAGTAAAAAAATATTTTGTACAATAATTAACAAGATGATAATCTTCCATTTTACATTTAAACGTTGAAAAACCCCTTCTTGAAAGTAGAATTAAGTAGAATTTAAAAGATGTTTTTATTTGCACAAAATGTTTGATCTTACAAAATGGGTTACATGTAGATGATATATTTATTTTTAAAAAAATTCAAGTCAATGGGGCCTTAAAAGATAATTATGTATAATCAAATTATGCATGTTATAATCATAATATATCAAAAAAATTATATGAAATAGGTTTGAACACCATATTGACCTAGTTAGTTTCAAATGTACTTTCAACTTATTTTTATGATACCAAAGTTGTTCAAACTTTGTATCCAACTTCCTATAAATTAAATGTAATGACCTATGTTTTCATATTTTTACTTCAAAATATTTGGAAATAGTTTCTTGTGTCCATATCAAAAATTGACACCCATTTATGAAATATTGGACACTTTTTGACTCATTAGTTTTGATGGGAATCAAAATATAAAAAAGAAAAGGACTATAGTAAGGACTAGGTCCTTTTTGTCCTATGTGGTACACCTTATAAGATTTTCACCTAGGTTTCCTAAGTTGGTTAATAAAAAAATTATAACAATAAAATGATAAAATTTATTGTTTGTAAAAAAATATGGTGCAATGTTTGAAGGTTTGGCCTTTCCATGTGGAGATGAGAGGGTCAAATCCTCATACTTGCATCTTATCTCATTAGGCTAACTACCGTTCAATTTTTAGCCTAGGTTTTCAATTTATGCTAAGTTCATTTACCTACCTACTTACCTACATTTCTACCTACTTACATATTAAATCAAAGTTTTGTTCACTTTCATTACCATTTTGTTAGTCGAAATGACAATCGCCCAACTTGGCTAGTTGATATGACAAGTAAAACAATTAGTAGCAAAAAAGACCATATGCCAATTTGACCAATAGTCAATTTGGACATGTTGAAATCAATTCAAGTTTAATATGATTGATCGGTCAAGTTGAAAAATGTCACTATTTGGTTTTTTT
>Ga0209208_10009568_pt1 | contig 12720 bp, 11 predicted proteins | sample S1TSphfallax_3_FD_187694 | JGI IMG/M metagenome (GOLD analysis project Ga0209208, IMG submission 187694) | Host-associated microbial communities from peat moss isolated from Minnesota, USA - S1T2_Fd - Sphagnum fallax MG (SPAdes) (version 2) | ecosystem: Host-associated > Plants > Peat moss >...
CCAAACCAAACCAAAAAAAAGAAAAAAAAAATTTTTGATCTTGGGAGTCACCTCATCTAATTAAATAGGAGAGGTGAATATATGTAGGGTGTACTTGATCAGTAACAAGAATGAATGGGGTACATGGATTGAAATTTCTTAAAAATTCAAACCACAACTGAAAGTTTTAGGTTTTGAAGAATGGGGATCAGGATTTTCACATCCAACTCCATCCAATCTAAGAGATTAGTTGAAATTTGGGAGGTTTTTCCTCAAATCCTTGGAAGTGGGCAAATTTGAGTTGTAACTTGTGGTTCACATTGGCTTTTTCATTATTTGGAAATCTCCCATCTACTACCAACAATAGGTGTTCTAGAAAGCGTTCAATGTTCAAATGGTGGATATGCACCATTTTAAATTGGTATATGCACCATTTGAACATTGAACACTTTCTAATTCAAATTGGTTAGCAAACCACTTACTTGATTCCAGAAATGAAAAAAATATAGAACCCCATTAAAGGCATGGAGAAATTATCAAGTGCAAAACTTGAACCTAAATGTGACCAAGAAGCATATGAAGCAAACTTCATCTAAACAATAGAAAGGTGCAAGTGTTACGAATTGTCGATTTTTTATATTCATAGCATTAATCAAAAGCCTTGTAAGCTTCAAGAATGAACATTGTAACAAATCTCCTCAAAACAACTATGGTTTGATTATAAGGAAAAATATTCAAGTTGAAAAAATCTTGTGAAATCATTTTCACAAGAGCAAACATCCTAAAGTAGGTAAAATAAGTACGTTTCAACATTACAATCTTTTATTTTTGATAGAAACATAAGAAAAAAAATACATTTAAAAAAAATGTTTCATTATGAAACCATTGTGCACTCCATTAAATGTATAATAAGTTGCATATCAAGTTTCAAGGACTTTTTAAAATAAAAGTAACATGTTTGTTTTACACAAGCCAAATAAAATGTGTAAAATTTTACTTTTACATTAAAGATTTAACAAAATATGGTTTTTAATATACAAAAGCTTAAAGTATGCCATCAACTTGAAGTTATCAAAAATCTAAATAAAGTCCTACTTGAAACCAATCAAAACACTTACTTAATACATCTACTTGCATTTTTAAAATGTTACTTACATGCATATTAGAAACATGAAACATAATACTATTACATTCAAGTCAAAGAATATCTTCATATTGATAATTAAACTAAAAACTAATTCAAAATTGGATATATTAAGATGTATTTTATGGTTATTTTCATTCAAAAAAACAAAGATCATAAATTGGTCTACTTTAACATGTTTGCACCTTCACACATAAGTCAAGATGGTCAAATGGTTGTGTAGTTTGCCCTTTAAGAAAGATAATTTACTAAATCAACATTCATCTACAACAAATCCCAACACCTAACACATGGCAAGCTTAGTGAACTTTACATATTCAAACAACTCTAGAATTAGCATCTTAGAACTTGGTACAAATAACCACCTGCAACTCAAGTCGTTCCATTATTTGTCACTCTTCTTTTAAATATATGGTGTATTGTGGGACATGGTTGTTTTAAAAACAAAATCTTAAAATTCAAGCTTCAACTTGTCAAATGGAATGGGGACAATAGCTCACTAGGGTGAAAAGATGTTCAATGGAGCCAAAAATCACGTCAAATAATGGTGAAAACTATTTTTTAAAAGTACATGCGTTTTTATTTTGACATTTTAAAATTATGTTAATCATTCCAAATTGTGTTAAATGACTAATATGAGTGTTATGGAATTCAAATTAATATTTTATTTTAAATTCAAATTTTGCTAATTTTAAATGTGAGTTTTGGTTTTAATCAAGGACTTTTGAACTTGAACAATAGTTGCATAACAAACAACAAATTTTGTAACTTAGGATTAGGGTTTTAAACTATTTTAGTAAAGAATGGTAAAAAAATTAAATGATGGTAACCTACTATCCACACTCAAAAAATATCTTTAAAAGTTATGAAATTTGAAATTCTTAAAATTTCAAAATACATTTCAAAATCTCAAAATTTCAAGAATCCTTTGGCACATGTAAATGGGGTGTAACATATAAAACAAAGTTTTAACTTATGATATAATAAACTAAAGTCTAAAATATTTAGTTACATATTTTGATATGATTTGAAATTATGAATTTTTAAAGATGAAATGCAAAATTTTCACATTTTGAAATTTTCATATTTTTCCAACAATGGCTACATAAAACATGTGATATGTATTTTTTATAACAAGTTGCAAAAGATTTCATTCAAAAAAAATTCACATGAAAAAGTCAAAAGGATTTTAAAATTATTCATAGTCATTTATAAAGTAATCATGTTGGCTCCTTTGAGTGTATTTCCACTCACCAACCTTTTTTGACACAAATTGATAAAACATAATTATTAGTGTTGTGCAATTCTCATTTTTTGTGAAAATTGATTGAGTGTGATTTTTACATAATGTTATGAGAACTTAATTGAGTTCCCTAATATGTTTTTTGGAGTTGGTGGGAACTAACTAAGGTATCAAGATTTTTAATTTTTCTAGAATCACCCGGTTCTTAAATAGGGCAGTTTTCATATATACAATAATAGTCAATTTTCACATATGATTTTCATAACCCAGTTTTCATTTTTTTCATTAATTAAACTGCAATTAATTAATTAAAATATTTTTACATTTTAATTATCGCAATTAATTAAATATATGTATAATGTAATATATTGTAATGAAAACTTGTAAATTGTAAGACACTTTTTAATCCAAAATTTAAAATTCCATAACTTCATCTCTTCCAAAAAATTTCCAACTCTTCTAACTCCTTTAAATATACATTAGTCTCAATAAACTCTACCAAGCTAGAAGGGGATTTACAACCTATCCTAAGATCATCATGTGATTTTTTGTTGATAAAAATCAATTTGTCCAAAAACATTTGATTGTAATGGCATCTCCTAAGATTAATAAGGATTCCAACTAAAGAAAACATCCTTTTTGTCTCAATTTGAGATCCAACTATCCCTAAAATTTGTCTAAGACATAAACAAAATGTGGGAAACATACTTTCATGTTTTTTCCACCATTGAAGTGGACACTTTGATGTCTTTGACATCCACTTGATAATGCTTGAAAATTAGAAGTGCCTTTTATTGATCAGTTTCATTGTTGGTTCATTTATGTTGGTTTTCATCTCCAAATTAATGTCCTCTTCAACCCCTTGATCAACACTACCCTTTCAAATTTAGCCAAATGATGCATATGATAATGACACTTAAAAGCATAGGAAACAAAAGAATTATTTCATATTCTTTAACAATGGCCTTACCTTGCTCATGATCAATAAATGAGGACCCAAGACAAAGGGTCTTAAATCTAGTGTCTAACATCAAAGATAACATATTATGAGATTTTTTCTTCATATTTTCTTTAAAAGGAAATAAAAGATTCCAAAAGTCCAACAACTTTATATATATATATATAATAACTTAATATTAACAATTCCATCTTCTTCCATTCAATTGTCAAAGGTTGCAAAATCAATTTCATCCCTAAATTTTAAACTCATGGATATGAAAAAAATTAATGCATCATTTAACAACCAATGATGCTTAGACCAGTTCTATATATAAGCAAATACAATAGGGCCAAAGGAATCAACAATAATTTGATATATGTGTCATGTCAATGGAGGTGGTACTCTTATAATCATCCTCACAATATTTTGCATGTTGAAATATAGTATATAGCGTCTTTGAACTATAAAACTTCCTGAAAAAAAAAAATTTTACATCTACAAATCTCCCTAGGTAACTTTGATAGATGCATATTTTAAGCCTTTAGAAACATTTTCATCTAGTGATGATTAACATGCTTTAAAAAATGCACAACCAAAACAAGCTCCCTGTAAAAAAAATTCCAGACCAACACATCACAACTTACTAATCCTTGATGTAAGCAACAATTTTCTTCCTTGATTCATAAATGTCTAATAATTTTATCAAATTTTATGGCCAAAGTTTGACCATTAATATCTATTGCTTCAAAAAGGCCAAAGGTAATGAACTTTGGCTACCAATTAACCCCTAAAAAGTTGATCACCAATGCAAAGATATCATGTCCACTTTTTGACATCCACAAATGAAAGCTTGCAACTACAAAATGACATTCTATTAAGTGGCAAAACATATAATTGTTTTCTTTTCCACTAAACTAGGAAGTAATTCATGAAAAAATTATTTTCTAGAAGGAAAAATAATTATTGAACACAAATGCAGACTAAATCCTTTTAACCACATGCTTTCTACAAATTGTAAAGGAAGATGGATTTTGATAATTATAAGTCCCAAGTCCTCCAAGAATTATTTTTGTTGTAGATCATTTTCCTTGAAAGGTTCCTTTACGACAAAAAAATTGGACATGGAATTGCTAAAAACATATTTGTTCTCTTCTTTGCATGTTATATTTCTTCTTTTTTCAAAGGATTATTCACTTCTTCTTCAATTTAAAAATATATATATATAGTGGTCTACACTTACTTGTTTTCTCAATGCAATTATACCATTAGTTGTGTTATGTATTATTAATCCTCTTCTTGCTTGATTTTTTGGATTTAAATTCAAAATTAAACTATTATAACAAATAATTTACAACACATGACTTGAGGAGCTATTAAACCAACTTCTTTTTATCATTAACATAGTAAAATGCCCAACATAATCCATTTCTACTATTTGGTTTCCAAAACAATCTTTGTGCATGTAACCTCTTCAAATTTTCTTTCATTTTATTTTCATTATTTTCTAGAATTCTTTTGTTTTTGTTTGGACATTTGCATTTTATTCAATTTCTTGCAAAGATTCATCTTCCATCCTTATTTATTCATGAATACATCATATGTATTTTCATTTTCACATGATTGTTCCATGTTTAGTTTGAAGTTAAAAATGGTTGCTAAATGAATAACGAAAAAAATCAAACAATTATATAATCTACCAAAACCAATATTTACAAACATTTACAAAATGAGATATATTTCTTAAACATTTACAAAACAAGATACAATTTGTAGTGAAAATTTGTAATGGAATATGATATGTGTATTTTGCAAAATGAAAATATATGAAATCTTGCAAAAATAGACAAAACAAAAAAGAAATATTAGGAGAATATATATATAAACAAAAAAATGAAAAAAAAAACCTCAATGGAGTTTATTGTAATCTATCAATTAATTTAATCCTCGAAGCTCCAACCTGCACATGGCAAGAAGGGGGGATGTACCAAACTAACATAAAGAGGTTGTGAAATGTGTTGAAAGCCCCATCCTTGAACTTGCATTCAAGATTATTGTACAATTTTGTATAACTTCAATAGGCACATCTTGATAACTTCAAAAAAATTACAATCATACACATCTCTTTTAAATGGGCATACTTTATTAAAATGTGAACCAATTCAAGAAGGGACAAGATGCAATGTAAGCCAAGTATGATTAACCTCACATCCAACAACTTTTGCACATTAGATATTACAACTTCATTATCAATTTGATCTTTCCACATCTTTACAATTAGTGTATTGTATTCAACCGCAACATGTTTGCAGAAAGATAGCGTGGATATCCAACGAGTTATTACCTTTAATGTTTATGAGAATTGCCAATTTTTACAACTCAAACACTCTCTTGGGACTTCAAGTAAAATATGAATAGAAGGATTGGAACAACTTTTCTAACCACTACATTACAAAAAAAGTCAAAAGACTTTGAAATGCCAAGTTTGTCCTCTATGCACAACAATGGTTTGCCACAAGAAAAGGACTCACTTTTTCCTTGATTTGCACTTGAGGAGATTACTTACAATTATTTACAAAACATGTCGGTTCAAAATAAGGTATTTGTTTATTATTTTGGAAATAAAATTGATAAAAATTTACAAAATTAAGCCCATGAAAAGTTTTGAAAACATTTATAAATAAATCAAACAATTAAAATTATGAAAAAATTACAAATAAATATATACAAATAAATTATATTTTTAATTATGTGTTATATCATATGTATGTGTGGAAATATGCTTCATACTTGCAACTTTACTTTTCTTCCTTCCAAAATTTTGATTCCTAACCATTAAAACTTGGGTAACACATGTCAAAAAAATTCAAATGGAAACATGTGACATAACATAGGCTGCAATTCAAAGGCTGCAACTTTAGCTGGAAACTCCTCAATTAAAGTTCATATGAAGAAGTTATAAACCCACAAAGTCATGAAAATCATAACTTGGGAATTTTCAAAATCCCAAGCATTTTTGCCATTTCAATGTAGTCCCCATGATGAAGTCCAAAATATATTTTATAGAGGAGGGTGATGACCTCCTCCAAAGTCCGAGTTCATGTGAATGTAGTGAGTTTAAGGCAAGTCCATGATTTCAAAATTGGTTCCTTTTCCACTAACCATTTGCATTGTTCAACTTGTTAATGAGGTGCAAATAATTTGTTCACGAGGTGTTGTGAAAATGTCATGTCATCCTAATCCCCAACCCAGAGCTCTTGCACACCCTTTTTTCTTTAATTTGGCAAATTAAAGAATGTGACCCAAATTCTTCTTTCTAACTTCTTTTTGTTGCTATCATTTGAGGGTTCATCTCCCAAGCGTTGTGAAAAATTTAAGGGTGCATCAATTCAAGACCTCATTTTTTTTATACGCAAAACATGGACCATAAAAAATTATAGCTTTTGTCATCCTAAGGGTGTTTATTTTGGCTTTCTTCATTCTTACATGTTTGCACAAGGAATCAACTTTTGTTGTCAATAAAATTTCCTTGCCTTCAATGCAAATGCATATCTTGTGATGAACATGGTTAACAATCCCATCACTTTCAACCATAGATTCCACCCAAGCTTAATTAACCAAATATTTTGAAACATTTTGTGGGATTTATATTCTTTCCATTTGAAGCATTCCTTTTCTTCAAACAATTGTACACGAGGTGCTTTAACATGTTTAAGGTTGATAATAACTACACAAAAGGATGAAGATGCAATGTGAGGATTGCTAAAATACAAAACAAATATGAACATCCTCAAGGAAAGAGGATTTGAAATGAACTTGTATTTAAAATTGGAATATGGTTGCAAAGGAGGCATGATGGAAGTTACAAAGTTCAAAGTTGAAATCCAAAGGAGGAAAATTCAAGCGTTGCAAAAGTGGCCAAAATAAAATCATAACCACATTTCATGAATAATGACCCGAAACCCAAAAACTTAAATTTAGAACCCTAAATTGTCAAATATCAAGAAGATCATAATATACAACATCCAAAAAGATCAATTCTCAATTCCCAAAAAATAAAATAAAATCTAACATACAAACAAGCTAAATGAAAACACAAGGGACTTATTAGTGAATTTATCTTGTTATTGGAAAATGACGACTACATTGTTCAATGTGTAGTAAAACTCCAATGGTCATTGGTGACCTACATAATACAAACAAAATCATGTGTGCAGTATGCACAATTGCACATAAGTTGTTCATGATCATGATTAACAACTGCCACAAGCTCGTCAAACTCTAGACTCCAAGTTTTTGCCTCCAAAATCCAAATTTGATACTTCATTTCAATATTTTAGACTTTTGGTGATCAATGAAAAATGTGTTTGCATCATTGTAATGTTGTCAGCAAAAAACATTAAGTTTAGGCGATTCATGAAAAGCACCATGTTCAATTTGTAAGTTGCAAACTTTGCAATTGCATAATGCACAACATTGTTAAGTGAATGACAAGTGTAATGGTGTATGTTGTTGGTGAGGAATTGAGCACAAAGGGAAAGATAATTGATGAAAGTGATGAGTTCTATAATTGACCATGGTGACCCCTATAATAATTTGTGTGCTTTTGAATGAAGTATACCTAGATTCTATGATGGAGGTAAATACACCCACACAAGATTGGACAATGGATTTGGCTGCAAGGCATCCTAATGGATGGAACAATGGTAAGATCCACATTGGCAAGGTACATAGATGGTTGTTTAATGCCATAAATTTCCAAAAAAAACAAGCATAGGATTTGTAGTGCTTAAATGGACATCGAAAGGTGGCAATAAATGTGTTAAGAAAACATTAATCTTATGGTTTGAAATTCTTAAGACATTTTGGTCTAACTTCAACAAGATTTGGTGATGAAAGTTGTAATCTTAATCTTTAAAGATTTGTTAAACATTTCATATAAAATGTTATGGCCAAAAAATACCAAGTGTACAATATCTATTCCACTAAAATGGGGAGTTCATTTGGTGATTTTCAAAACATGATTACATTATCACAAGGGATTCTTAAAATTTCAACAAATAAGGCCTTGTGTAAAATAATGTTTTCCACTCAAAATGGCACCCCCTCAAATTTTCAAAAAGGACCAAAGTCAAGTATAACTCTACTTTTGTGTTTACTTTACTTTGAAACACAAGGGTAGAGTAGCATGTATGCCTAAGTAAATTAGGATTATCCAAGGGATAGGTGTGTTACATTTATAGTGGACATGACAATTCTTATAACAACTTTGATGACCTATTCGTGCAATACCCCATAAAATAATTGCTAGACGATTGGGATTTAACCTTGGGAGGGGAAAGTTTTAAAAAGGACCCATAAAATTTTTTAAAACATTTTGCAACTTGTTTTCATGAAATTTAAGGTCACCACTAAGGTTGAAAGGTTTTTAAAATTTTGGTATGAATTTCAATTTAATGTTAAAATATTATTATTATTAAATAATGAAAAAAAACTTTTTTTTTTTTTTTTTGAGCATTAGAAATTTTTTGGAATGTTTTCAAATTCTAGTGAGAGTGATTCATTGAAGTTGATCTAGGTAAGATGACTATAAGGTCCCATTGGATTTTTCCCTACCAAATTCCAATCTAGAATCCATTTAGCCCGTTCTCAAGTAAAGAGGCATGCAAAGGGGTATTTTTTCGATTTGTCTTTTTTTGGTGTTGGAATTTTTCAACACCATATTCATGAGAAAATTTTCAATACCTTCTCCATCAATTTGCATCTGATTTTTTGTCAATTGAACATGAATTTAATTCAACTAAATTTGAATTCAATTGAATTTCACTTCAATTCAATTCAAGGTGCATGTAATGTCATTCAATATTTTCATTCAATTGTAACTTAATTTTTTAAAAATCAATTCATTCTTTCATAAATTAAGCCATTGATTATCATTGGCAGTGCATAACCATGCAAAGCCCAAGTTGGTTTGGGTGAAACAACTTTAGGTTCAATAAGTTGTCCTTTGGATAGTTTCAAAATAAAATCTATTTAGTTGATTTCAAAGTAAAGAGGGATGGAAAGATGTCTTTTTAGATCTATGTCTATTCACTTCAATATTTTCCTTCGAATGGAATTTAATTTCCACAAAATCAATTCATTTTTTTCATTAGTGGTTATTGGTAGTGCATAGTAATGTAGGGCCCAATTAAGAAATCATCTAATAACTTCTCATTTTAGTTCTTTGAACATTTAAAAAAGTAGCCTTCAATTCCATTGTTTTGATTTTGATTTTATCAATTAAAGGGTTTCATGAGAGAACTACTAGTTAAGGTAGGTTTTTGACTAGTTCATTGATCATATGAAAAGTATGGTTAATATGTAAATTATTTTTCTGATCTTTTGATAACTTCCAATCAAAGAACCAAATACTTGACCTATCACCTTACCCACCAATTATTTCTTTGGAAAAAAAAGAACCAAATAACATTGGTTACCATGTGTTCCATTTATGGATTATATTTGTTGTGTGACAAAACTAATATTGGCTAGTTCTGTTTTTAAACTAGCTAAATAGCTTTTAATTTTTGATATCAATAGGTTATCAATACTAGAATGTTTTGAAAATAAAACCCATTGGTTATCAATTTCAATGTCATAATAATACCCCTAATTATCAGTTTTGTCAAAGAAAAAAAGGGTAATAACCACCTATTATGCATAAATATATATTTTCAAATATTCACCTTGAAAGTTATATATTATATTACCTAGGTAGGGTAGGCTATAAGGTTATTTATTTATTTAATTTTTTATCTGCCATACATTACATTAAGGATTTCGAAATGGAGTGTCAAATAATAGGGTTCTGTTCAATGAATGCTTTTTCAATTTTTGGATGTTGCATCATTGGTTAACATCCCAAGAGGGATTTAACATTAAATGGCAACAAGTTTAGAACCTATTTAAATGATGAAAGTACTAGTTTTAAAAGTGTTACCCAACTAAAATCAAAATCCAAATGTAGTAAAAAAGTTGAATTTTTTTTGTAATTTAAATATTTTCTCCAAAAAAGAAAAAAATTACTACATAAAATTACTGATTATTTATTTTGAAGAAAAAATCACACAAAAAAAAATCATTGGTTTCCTTGTGAAGGTCAAATTTTTGTTTTAAAAAGTTATGTGATTACAAAATAAGACACCATACATTGAAAGCCATGAAAAAATTATACTTCAAATAATTCTATAATAACATTACATTAATTTTCAAGATCTAGATATAACTAATAAAAAATATGCATTAATAATAAGTATTAGTTGTTATGATGTTTAATTGATACAATGACACGAATGAAGGTAATTTTTTTATTGAAGGTTTAAAGTATAATAATGAGGTGGTAAATTTTTGGTGAAGACAAGAAGTTGATGAAGGTTTAGATGTAGCAACTTGGTGTTCCACTTGCTTGGATTGCAATGATTTTGGAATCCAAAAACATAATTTTTCTATTTGTATTTCTTTTACCATGAAAGCAAACCAAATGTTCATGGCTTGAAATGACTTTGTGGCTGCCATACATAATCTTCATCATTTAAAATGTGATTTGGTATTGAAATGTTTATTGATGTGTTTTTAAAACTAAATTTGAATATTTCATGCATGATGTTTCTTTAGTCATGCACAATCACCCTACTTTCTTCATCAATCCTTACACCTTCAATTAAAAAATAAAAATAAAATCAATATATGGCGCCGCAATTCAAAGCCAACATAAAATCTAAATTAAGTTCAAAGTGATTTAAATATGTGGGTATTAGACATTCAAATAACAATAGGATAGGCAAAATGAAGCTCCTTCATATAATACCCCCTAAACAATACCAACTTTGAAATATGTAATGGAAAAAATTAACAAAGTGACTCCAAGAAAGTTCCACAACATTCAGGGACCCTTTGGTACTTAGAAGGGTGATCAAAAATTTTCTTCTTTGCAAACATCTCTCCATGTAGCTATTGAACACAATTTCTCACATCATAAGCTTCGGCAATTACAAATCCTTGTGTTGAAGCTCTTTGAATTTCTCCAAGTTTGCTTGCATGGATGAAGTTCAAGATGAAATTTGGGTTTGAGAAAATAGTGCAAATTTGTAAGGTAGTCAACACATTCGACCTAATCTTTGTTTTTGGTTTGTCTAGGGCGATGGGAGAAAGCTCTTGCCATTTCTTTTAAGGCAAGACTCTAACAACAATGAACAAATTTGAAATGCAGGATGAACATTTGAAGCAAATACAACGTTTAAGAATTGATAACTTGCTTGAATGAAAAATCTAAGTAAGTTATTAGATTTTAGGGGGTTTCAAGATTCATAACTTACATGGATGAAAATTTTCAAACATCATAGGTAGGTTATGAAATTTTAAGAATTCAATAACCAACCCACAAGGTCTTTGTGGTTCTTTATATGCTTTCAACTAGGTGAGTAGGTTCTTGACTGGGTTTAAGAAAATCAATAATTCCTTGATAAGTTTGATAATCGGGTGTTTTCTCAACATCCAGCCCACAATGATTAGAACTAGTGCTTTTATTTTGCATGTATCATATTAATCTTAAGATCAACAATTAGTGCCTAACAACTAACAACTTCCTACTTTATTTCATGTGGACTTCATTGGCACAAAATCTTCAGTACAAAACATGGCAATTCCATTTCCAAAATTCACAGAACTTCTAGTCTATGTCCATAGTGGTGGGCCATCATTATGCAGAAAATATCAAGATGGAGGAGAGGCAAGTCCCCTTTTCTTTTGAAGTTCCCATTACTACCCCAATGTTCCCCCACACACACTTAATTGAGTACCAAGAACAAAAGATTAAACTCATTGTAGAACATAAGTTCAATCTAGACTTCTTTCCATGAGTTGCATTGGAATTCTAGTGTCTTTGGGGAGGAGCCTGTCTTGGTTGTGTCTTGTCACCAATGGGCAAATTTTTTTTGCCAAAAACAACAAAATATGCTGACTAGAATACCACCTTTGCTCTTACAAATTTCTCATCAAACAAAACAAAGAGAAGTTTGCCCTCGAAAGCAAACACCATGCTCAACTTATATACCTAGTTGGGCAAAACATCAACCTGACAGTATGCTTCGTTGTGTAGTTGTGTATCGCATTATGACAGATTTCTTCAGCTAGCTCTGAACCCTCAGAAGATCAAATCAATCATCAAATATTTAGCTGCCAAACTCAACAAACTTAAAGTAAACCAAGATTACCAAGCTGGATTTCACATAGAAAAAAAATCAAGCCCGTAAGTAAACCTACCTTGGGTTTTCTACCTCATCTTCCCTATAGATGGAGATCCAGTTCTCTTTTCTTCAAGTGTCAGTTGAATTTGTGAATCAGGTTACTAGACCAAGTTGCTAAACTATGTTAGTC
>Ga0209208_10009569_pt1 | contig 12719 bp, 9 predicted proteins | sample S1TSphfallax_3_FD_187694 | JGI IMG/M metagenome (GOLD analysis project Ga0209208, IMG submission 187694) | Host-associated microbial communities from peat moss isolated from Minnesota, USA - S1T2_Fd - Sphagnum fallax MG (SPAdes) (version 2) | ecosystem: Host-associated > Plants > Peat moss >...
GACGCCCCCGGCGGGGTGGATCTGCTCATCCAAACAAAACCCGCCTACTTTGTCGGCCACGTTCAGGTGCTGGGCGTCAGGCTGCCGCCCAACAACGGCCAGCTCATGGCCGCCACCAAGCTGAAACTCGGCACGCCCTTCGTCGAAGCCGATAAAAACCAGGCCGCCGAATCCCTGCGCGACATCCTGCGCCAGAACGGCTTCTATTCCGCGCAAGTCACCGCCGCCGTGCAATATGAGCCCAAGTGGGAACAGGCGCGCATCATCTTTACGGTCATCGACGGCAAGCGCGCCCATTACACGGCGCCTCTTGTCTCCGGCGATCCCGAACGCGACCCCGCCGGCGTCATTCGTGCCACCCGCTGGAAGCGCCTCTACGGTTTTTTAAATCTCGGCTGGCAGTCCGTCACCGAAGCCCGCACCCGCCAGGGCGTTGAAAACGTCCGCCGCTACTACGAAAAACAAAACCTGCTGGAATCGCGCGTCACGCTCACCAAGCTCGATTACCGGGAGGCCACAAACACCGTCCAGCCCTCCATTCAAATCGACGCCGGGCCGCGCATCAAAGTCCGCATCGTCGGCGCGCGCATCAGCGCCAGCCGCCTGCTGCAAATCGTCCCTATCTTTCAGGAAAAATCGCTGGACACCGACCTTCTAGTCGAAGGCGACCGCAGCCTCGCCCAATACCTGCAAGATCAGGGCTATTACGAAGCCGAAGTCACTCACAGCGTGGCCAGCGGCAAGACGCCCAAGGAACAGGTGGTCTCTTACCAGGTCACGCGCGGCAGCCGCCACAAATTCGTCCATCTGGAAATCGTCGGCAATCATTATTTCCCCACCCAAACCATTCGCGAGCGCATCTCGGTCGAGCCCGCCTCGCTGCCCCGTTATCCCTTCGGAAAGTTCGGCCGCGCTTATCTGCGCCAGGACCTGCAAAACGTGCAGAATCTCTACCTCTCCAACGGCTTTCGCGACGTCAAAGTCACGCCCGTCATTCTGGACGACTACAAAGACGTGGAAAATCATCTCGCCGTCATAGTCCAGATTGACGAAGGCAAGCAATGGCTGGTCTCCGGCATCCAGTTGGAAGGCATCGCCTATGACGACCAGAAACAGATCGACTCCATGCTCGCGTCCGCCAAAAACCAGCCCTACAGCGACGTCAGCATCGCCGATGATCGCGACAACATCCTGAATTATTACTACAGCCGCGGCTACCTCAACGCCACGTTCGATTTAATAGCCACGCCCGATCCCGCCGCCAAAACCGCCGCCCTGCGCTATATCGTCAAGCCGGGCCGCCGCGAATATGTGCGCCAGGTGCTGGTTGCCGGCCTCGACACCACGCGCCCCAGCCTGGTCTTTGACCGCATGGAGCTGAAAGCCGGCCAGCCGCTGTCGCTCTCCGAAGAAACCGACAGCCAGCGCCGCCTCTATGACCTGGGCATCTTCGCCCGCGTCAACACCGCCATCCAGAATCCCGACGGCGACGAAGACGACAAATACGTCCTCTACGACATGGACGAAGCCAGCCATTATTCGCTCAACGTCGGCGTCGGCGCGCAAATAGCCCGCGTCGGCAGCGGCGTCACCAGTCTCGACAATCCCGCCGGCAGCACCGGCTTTGCGCCGCGCGTGGCCATCGGCGTCAGCCGCATCAACTTATTCGGGCTGGGCCAGACGCTCGGCCTCCAAACCGCCGTTTCCACCATTGAGCAGAAAGCCGCGCTCACTTACTTCATCCCGCAATTCATCTCCAACGAAAAGCTCAGCCTCACCTTCACCGCGCTGCTGGAAAACTCCAACGACATTGAAACCTTCACCGCCCACCGCCGCGAAGCCTCCGTCCAGTTGAGCGAAAAAATCTCGCGCGCCTTCACCTTTCAATACCGCCTGGTCTTCCGCAACGTCACGCTCGACAATTTGAAAATCAATAATCTGCTGGTGCCCTTGCTCTCCCAGCCGGAAACCGTCGGCCAGGCGGAATTCACCATCATTCAAGACCGCCGCGACGACCCCACCGACGCCCACAGCGGCTACTACAACACCCTGGATCTCAGCTACGCCCCCGCCTTTCTCGGCTCCCAAACCCACTTCGCCCGCGGCCTGTTTCGCAACTCAACCTATAAAGCATTTGGCCGCGATTTTGTTTTTGCCCGCACCACCCAGTTCGGCGTCATCGACCGCGTCGGCGGCATCCCCAGCATTCCCCTCGCCGAACGCTTCTACTCCGGCGGCTCCACCTCGCTCCGCTCTTTCCCCGACTTCCAGGCCGGCCCGCGCGACATTGTCAGCGGCTTTCCCCTCGGCGGCAACGCCCTCTTCACCAACACCTTCGAACTGCGCTTCCCGCTGTTTGGCGATAACCTGGGAGGCGTGCTCTTCAACGACGCCGGCAATGTCTATAAATCCCTGAACGATGTCAGCTTCCGCTTTCGCCAGCGCAATCTTCAGGACTTCAACTACATGGTGCAAGGCTTCGGCTTTGGCATTCGCTACCGCACGCCCATCGGCCCCGTCCGTCTTGATCTCTCGCTCAGCCCCGACGCCCCGCGCTTCTTCGGGCTGAAAGGCACCGAACAGGACCTCATCGACAACACCGCCACCTCCAGCGTCCAGAAAATCAACGCCTTCCAGTTTCACTTCTCCCTGGGGCAGGCATTTTGATGCGCCTGCTTCTCGCGCTTTTCTTTGCGCTGCTCATGCCCGCCGAAACCATCGACCGCCTGGCCGTCGCCGTCGGTTCCACCGTCATCACCGAACTGCAAATTGACGAAGACCTGCGCGTGGCCGCGCTCCTGAACGGCCAGCCCATCTCCCGCAATGACGACACGCGCCGCGCCGCTGCCGACCGCCTTGTCGAACAGCTCCTCATCCAGCACGAAATCAGCATCAGCCGTTACCCGCCGCCCGCCCGGGCCGAAGTGGACGCCCTCTACTCAAGCGTCGAAAAAACTCTCGGCGGCCCCGATCGCTTCCAGCAACTTCTCGCCCAATACAGCGTCACTCCCGAAATCCTGCGCGCCCATCTCATGGCCCAGCTTTCCACCCTGCAGTTCATCGAATTCCGCTTCCGCCCCGACATCAACATCTCCGACAGCGAAATTGAAATCGCCTACCAGCGCGAAATCGCCTCTCTCCACAACGCCGACCCCAAGGCCCCGGCCCCGCCTCTCGATGAAAGCCGAAAAGCCCGCCTGTCGGAAGTGCTGGTGGAAGACCAGACCGACGCCGCTCTCAATAGCTGGCTGGCCGAAAGCCGAAAGCAAGTCAACATCTGCTATCTGGACGCGTCACTCCAATGACAGCCCTGCGCAAAATCCTCGCGTCGTTGGCCGCAATCTCCATCTTGCTGGCGCTGTCCATCGGCCTCGCCTGGTGGTCCATCCACACCGCCTGGTTCGCCGCCCTGGTGCGCGGCCGCATCGTCGCCGCGCTCCAAAAATCAACCGGCGGCCGAACCGAAATCGGCGCATTCACCTTCAATCCCGACACCCTCCACGCCAAAATCTCCCGCCTGGTCATCAACGGAACCGAGCCCGCCAATTCACCAGCCCTGCTCTCCGTCGCCAGCATCGACGTGGGCCTCAAAATTCTCTCCCTCCTCCATCGCGACATCGACGTCGAATCCGTCATCATCCTTCAGCCGCGCCTCCACATCATCGTCAACCCCGACGGCTCAACCAACTTCCCCACGCCCAAGCGCCGTTCCAGCAAAACCGCCGTCGAACAGCTTCTCGACCTGAAAGCCAAGCGCATAGAAGTGGCTCAAGGCCTCATCGAAACCAGCGGCCGCCAAATCCCCTTCGCCTTCCAAACCGAAAACACCGCCCTGCTTCTGGACTATAATTCCGCCGGCCCCAGCTACGGCCTATCGCTCGATTCCGGAATCATCTCCAGCTCCCTGCTCCAGACCCCCTTGCGGCCCATCCGCATCCTTTCAAAAGCCCGCCTCTATCAGGACCGCGCCGACATCGAAAGCTTCCATCTAACCACTGGCCGCAACTCATCCACCATCCAGCTTGCCGGCAAAATTGACCACTTCACCCACCCCGCCATTCACGCCACCGTCGAAGCCTCTTTATCCATCGACGAACTGGCCCAATTCGCCGGCATCAACCAGCAACTGCAAAGCGGCAGCATCAGCGTGCAAGGCGCTGCCGATTTCGCCGCCGCCCAGTTCACCTTCACCGGCAGCGCCGACGCAAAAGGAGTCGCCTTCGTCTCGCCCGCCTTCACCCTGCGCAACATAAGCGGCGCAACATCTCTCATCGCCAATAACGACGGCATGCTGCTGCGCCACACCCGCGCCAGCGCCCGCGGAGCCAATTTTTCCGGCGAAGCCACGGTCAAAAATTATCACCTCCTGCAAGTGCAAGGCGCAGTCTCGCAAGTGGCGCTGAAAGAGGTCGGAACTTACCTCACCCGCCAGCCCTTCCCCTGGTCCGCCAGCGCGCACGGCACCGCCCACGCCTCCGCCAAGCTCGGAGACGCCCAGCCCGATTTCATCATTGGCGCAAACGTCACCCTCGACCCCAGCCCCGGCCCCATACCCACCTCCGGCGCGGTCGACGTCACCTATTACAACCGCACCGGCAAAGTGGACTTCGGCCCCTCCACGCTGAACCTGCCGCACACCAGCGCCACCCTCCAGGGCACGCTGAACGATAACCTTCAGCTTGAAGTCGGCGCAACCAATCTGTCTGATCTCCAGCCGCTCATCCCCATCCTCGGCCTGCGCATTCAGCCCTCGGACCTGCCCCAATTCGCCTCCAACGGCAGCGGCCATTTCAGCGGCGCCCTGCAATCCCTCTTTCAGCAGCCCGTCATGCAAGGCGACCTCGCGCTCACCCAGTTCAAGTTTCAAAACACCCCTTACGACACGCTCACCAGCCAGTTCGCGCTCTCGGCCGCTCAGCTCACCGTGCCCAAGCTCCAGTTGCGCCAATCCTCCGCCAGCCTCACCGGAAACGGCGCAGTGCAGCTAACCAACTGGGCTGCCTCGCAGGACTCCCCCTTTCAGCTCGCCGCCCACTTCGCCAATCTCGACCTCGCCAAAACTCCCTTGCCCTTGATGAAAGGCTTAGGCTCCGGCTCGCTCAGCCTCCACGGCTCGCTTAACAGCCCGCACGGCAAAGCCGATTTCAGCCTCTCCAATCTGGATGCCTTCGGCGAGCAGCTCAGCCAAATTCAGGCCGACGCCGCAATCGACGGCAACCGCGTCCAATTCACCAAAGGCCGCGTGCAATCCGGCCAGGCCCTGCTCAGCTTCTCCGGCTTCTACCTTCATAATCCCGCCGATTGGTCCACCGGCGATGTCGATCTCAAAGCCGACACCAACGGCTTCCCGCTCGCCAGCCTCGCCGCCGTCCAAAAATACGCCCCCGCCTTAAACGGCCGCGCCGAGCTTCACCTGGACGCCTCCGGCAAATTGCGCAGCACCAGTTTTGAGCCGCTCAAAATGAACGGCACCGCCCAGCTTCAGCGCATCACCCTCAACAACCGCGAAATCGGCGACGTTTCCATGAGCGCCTCTACCCAAGGCAAGGCCATCGATTTTAAGTATTCCGGCGACCTGCGCCAAACCAAATTCCGCGGCACCGCCCAAGCCCAGCTCACCACCGGAACCCCCATTCGCGGCAGCGTCCAAATGGACCGCATCAGCCTGGCCGCGGCCAAGTCTCTCGCCTTGAACGAAAACCTCGCGCTCCCCGTGGACGGTTTTCTCGACGGCGGCATCACCTTCGACGGCCTGCTCGAAGAGCCCGCGCGCCTGCACGCCCAGGCAACCATCAAAGACCTGCAAATCAGCTCCCAGCCGCGCCCCGCCACCCTCACCGCCGCCGCCGTGCCCGAAATCGTCCTGCGCAACAACCAGCCCATCATTCTCGATGTTTCAAACGGCACGCTGGCCATCTCAAAATTCGAAATCAATGGCCGCGACACCAGCGTCACCCTCACCGGCACCGCCCCTTTTCGCGGCAATCATCCCGTCAATATCAAGGCCGTCGGCACGGTCGACCTGGCCTTGTTCACGCTCTTTGATCCCAACGTGCGCTCATCTGGAAAAACCGAGCTCGCCGCCGCCATCGCCGGCTCTTTCGCCTCGCCCGCCGTCTCGGGCAGCCTGCAAATTCGCAACGGCTCTTTCTTTTTCGCCGACCTCACCAACGGCTTAAGCGATGTGGACGGCACGGTCGTCTTCAACCGCAACCGGGCAACCATTCAAAAAATGACCGCCCACTCCGGCGGCGGCGACATCTCCGTCGAAGGCTCGCTCAATTTCGGCGAAGGCAGCCCGCTGGTCTATCATCTGGAAGCGCTCGCCCGCAACGTGCGCGTGCGCTACGCCAACAGCATCAGCGTCACCGCCAATTCCGATCTGCGCTTCAGCGGCACCAGCGCCAGCAGCCTGCTCTCCGGCAACGTCTCCGTCACGCGCATCGTCTTCACGCCCAATGCCGACGCCGGCAATCTGCTCACCGCCGTCACCTCCACCAGCGCCGTCGCCTCGGATCAGGGCGGCTTCCTCGCCGGCCTTCACCTCGATGTCGTCGTCGAAAGCTCGCCCAATTTGCAGGTCAGCACCAACCTCAGCCGCGACATCGAAGCCGAAGTGCAGCTCCGCCTGCGCGGCACGCCGGAGCACCCCATCGTTCTCGGCAGCATCACCGCCAACCAGGGCGATCTCAAAATTTTCGGCACCCGCTTCAGCCTCAATCGCGGCGAAGTCAGCTTCGTCAACGCTGTCCGCATCGAGCCGGTCCTGAATCTCGATCTCGAAACCCAGGCGCGCGGCGTCACCGTCGACATCACCGTTTCCGGCACGCCCAGCAAGCTCAATTTCAACTACCGGTCCGATCCGCCGCTTCAGCCGCGCGACATCATCGCGCTCTTAACCGTCGGCCGCGCGCCCGACGTCGGCTCCACCAGCAACGCCCAAGGCGCCAGCGACGTCAGCGCCCTCACCTCCGGCGTCAACAGCGTGCTGGGCCAGGCCATCTCGCCTGTCTCTAACCGCCTCTCCAAGCTTTTCGGCGTCACCAACATCCGCATCGACCCATTCGTTCAAGGCATCACCAACACCCCGCAAGCCCGCCTCTCCGTGGAGCAGCAAATCTCGCGCGACGTCACCGTCACCTACATCACAAATTTGTCGCAAACCTCCGAACAGATCTTCCGCTTTGAATGGGCGCTCAGCCGCCAGTTCTCCATCGTCGCCCTGCGCGATGACAACGGCGAATTCGGCATCGATTTCCAGTACAAGAAGCGCTTCAAATGAGACTCCGCGCCGAAAAAAACCGCCTCAAAATTGAGCACAGCATCATCGACGGCCTGCGCCCCGTCCTGGAGCGCCTGCTGCGCGACAACCCCGAAATCCGCTCCATCATCCCCGGCGTCATCCGCCCCGTCCGCGACGCCAAGGGCAAGCCCGCCATCCACCTCACCGTCCCCACCCCCACCGGCTGGAAAGGCATCGCCCTCAGCGCCGGCGCGCGCCAGGAACTCTTCATCAGCACCGCTCTCGCCAAGGAAGCCCTCGAAAAGCTGATCCAGGAGGCCCTAAAATGACCCGGCTCATCCTGATCCTTCTGCTCTCTGCGCTGCCTTCGCGCGCAGTCACCTTCAGCAAAGACATCGCCCCGCTCGTCTACAAGAACTGCGCCCCCTGCCACCACCCCGGCGGCATCGGCCCGTTCCCCTTGCTCACCTACGCCGACGTCGCCAAACACGCCGCCCAAATCGCCGCCGTCACACGCACCCGCTACATGCCCCCCTGGCCCCCCGCCCACGGCTACGGCGAATTCGCCGGCGACCGCAGCCTCACCCCCGAACAAATCCAGCTATTCGCCGACTGGCTCAAGCAAAACAAGCCCGAAGGCAATCCCGCCGACGCCCCCGCCCCGCCCCATTTCGATTCCCAATGGCAGCTTGGCCCGCCCGACCTCATCCTGAAAATGGACAAGCCCTACACCCTGCCCGCCGCCGGCGTCGACGTCTTCCGCAACTTCATCCTCCCCAGCGGCGTCACCCAATCCAAATTCGTCCGCGGCTTCGAACTCCACCTGGACAACCCGCGCGTCGTCCACCACGCCAACGTCGTTCTGGACCGCACCCAATCCCTGCGCAAGCGCGACGGCGAAGACGGATCGCCCGGCTTCCCCGGCATGGACGTCATCACCGAAGCCGCCGCCAACAGCTTCGATCCCGATTCCCACTTCCTCTTCTACAAACCCGGCTCCGTCCTCCGTCCCGAACCCGACGACATGGCCTGGCGTCTCGACCCATCCACCGACCTGGTCCTGAATCTCCATCTCCAGCCCACCGGCAAGCCTGAAAAAGTCCAAGCCGAAATCGGCCTCTATTTCACCAAGCAGGCGCCCACAAAATTCCCCATGCTCGTGCAACTGGAGCACGACAGCGCCCTCCGCATCCCCCCCGGCGACCGCACCTTCGCCGTCACCGATTCGCTGGTCCTCCCCGTCGACGCCGAACTTCTCGCCGTCTATCCCCATGCCCACTACTTAGGCAAAACCTTCAACGCCTGGGCCACGCTGCCCAACGGCACGCGCATCCCGCTGCTTCGCATTCTCGATTGGGACATCAACTGGCAAGCCGTCTACGATTACAAAAAACCAATCGCCCTGCCCAAAGGCACCAAGCTCGAAATGCGCATCACTTACGACAACTCGAGCGACAATCCGCGCAACCCCAGCCATCCGCCCAAGCTCGTCACCTATGGAAATCGCAGCCAGGACGAAATGGGCCACGTCTGGTTCCAGCTTCTGGCCAAGGACAATATGGCCATTCAGGAAGCCGTCATGCGCCGCCGGCTGGAAAAATATCCGGACGATTTTTTGGCTCACTACAACCTGGCCGCGCTGCTGCAAACCCAGGGCAAACTCGACCCCGCCATCGCCCTCTATAAAACCGCCCTCCAGGAAGACCCGCAAAACGCCACCGCCCACAACAGCCTGGCCACCGCGCTTCTGGAGCAGGAAGATTTCCCCGCCGCCATCGCCGAACTCAAAAAAGCGCTGCTCTGTGACCCCGCCTACACCAACGCCCATTACAACCTGGCCCGCGCCCTGGCCGCCAACGGAAACCTGCCCCAATCCATCCCCGAATTCGAAGCCGTGCTCGCCCGGCAGCCCAGCGACGCCGCCGCCAACGCCGCCCTCGGCACCGTCGAATACAAACTCCACGCCTACGCCTCAGCCCTGAAACACCTGCAAGCCGCCGCCCAAGCCAACCCCGCCGACGCCAACCTGCAAGCCAACCTGGGCACCGTCCTCGCCCTCACCGGCAACCTCCCCGCCGCCCAGCAAGCCTTCGAAACCGCCCTGAAACTCGACCCCGCCCAGCCCACGGCCAAAGCCAACCTCGAAATACTCAAAAGCAAGCAAAACCACCACTGAGCCCATTGTCGCTGCCATTACAAACATGACCATTCACTCCAACGCCCCATCCATGACAGAAGACGAATTCTGGGGCTCGGTCAAGCGCCAAACCAACGCGCTGCTAGCTGAACACAGGAAGACCCAGTAATTACGAAACGCACCTGCCGCCTGCTGAGCCGCCAACCGAATGTACAATAGAAAAGCCATGGGAGATGAAGGCTGCTCACCGAGCCATCAGTCCTACAACGCTAAGCACGCACGCCGCGCAAGTCCCCCGCAACCTGAAGCGCCCATCCCCATCCAACCAACTGCATGGAATACAGAACACTAGGAAAATCCGGCCTCAAAGTCTCCGCCCTCAGCTTCGGCGCGGGCACCTTCGGAGGCACCACCGAGTTCTTCAAAGCCTGGGGCGACACCAATGTCGATGAAGCCAAGCGCATTGTCGACCTCTGCCTCGACTCCGGCGTCAACCTCTTCGACACCGCCGACATCTACTCCAGCGGCGCATCCGAAGAAATCCTGGGCAAAGCCATCGCCGGCAAGCGCGACAAGCTCCTGCTCTCCACCAAAGCCACCTTCCGCTTCGGCAAAGACGACCCCAACGACGTCGGCTCCTCGCGCTACCACCTCATCCGCTCCATCGAAGCCAGCCTCAAGCGCCTCAACACCGATTACGTCGACATCTATCACATGCACGGTTTCGACGCCCTCACCCCGCTCGAAGAAACCATGGAAACGCTCGACACCCTCGTCCGCAGCGGCAAAGTCCGCTACATCGCCGCCTCCAACTTCTCCGGCTGGCATCTGATGAAATCCATCGCCATTTCCGAGCGTTACGGCTGGGCCCGCCACGTCGCGCACCAAGTTTACTATTCGCTCATCGGGCGCGATTATGAAAATGAATTGATGCCGCTCGGCGTGGAAGAAAAAGTCGGAGCGCTCATTTGGAGCCCGCTCGGCTGGGGCCGCTTAACTGGCAAGCTGCGCCGTGGCCAGCCCCTTCCCGAAGTCAGCCGCCTGCACAAGACCGCCGGCATGGGTCCGCAAGTTCCAGACGAATACCTTTACAAGGTAGTGGATGCCATCGACGCCATCGCTCACGAAACCGGAAAAACCGTCCCGCAAATCGCGCTCAACTGGCTGCTCCAGCGGCCCACCGTTTCAAGCCTCATCATCGGCGCGCGCAACGAAGAGCAGCTAAAACAAAACCTCGGTGCCGTCGGCTGGTCGCTCACTCCCGATCAAGTCAAGGCATTGGATGAAGCCAGCAAGCTCCCCAAACCCTATCCCTACTGGCACCAGGAAGGCTTCGCCGAGCGCAACCCCTTCCCAGTAGGATAGAAATACGGGGACAGTCACCTGTGTCCCCAACAGAAACCCTTCCCTTGCATGCCAACTCGCTGCGTGGACACAGGTGACTGTCCCCGTGTTTCGCTGCCACTGACGCACAGGAAGGCCTGTCAACTAAATAAACATCTCTTCATCCGAAGTGGCATGGTCCACCGTCGGCCGCGACCCCTTCGTCAAATGCGAAATGGCCATCCGCAGCCCAGCCACAATCCCATGCACTTCCCGCACCGGCCGCAAAACGCCGCGCTGCACAACGCTCACTGTCTCCTGCACGCGCGTCATCGTGTCATCCATCACCATCTCGGCGCGCTCCATCTGCACTTTCGCGCGCGTGCTCGCATCCGTCAGCAGCTCATCCACCTTCGTCAACTGCTGCTTGGTCACTTCCAAAATCGCCACCGACGACGCGCCAATCACCGCGATATGCTTCTCTGCTTGGCCAGCCGTTCTCTTCGACGCCCCGATAATGCTCTCAATCTCGGGCCACACTGCCATCACTTTCGCTTTCACGTCACGAGCCACAAACAGCAATCCGACAAGGGCCGCCATCTGCCCGAGCAGCGAAATAGCCGCAACGAAGACAAAAACCGTCAACAGAATCAGAAGTAAATGTTCGTCCATGGGAAACGCAATCCTCACCAGGGCCGGGCTCGTCACTTCTCCCGGCCTTTCCTCCAACCGCCTCAGCCAACTAACTAACTAAATGCTATCGCTTTGTTCGCGAACCGCGCTCGCCGCCGAAGTCGCCGCCGACTTCACGTCCGCCAAAGCCTCGCGATACGCATGCTTGCCCGCGTCCACCGCCGCCGCCAGGTTCTCCTTGTGTTTCGCCAAGTGCGTCCGGCCCTTTTCATAGATGTCGGAAGCCGAGCTCTTGATCTCGTCCGTCCGGCTCTTCAGATACTCCGTGCCATCCTGCGCGCGCGTGCGCAGATAATCCGCCCCATCGCCCGCCTTGTCGGCCAGCAACTGGCGCGTTTCCTCGCCCGACCGCGGAGCCCAGAGGATACCGGCAGCTACGCCAATCCCCAGCCCCAATAAGAAATACCCGAAACCACTGCGTTCCTCCATAAAATTTCTCCTGTTCCTTTCTTGAGTTCCAGACTGATGTCCCACCCTTTAGAGCATGGTACAGTACTAATCGTTTCACAGCTATGAGCCCACGCAAGCCGGTCAAGCTCGATGACGTCGGTCTTTGGGACTACGCTCTTCGCATTTTGTCACGCAAAGCGTATTCCGCGGGCGAAATCAGGCAAAAATTGTCCCTCCGCGCCGCCCCGGGCACAAACGTGCCTGCCGTTTTGACGAAATTAAAAGAGTACGGATTCGCCGACGACGAGAAATTTTCCGAGACCTTTGCCCAGTCCCGCCTCCGCAACCAGGGCTTCGGCCGCGCGCGCGTCCTGCGCGATCTCCAAACCAAGCGCGTTGCCCCCAAAGTCGCCCAGCAGGCCATTGAAAAAACCTTCGAAGGCACCTCCGAAGCCGAACTGATCGACAATTTCCTGGCCCGCAAATACCGAACCAAAGACCTGCCCCTCTTCTTCAAGGAAGAAAAAAATCTCGCCGCCGCCTACCGAAAACTCCGCCTGGCCGGCTTCACCAGCACCGCCACCATCGCCGCCCTCAAGCGCCATTCCAAACACTCCATCGACTGGGAAGGCGCCGAAGACCCCGAGTGACTAAAACTTCACCTTCGGAACCTTCTTCTCTTCTTCCGTGGTCTTAAAATACGCATCATCCCGGTGATACCCGAAGATCGAAGCCGCCAAACTCGTCGGAAATAAATCCAGATCCGTGTTGTATTTCTGCACCGCCAAATTGTAATCCCGCCGGCTCACCGCAATCCGGTTCTCCGTCCCGGCCAGCTCATCCTGCAGCCGCAAAAAATTTTCGTTTGATTTCAAATTCGGGTAATTCTCCTGCAGCACCAGCAGCCGCCCCAGCGCCCCGCCCAACTGCCCG
>Ga0209208_10009570_pt1 | contig 12719 bp, 12 predicted proteins | sample S1TSphfallax_3_FD_187694 | JGI IMG/M metagenome (GOLD analysis project Ga0209208, IMG submission 187694) | Host-associated microbial communities from peat moss isolated from Minnesota, USA - S1T2_Fd - Sphagnum fallax MG (SPAdes) (version 2) | ecosystem: Host-associated > Plants > Peat moss >...
GGTGTCAAGAAAGATGTGATGAAAGAGTTGCCACCCAAGAAGGAGCTAATTTTACGGGTGGAGTTGAGTGCACTCCAAAAGGAGTACTACAGAGCCATTCTGACACGTAACTATCAGATCTTGTCACCCAATGGTGGTCCTCAGGTAAAAAAAATTGTTCTGTTGACTTTGGTACTAATTTCTGATTGATTTGGAGTATTAAGTTTTGAACCCATGGTAAATTTTTCCAACTATGGTATTTCAGAATAACACAGATGCCAATGGGTAGCCATGTAACTAAACATTCAGCAAATTTACCAACACACAAGATTTTGCTCTTGACTTAAATGCTTGATTTTTGGCCAGATTTCACTTAATAATGTTGTAATGGAGCTTCGCAAGCTGTGTGGGCACCCGTATTTACTTGATTGAATGGAGCCACATACCAGGAACCAATCTGAAGCCAATAGGTCATACATTTTCTTTCATGTTTTCAAAGTTGTTTCAATCTATAGATGGGCTGCTGTCCTAAACCTTAAACCCTAAACCATACATTTTTGTTGTAATAAGGATGTGAAGTAGATGAATCCATGCTTGAAATGCTGATGATATTTCAGAAAATGGGATTGAGAATTAGGTGTGGTCTAGTACTTTTGTACCCATTTGTTGTACAATGCCAACATGTGGTCTTTCTCCAAAGTGGATGCTGAACTATTTCAGTCACGTAGTATATTTAGACTGTGCTCTTGGGTGTTGACAAAGGGGGAGGAGGAGGCTGGCTTGATTGCAGGCAATTGTTGATGGTTTCAGGGAAAATGGTATTGCTGGAGAAGATGATGTCAAAGTTCAAGTTGTGTGGACACCGCGTTCTTATATACTCACAGTTCACCCGTATACTTGACATATTTGAGGATTGGCTTCATGTCAAGGTTTTTTTTTCACTTCTCTTTTTGTATCTATTATCTTCCATACCAAGATTCAAAGTGTTGGGCCATGCATTTGGAAGAACATTTTAATTCTCTTATAATGGCTATTGGTGGTTATTCCATTAATGGATATTCGTGATTATTCCATTAATGGTTATTGATGGTTATTCTATTAATGGCTATTAGTGATTACTCTATTAATGGTTATTGATGACTATTATATTAATGGCTATTCTATTAATGGCTATTAGTGGCTATTCTATTAATGACTATTAGTGGCTATTCTATTAATGACTATTAGTGGTTATTCTATTAATGGTTATTCATGGCTATCTTATTAATGACTATTGATGTTTATCTTATATATAATTACAACAGTGTGTCTATTCGTGCGTGCGTGTGTCTGTCCGACGCGACAGTTCCGCGTTTTAATGGACCAGCGGAACTGGCCCGAACAATCGGATTTCGAAAACGGGAATCGGCCCGAACAGTCGGATTCCGAAATCGGGATTCAGAAAACGGGTCCCGGGATTCGAAAAAACGGGCGACCAGGTAGGGCAGGGCGAGGCAGGGGACAGGGCAGGGTGCCTCTATCCGTCTGTCTTACAGGGCAAGGCAGGGGGCAGGGTCGTGCGAGAAGGGCAGGGGCCAAATAAAGAGTAAAAGATAAGGAAAAATAAAAGGGCGGGCAGGGCAGTGGCCAAATAAAGAATAAAAGATAAGGAAAAATGAAAGGGCGGGCAAGGCAGGGGCCAAATAAAGAGTAAAAGATAAGGAAAAATAAAAGGGCGGGCAAGGCAGGGGCCAAATAAAGAATAAAAGATAAGGAAAAATAAAAGGGCGGGCAAGGCAGGGGCCAAATAAAGAGTAAAAGATAAGGAAAAATAAAAGGGCGGGCAGGGCAAGGGCCAAATAAAGAATAAAAGATAAGGAAAAATAAAAGGGCGGGCAGGGCAGGTGCCAAATAAAGAATAAAAGATAAGAAAAAATAAAAGGGCGGGCAGGGCAGGGGCCAAATAAAGAATAAAAGATAAGGAAAAATAAAAGGGCGGGTAGGGCAGGTGCCAAATAAAGAGTAAAAGATAAGAAAAAATAAAAGGGCGCGCAGGGCAGGGGCCAAATAAAGAATAAAAGATAAGAAAAAATAAAACATATAAAACTTCACAGTGGCCCAAGGTCACGGGCACCCACGGGGGACTTCAAAGTGGCCTTCGGCCACAGGCACCCACTAGTTATATTAATGACTATTGGTGCTTATTATATTAATGACTATTGGTGTTTATTATATTAATGACTATTGCTGCTTATTATATTAATGGCTATTGCTGCTTATTATATTAATGACTATTGCTGCTTATTATATTAATGACTATTGCTGCTTATTATATTAATGACTATTGCTGCTTATTATATTAAGGACTATTGGTGCTTATTATATTAATGACTATTGGTGCTTATTATATTAATGACTATTGTTGCTTATTATATTAATGGCTATTGCTGCTTATTATATTAATGGCTATTACTACTTATTATATTAATGACTATTGGTGCTTATTATATTAATGGCTATTGATGGCTATTTTATTTGTAAATATTGGTGATTATTCCGTTGTAAGCCATTGGTGGTTATTTTATTGGTGATTATTGATGGTTATTTTATTAATAGTTATTACTGGTTATTATATTATAAGTTATTGTTGGTTATTATATGTTATATTACAACTATTAGTGATTATTGTTGTAAATTGCACCCCACTTTGGTAGTAGTGTTTGTAGTGATGGGCCGTATTAATTTCGAGGATCATGCGTTAATTAAAAGATGGTGAGCATGTAAAAAATTGAATGTGAGGAGGGAAAGGTTCAAGGACGAAAAAAACATGGTAACCGTCGAAAGTAATTTACATTTGTTGTTAGAAGTTGTGTGCATTTTCAAAGTTTTGGAGTTCACATCAGCATGAGTGCAAATAGTGCCATTGAAAAACTATAGAAAATCACAAAGGAAAAGGAAGCTTAGAGGACTAAGCATAGATAAAAGTTGGAGGAGGAAGTAAAATTGTTGAAAAGACCAAAAGTAGAAGAATAGTTTAAGTGAGCTAAGAGAAAAGGTGTGTTGAATATTCAACCGTTGGTTATGAGGTCATTGTCGTATTCACTACACCAAAAAGTGTCTTAATTCACTCTGGGTTTCACTAGATTTTGAATGAATTTGAACATTTTTACCTAGTGAAATTGATTAACCCCTTACTGAACGAGGACTAGTTGCTATGAACAATGAATTGTTTCACTAATACCTAATGAAACAAGGTTACTTTTAAGTGAAATACAAATTTACCAATTCATTCACTTGCTGGTTAATTAACTACCTAGCATGTAAATCAATTAAAATTAAATTATTTAATATATAATATTATCGATAATTTCATGATTTTTAACTTATGATTTATTGACACGTGTCACTACCTAGGCTAAGTTAACAAAAACACAATAATTTTTCAATTAACACAATAGGGGGAGCAATTCATTAATTAGATTGAAGGAACAGGAGAAAAAATTATTATGGTAAAACTACAAAATGAAGAAATAAAATCTATTAAAAATAATTTTTACATTCCTAGCCTCAAGAAAAACCTTGTGTTTGTAGGAGCCATTGTTGATACATGATATGTCACAAAAACATTTCCACAAATTGCATGATTAGGTAAGCAAAAACCAAAGATATTATATTAAGGGAAAGAAGGATCAAAGGTAGAGGTCTCTACAATTTAGATGCCAAGACCTTGAACTCTTCATAAATAAATCTCATCACAAAGATTTAAAAACATGTCAAGCTCAAAATGATTCAAAAAACAATTCTCTTGCATAAGAGATTGGGTCATTTTTTTGGATAAGTTATTCAAATCCTTATTTTACATAGTTACTCATGATCATTAATTTAAGTATATAAAGAGATATATTTTGGGTATCTAAACCACTTATTTTGAAGTGACCTTGCATGTGGGTATTGCATTTAGGGTTGATTATTTACCAAAGGTTATTTAAATCACCTATGGATTATTTCAAAATGAACTTGTATGCGAATATTACATATAGGTTTTAGTTTTCATTAAAACGCCACCCGAACTACATATTAGTTATTTCGAAAATCTTTAGTTAGAAGTCCCATTTGGATTTTTTAATTTCCTTAAACCTGGGACTTCTAACTTAAAGGATGTAGTGCCAAAAATAAAAAGAAAAAAGGAATGCAGGTCACTAAACAATATGAAACTAAACAAAGAATAATTGGAAATAAGAACCTTGAAGTGCTTTGAATTTTCACGAATTTACTATGTGAAGGAAGTTGCAATGTCAAACATCATGCACCTATATATATGCTTATCATAATCACCATTTTTTGTCTTTCCATTGGTAGAAGTTATAACTTTGAATGTAGTTTGTCAATATTGCACATATAAATATAGATATTGAAATAAGAGACAATATTATTAAATGATTAGAGGCGGTTCTTGTGAAAGTTACATGTGTACTTATTGGTAGGGTGAAGAAACATATTAATTCAAGAAGTACAAATAAAAAATTGTGGTACAATACAAACAATTTAATATAATGCACCAAGTTGATTACTCCCTATTTATTTTTGCAATTCCAACATGGTATTCACATCATTGGGGTAAGAATATGCAATTTTTTAAAGAAAAATAATAATGTCTAATTGAATTTTGTGACCTCAAAAATGGAACCACTTGGAAAACTCTAGTATAAGGGTTTAATGGGATTACCAAACATAAATTATTACAATGGAATGTTTCTTTTGTAAGAGGACTTCATCAACTTTGACAATCAAAATTTAATAAAAACCAATTAATTTTGATAAAGTGTAACTAACATGGGATTTGGGAAGGAGCACTAATTAAATGGAAAATGATCAAATCATGAATGTTTTAATTTGCAACAAAAATATGAGGTGATTAAAATATTAGTCCCAAATAAGAATATAACGAGTTTATATTTTTTAATGAAAAATACACAAATGAAAGAGGCAAATGGAATCAAAATCATGTGTTTCATTTTTCAATAGCTCAAAATTAAAAATCAGAAATAAATAGGATGATCAAAAGAATTTTTGATAAAAATACAGAATTTTAAAAGAAGGAGCTTAGGCATTATTTCTATTTTGTTTGCAATTTTTATTTATTTTTTGGTTGCTAGAAGCTAGCTACCATTTGCACATGTTGAGTATTGTAATTTATGGCCTTGTGTTTAAATATATCCAATAATTTCCTCCTTCACAAAAGTCTTGCTAGAATTGGAGGAAAGGACAAATAAACTATGTGTTTTACATGTGTTGTGGAATCCATGTCTACCATGAAAAAAATTGACCAAATGGGAATCAAACATATTTGTGATGTTTTTCCTAATGTTGGGTGGTTTTCACTTTTTTTATAAAAACTTTGATTTTGGTTTTTTTAAAGGCTTTAAAAATCCACTCGATCATATTAATTAATCTTTTTCAAGCTTTAGAAAACCAACTAGCGCATCAAGCATTTTTTCTAAATTACTAAGCTAGTTATCAAAACATTAGTTCTTATAAATTTAAGAACAATTGGTTATGTAAGGTGGTTCTCACAACCTGATTATTAAAATTATTTCCTTTGATTTAACAAAAATAATAATACTACAAATTAAACTTCAAAAAAAAAACCTGATAAAAATGCATAAAAAATATATCTCCAAAACTTCATAGTTCCATAATTTCATTTCATTTCATTGAAAAGCACCTTAATGCACCCCTAGGTTTGTCAAGTAAATTTAGGGGTAAATATTAACCAATTAATTTTTAATTCATGATGAAATGCAATCCTAAAACACAATGCTCCCAAACTTCCCCAAAAAATGGGGTTTGGGAGTTGCAAGATAGGACCATGACAAATTCATGAAGAAGATTTCAAAGCAAATCAATTTGCACAAACCAAAAAAATGGTAGTGCATTATAGTATATTCTATGATTGATGGGAAGAATTACATCAAAAAGACCGAAAAATCCCAAGATTCTTGAAAATTGTGCAAGTGATTTCTATAAGAGGGAGTCCCAAAATTTCTCATTTTGTCAAGTTATGAGTTTTGCAAATTTGTGGGCCCATAACTCTTACATACAAGGTTTGATTGAGGAGCTATCAAAGGCAAAGTTGTAGCCTTGAAAGAAAAAAATTGAATGCCATATCTTATGTTCAATTTAAAGGTCATTTGACCAATGTTTCTTGGGATTTACTATTCAAAAGTCAAATTGCTAGTTTGCTTCTAGGTTTTTATTTTGTCCATAATGTGAATTTCATATTTTCAAATAGTGAATATGAACCCATTTTTTATACATTTCAAGACCTTTCCAATGGTTAAAAAAAAATTTGATTTGAACTTTCTTTTCTATCTACAATTTTTTCACAAATATTGAAAACAACACGACATTTCAACTCCCAAAGCAAGAAATATTATGGGAAACTATTTGAAAGTTTTGAAATTCATTTCTTTGTATTCTCCCACACTTTTGGGGGTGTCCTTGAGCCTTAAAACATGCTCCAACTTGTTTCCCTTCCCATGTTTTAATTTTAATCAGAAGCCCAATGATAGGGTCATGAAATAGTAGAAGTTTGACAAAGATACCAATTAACAAGCCCTTGAGGTTGGAATTGTCATGTTGAAAAACTAGTATAAATTTGGTAGACCTTCAATTTGAAGAACATTGATTTTAGAACAAATATCGTAAGGAAGATATTTTTAAATGAAGATTTATTTTTTTCATCTTTTTATTCATTTGCAAATAAGAACACCACTTCCTTATAATCTTAACATTTTTCAACCAAAAAATTATATGTTTTCCTTAAAAACAAAAGATAACCCACAAATTATTTTTTTGATATTTATCTTTATTTTGTTGTTGTCATTCAAGATTTGTCTTGATTAAAGCTTATCCCTTTTTAACATTCTAAAACCATCAATTCCATTGCAAAAATCTTTCTTGATCGTTTGCAATCCCAAGATTTTTTTTTCACGCCACCCAACTCCATATTAGCAAACTAATTTTGAAGTTGTTTCTTTAGCTTGTATAGAAATCACTTACATCATATGATTCCCTAGTTTTACATTTTGAATGACTATAAACCTTTTGTAGAAGGTTTTTTTTTAGATTATGATTTCAAGCCTATTAGGTAGTCACCTTAGAACTTTTTATTGTAGGAAATTATCCATTCATTTGATAGATTTATTGAATGGCCTTAGTAGTGACCTTCGATTCCAATTATTTTCGAAAACAAAAAAAATAACTTGAAAGAATAAAATGAATAAAATCTAAATTTTGTCACAACCCTTCATCCTCTAGGCTTTAATTGTTTACATAGATACTTTAATATTTAAATTAACTTAATGCACATCTTAGTGACGTTTAAATTATTGAATCAACTGCACCACACCTCATTGTAAATATTATGTTAACAAACACATTATAGGTTGGTTTGTGAAAATTTATTTTTTATATCCCTTTTCATTTTAAAGAGATACTTATTTATATTTGTTTTCCAATTAAAGGTGTTATAATTAATATCAAACGAATTAGGTATGAATTTTTTTTCAAATTAATGAAGTCCTATAAATATGTGATATGAACTTGAAATTTTCCATGTTGTAAGCCTCACGCATGATGAATCTTTTGATGTAATTCAAACCAAAATTTTGAATTAAATAATAATATTTTATAATCTTACACATAATAAATTTATAATTTTTTTAAATGGCTTTTGGGATTATTATTATTTTTAAATTAATATTTTTCATCTTATCAACTAGAATACATAAATATTTAATCATCTTTGAATGAATTTTTATTAGGTTTATTATATGACTTACTAATAGCTTGTGTAACTCAATTTAAAACTTGATTTTTTCCCTTAAAATGTTTCAAATACAAAACATTCATTGTTGAAATGGGATTTAAAGTGTGATTATATTATGATTCATATTAATTAGTCAAGGGGACATCCATACTTCAATATTTTCTTTTGGTGATGAGTGGAGTTATGCTAATAGGAGCCAAAAGTAGTGTAACCCCTGTTTAATTTAGTTTTTTTTACTCCAAATTTTATAATAAAAAATCTAACTTGAAAATAAGTTAAAATTTTTGCACATTATTAAATCTAATATCTTATTTTGTAAATTTTCCAAAATATGAAATTATTTCATTAACATTTGGCTCTTCTAAAGTAATGAAAAAAGACTTGTAAATGGGTTTGGAAAACTTTGAAAATAACATATTTTTGGCAAATTTTCAACACAAACCTAAACGAAATAGTACAATTTTTTTTGAAGACTTTTTTGGAGAATATTTCAAAAAATTCCCCAAAAGGCAATCACCTAAGGGGGCACTAGTGACTCCTATTATCCCATTTGGGCCATCTCAAACTAAGAGAGTTACAATGTTTTTCAACATGGTGCCATGAGTTATTACCAAAAGATGTTTTTCAAATCATTTTATAAATATATTTGGAAAACATAAATTGTTGACAAATTCAAACATGTTAAAATTATGATATTTAAATTTCAAACTTGATTCGTTATGTGAAATTTGCAATTGCTAAATGTGAATAGCAATGACATTGATGATCACCTCACACCCTCTAATTATAGACACAACTTTACACCATCAAATATAGCCACCCACCTTGGAAATCATTCTTTGGTCCTTCGTATAATATAATTAAATCTATTGAAAAATAGTGACAACTAGTTTTAGGAATTGAATTTGCATGCAGTCCATGAGCCAGCTGAACATGCAGTGGGGAGGGCTTCTGTTTTTATTTTGGGTGTCGGGGGAAAATAGATTTTTTTATTTTTTTGTGTTGCCAGATGTTCCTAATATGTTCCTCTATGGTGTTCCCAATAGCAATTCACACAGGAAGTAGTTAGTAGGTGCAGAAGTATCGAGGTCAGATTCTGCTATACATAGTGCTTTGGTGTCCTGGAAACCAGGACTTCTGTAAAAATCAACACGTTTTCTAGGAAGTCTATGTTCTGCTATTTAAGATGCCTGAAAAATGTACAGCCTGAGTCCGCCCTCCAAGTCTTGTATGTACTTTTAAGGTTGTTTTTTAAGCCACAATTTCCTGGCAACAATAGTTGTTAAAAAGTCACAATTTAGCTACTTTTTCTATCAGGATTCGTGTCTAAAAAAGTCTAAATCTAGCCACTGTTTTTTCTCCCAGGAATATCACCAAAAAGTCTTGACGGATGTGGAGAAAACCTCCTAGATTTGGAGGTACCCTTACGGAGCATAAAATGCATCAAGGCATTTCATAAAACAAAATGTCTGCATGCATGGGCATTCCATTTTCTGAAATGCACTGTGATTTACTTTTGGAACTCCCTGGTCCTCAAGCCTTACCATGCACTTACCACCCTGTGATCTATATATGCTTTAGGCAGGCCTATGTGATAGGTGCCTTAGACACCAGCTTTACTAGAATAACAGGCTCACACAAGGTGCGTTACACAATGGCCTTGCCCTTGATGTAATATTGGCAATGGATATTGGATGGTAAATCAGTCATAGCTAGGGAAAAAAATCCCACCTGTCACACAAGCAAAATTATGCCTATGTGCCTTCTTGATACACTACTAAAATCCAACTAGGTTTTTATATGTAAGGACCCAAGGCATTCCGCCACATAAGGGGCCCTAGGAGAAGCCAATATGAGCTTGACCTTGTCATAAAGCACTTCGAATAATTTACTAATGTGTTTGGAGGGCACCTCATTTTTAGGAGGAACCTTATGCCAGCAAATGGCCTCTTAGAGCAACTCCAACAGTGGAATTATGCACCAAAATCTGGATGCAGCTCCAATAAAATGCGGTGGATTTGAGCCAGCATCTAGGTTTGGCTAGCAACATAGTCAGATTGTGGTGTGGTTGAAAGAGCCATGGTGGGTGCTGGTTCACCCTGGTTATGTCCATTATGTAGAGTGGAAGGATTGCAGCTCAAGCCCTGCCCTAAGTTGAAGGTCTCAGGGTGGTACATACATCAAGGGGGCCTGAGAAATAGTGGACATGCGTAGATGTCCGAACCCGTCGGTACGAAATGCCATAACTTCTCCTGGATTACCCGGCATGTGGAAGCTACCTATTCTCTTTCCTAGTAGCCGTCCTGTTATCTTGGAATACCTAGGCAGCGATGGAAACCGCGTGCCCCATTTTCTTTGAGGCTGCAGAATCCTCAGTGCTCACTGTTCAGTGAGGGGTTTTATTCAGTGTGGTATTTGGCATCTTCCACAGTTTCCTTGCTGCCTCACTCGCTGTCAAGGAGGCAGAATTGGTTCTCATGCCTACTGCTTGCCCATTACTCAAATGTAATAAATTCACCGAGATTCTTGTCCGAAGGCGTCTCTATGTGCTTAACATGAGTAAGACACCCGCCACCCAACCGTCTATGGCAGACTCACAACACTGTTTTGTTTTTTCAACATTTGCCAAAGCATATGGGATAAACGTGAGGTGCTTATATGCAGAACATGTTGAGGAACGCATTGTGAACTTGGGGAACATATTGGGAACCCATTAGGAAGTTAGAGGGAACACCGTGAGAACACATTGGGAAACAGGGAAAAATGGAAAAAAAATCCTTCCGCCCCCCCAAACTTAAAAAGAATAAAAGCAAGGCACCTTGGGCCTTCCCATTGGCCGAAATTCTACTGTGCGTCCGGTTTCGACGGACCTGCAGGGACTCTCCCGTGCTGGCCACCGTCACAGCCAGTCAGCCCCTCTCCCGTGCCCAGCACGCACACGACCTGCAGGGACTCTCCCGTGCCCAGCCCGCCCGTGCTGGCCACCGTCACAGCCAGTCAGCCCCTCTCCCGTGCCCAGCACGCACACGACCTGCAGGGACTCTCCCGTGCCCAGCCCGCCGCTGCTGGCCACCGTCACAGCCGGTCATTCACTACGTCCGTGCCCAGCACGGGCCTGAAACCCGAGCTCCGTCAGGGACGGACGGACGTAGTGAATTTATATATAAGATGGGATGCACTTTGAAACTGTCCAAGTGACAACTTACAACTTATCAAATGTAAAGTCCTACCAAAATCATTCTGATCATTGTCAGTGGACTTAGTTGGGCTGCCTTCCGAATTAAGATTTTTTTCTCAATGAACCTCTTTGATTGCTCCATCACAAACAAGTTCTAAAACTTTGGATACTTCCCAATATAGAAGTATTCCCTCCAAATGTACAAAAAATGAAAGTATCAATATTTGGCCAACCATATAGGTTCCAAGAGGACAACAATGGGCAAAGCATATGGGACAAAGGGAGGTGCTATTGGGAATATGTTGAGGAAGATGTTGGGAATCCATTGCATTCTTGATGGGAACACAATGAGAACTTGGTGGGAACACATTGAAAACAACAGCGGTTTAACACCCCTGCCCCCCACCCTGCCCAAAAGAGGTCCATTGGATGCATCATGTAACTTCATTGGTTAAGCAAAATTTCTAAGTATTCGCAATTGTGCTCATCACCTATTTTGGGCTAGGTCAATGAGAGGGGCATGAATTGTGGGGACACAGTTGTTGCTTCTATTAATTAGTTGGTTGGGGGAGGGTCCATACAAAGTTTGTTTTGAATTTTTGTTTTTGCAATGAGCCACTTTGGTTGGCCCATTACAATTTCTTTTTGAAACATTGGACAATCCCCAAAATAAAAATGTTGAGGTGCTTCCCTTTGGTCCACCTTCTTGGTTATGAAAGTTCAATTTTGGGCAAAACATATCATTTAATGTGTGGTGCTATTGGGAACATGTTGGGATTTACACATTGAGAACTTGTGGGGAATATCACTAGGAACTTTGTGGGAACACACATGGAACATGATGGGAACACAAGATCCAAAAAACTCAAAAATTCCCTTGGGCAATGAGCTTTTGTCAGCCAAAGGAGAAAAGATAGGCCCTTCTAGGTGCAGGTTGAGTTGTCATTTTAATTGGCTGCATGAGAATTTGATTTCTATAAAATTGATTGTGACGATTTTTGGCCAGGGCCATTACCCCTTCCTAAAAGTGTGTATACCTATTTACATGGCTTTGCAGCAAAAACTAAATAGGAGCAACAAATTAAATGCATCTCACTTCTTAATGCAAAAGTCCAGATGCCTTCTAGGGTGCATGACATTGAATTAATCTTGTTTTTTTGTGGATTGTCCTATAATTATGACAATTGTTTTAAATATGGCTTGGACAATAAGGTTGCTCAATGCTTAAGTCCTACCATCGATGCTATTGAGAGTTGACCACTTCTGTTTTAAGTGGGGTCTTGTGTTCAAATCACTTTGCCATCTCCACCTTCATCTCAAATGGCTTTCATCTAAAAAAGAAGGAAAATGAACATTCATAAGGAAATTGTTGTCTTATTGGCAGCCCTGGAAAATGGTTGTCTTGCATTTTTGTTGAGGCAAATGTGTTGTATGATGACGTAGCCTAGGGTCAGTTTCCACATTGACATAATGAATAATCATTTTCTTTCCAAAAAAAAATCACCTTTAAAATTTGAAATTATATATTTTTTTTCATCATCTACTATAATATTGTGATAGGAGTAGTGAAATTATTCAGAGTGTAGCCTATGATAATTATGATGATTTTCAACATGTCAACTTCATATTTTCACAAAATTTCATTTCACTATTTTGAGGATTATTTAATGACAAAATTGACCTTAGGGTAAGGTAGTTGTTTTGGGAATAAGGTGGTGTGAACTGGGGGATTGGCAAAAGTGAAGGTAGACT
>Ga0209208_10009571_pt1 | contig 12719 bp, 12 predicted proteins | sample S1TSphfallax_3_FD_187694 | JGI IMG/M metagenome (GOLD analysis project Ga0209208, IMG submission 187694) | Host-associated microbial communities from peat moss isolated from Minnesota, USA - S1T2_Fd - Sphagnum fallax MG (SPAdes) (version 2) | ecosystem: Host-associated > Plants > Peat moss >...
TTGAAGTAGAGTTTAAAAGGAATAAATTGTTATATTGATTTGAAACTTTACATGACATCTTAGGCCCATTTTAGACAAGGGTCTAGGGTCCAATTTTGTAGGAATCAATTTAGACTAATTAGAAGCAAATTGAATCCTTGAGTTGGATTGTACCTTGGTCCCTAGCCTGATTTTTGGTTCTCCAAATCAAGAGCTTTGCTTCTAATTATCTTATTGGATTTGGCTAGTAGAAAAGGACAAGATTGTTTATAGAAATATCAAACCAACTTGAATTTGAACCACTATTCTTGATACAAGGTGTAAAATGTGGCATATATGTCATTCATGAGTTCACAAAATCTTCATCCAATGGGACCCAAGCCAAGGTGTATCATTTTTTCATAAGCATCGATGTATTCACTTTGGTGTGTCCAAGTCATACATTGTATATGCATCATTTTTATTGGCTATGTCTTACAAAGGCATTGTGAGAACACCTTTTAAGCAGGTATAGGGGTCAAAAAATCAAAAGTTGGCTAAATGGATAAGGTTATAGGTTTGCATGTAATTTTTTTATTGGCCCAAGCTAATGGATGGGCATGTGTAAATTTTGGGTGCAACCATCCAATTGATGGGTTGTTTTGAAATCCACCCATCTACTTGTTGGGTTTCTTCTCAAAATATGAATGTTGGGTAATTGATTTAACCATGTCTCCTATAACATTTTATTCTTTTTGGGTTGTTACTTGCCTTTTTTGTATCAAGAGGTTTCATATCACTATGAAATTTAAAGAACAATTCATATGATTAAAATTTTAAATGAAATTTGTTTGATAAACATACAAATAATTCGCTTCAATTCCTTTAAATCTTATTAAAATGAGATTTGAAAAATTATGCCAAAATTGATTTAAATAAAAACATGTCAATTTTAAAATAAATATAACTTTTAATATTAATTTATTTTTTGAAATATTAATTTTAAAAATTAATTTGATGCTATTTTTAAACCTTCAATAAGGCTTTGATGAAAATTTAATAACAAAAATATGATGAAATTAGTTTTTATTTATTTTTGTATTTTTGTATTTTTATGTTATAAAATTTTATTATTTCCTTATAATAATAGATATGCATGTATGAATTTAGGTTCTAATAAGCATGCATGGAGCAAACACGACTAGTTTATAAAGCTAGGTGGGGGTACAATAGGTTTCATAGGTGAAAATTTAAGGAAAGCAAAGGGGTTAAGTTTTTTTTTCCCCCTTTCTCATAGGTTTTTAAAAATTATTATGGGGTTTCAATGGGTGTAAGGAGTGGATAATTCAATTAGATTGAAAGAATTGCAAGTTATAACTGGCACTTTAAGAAAGGGGGATGAGGGGTTAGGATTTTTCTTTTCTTTTTCAAAAAGGTTTTTTTGGGTGAGGAGGGGAGGATGGGGTAATTCCACCCCTTTTTGAAGGAGATTTTTTAAAGAATTGGGATAGGTGATTTTTTTTTTGGGATGGCGACTAACCCAAAAGGTTTATTTCTTGGGTGGCATGGGAAGGAAAAGTTTGGTTGTTTTTCAAGGCAAGAAGGTGGGATTTATTTTGATTTTTCAAGGAATTATTTTTTTGGTGGTGTGGGATCGGGTGTTTGGAGAAAGTAGGCGGGGTTTTTTTTTCTTTTCTTTTCTTTTGTGATATGGTGATTTGATGAAGATTTTTTCTCAAGAATTTTTTTTATAAAAATTAATATCTTTTTTTGGGTGATGGAAAAATTTCAACACAACAATTTAATTGAAATAACAAAAACTATTTTGTTTAAAATTGAACATTTAATACATTTAACCAAAAAATGGGAAAAAATGATTTTTTTATGTGTCTAATTTATTTTTTATGTACATGATAAAGAAATTTGACTAAATAATAATAATAATATATTTGAATGAAATGAAAATAATGGTTAAATAGCGGAGAAAAATTTAAGGTTTGTGTATTAATATTTCTCAAGTATAGGTTGAATTATTTAAAGTTTAAGTGTAAGTATGAGGTGCATAATTCAAATTCATAAGATGCCCAAGGGTATTGATCTTTTGTTCATTATTAAACCACAATTTAGTCGCCAAACAATGGCTCGTCAATATCCATGGTTAATGGTAGATATCTACCATAATCAAAATTATTGAAAGTCAATAATTAAAATTTATCAGATGTCAAAGGTATTAATGTATGGTTCATTATTAAACCATAATTTAGCCGCCAAACCATGGATATTATCTTTTATTGCTAAGTTGAAATCGACCATAATCATTATTTAAAGTCAATATAAAGTATAAAAAGGTTTAGGGTTAGGTTTTAAATTAGGTTTAAGGTTTAAGTTAGGGTTTTTGTCCCATATAAATATAACATTATATGTTTGTTGTGTTTTTTTTTCATAGCAAAAACAATGTGTTTGGTTTAAGCTTTCACCATTTGTTGACTATTTTTTGTTTCTTTTGTAAGTTTGTGTTTCTGTAAGTGTATGTTTAGCCATGTGTTTTTACAACTTTTAGTTTTGCCAAATGTTGCTTCATTTGTTTATTGTCAAATTCGTTTTGGTAATTCTTATTTCCTTCTTTTACACAATGGTTGTTGTTCCAATGAAGGAAGTTAGATTAATTATTGGAGTGGATGATTTGGATTTCAGAATTAAAGATGTTGCATTTGAGGCAAAGGTGTTCAATAGGTATGGCACCTTTGATTGAATTACAAATAAGAGCATGGAAGATCCAAGCTATGCATATTTGCATTGTGATTTGTTGGACAAGGCAACTTTGACCAAAATCATTGTGAGGATGAAACCGCCTTATATAAAAATGCATGAACAACATTTGTAGAAAGGCATGTTTGTGAAGGTGAATTTTTTTAACATTGAATCAAAGTGTAAAAGAGGTTTGAGAAGGGTGACATGCATGTTGTCATCACAATTGAGTCGACAACTATTATGTCATCAATTCCTGCATTCCAACATGAGTTAACTCCCATGTTTTTTCATATGGATTCCATTAGAAAATTCATAAGTCTATTTAAAGTTGGAGGTCTATTACCAATGTTGTCATCATCGTTTGTGTAAAAGGAGTAGGGGATGACAAAGGTGAAAAATAATTGTTGATTACAAATGGAAAAGGTGAATTGACCAAGATGTCTTTGCTCTTGTTAATAATTTCAGAACAAAATATGAACTTCTTGAAGCATACAATGGAACCTTTGGTGTAATGGATTCAATCAAGAATGTGACAATACCAACAAAAGGAGATCGATATTTGAGGGCATAACATTACATAATTTAACAAAGGTTGTTGACGAAGCTATTTGAGTTCACCTTCTATAATTACACAACAAATTATCAAGTGCTCAGTCTACATTCAAAGAGATAAATTCCTTTCCTTTCATTTGCATCATTTTAATTTTTTTCAAATTTACACATATAACATCAAACAAAAGCTAATATTCTTATCATGATTAATCATATTATAAAAGATAATGAAAAATACAAAAATAATGTAATAAAAAAAATTCAAAGTTTTCTTTTTAATGTTGAAAAAAATTGGTTGTTCACTTAATTTTTTGAGGCGGTCGATTAGGTGGTCCCTAGCTAGAAGTCCAAGATGGAAACCACCTAGTGGCCACCAAATGCTTCTTTATAGTTCCCCTTACAGTCCAAGATCGAGACCACCTGGTGGCCATTAGGTCATCCCTCGTAGTCCAACATTGAACAATTTAATGGCCACCAAGTTTCAAAGTGAAAAAACAACAACTTGGTGGCCATTAAGTTGTGTCTTGCAATCCAACAATGAACAATTTGGTGGCCATCAAGCCTTTAAGCAAAAAAAATGGCTTGGAATTTTTTTTTAATTTTTTTTTCATTTGGAGACATGATGGCCACCAAATCATTTGATGTTGGAATGTAGGTGGTCACCATATAGATTAACATCCATAAAACACATTCAAAACAATTTTTTTGGTGATGTTGATGTTATCACGATAAATGAGTTTTATCAAACACCCTTTGTGAAAGATAATTGGATATTTCAAAATATTAAAAATAATGTTAATGCACTATCACCAAATTTTTGGCAAACATATGTCCAATGTTATGAACTAAATAAAATTATGTGATAGTCTGATATGGTTTTTATACAAACTTTGAACAAACTTTGTATTGCAATAAAAAATACAAAGGATATTGAATTTTTAAATTTAATTTATGATCAACAACCACCCAACAATTTGATTATTCCATATTTATTTTATATAAATAAACTTGTGCAAAAACACAATGAAAATGTGTTCGGTAACACATTAGGTCCCACATTTATTTTCAAAGCAATGGACATCAACCATCAATCATGCCCACCATCTTACAAACTCTCAAATTATCCAAATAAAACAATGGGTTTACATTCTACAATTAATATAAATATAAATACATAAATATGGAATTGATGGCATTTTAAAAACATCAACAACATATTGTGGAAAAAACATTTATATGGATAATGTTTCAAAAAAAAAAATTGGAATATTAACAGGAGAAAAATATAACCATTATTACGACAACAACATTGAATCAAAATGGACACCAATTGAACCTATCATCAAAGATATGAAAGTTGGTAAATCCCAATCATTTATCATAACAAAGATTCAATTTCCAATTTAACTTGCAATAACAAGAACCATTCATTATTTTTAAGGATTATCATTAGATGAATTGGTTTTTGATCCCATTAACATTTAAAAACATGGGTTAACATATATAACATTATCTCGCATTCAAACAAAAGAAAAAATATTTTTGTTAAATTCCTCTCCAACATGAAAATTTATATGTGGATCTAAAAATACATGTAGAAATGAATAAATTGAAAACAATTGCAACTTGGAGACCATTAATTCTTTAATTATAAAACTTACATAATAATCATGTAATTATACAAGCCTTAAATAAAATTTCTTTACACCAACATTATGAAGACATCAATCATGATCATAACCTTCAAATGTTTCATATCTTATGTCTTATAAAAATAAAAATACACCATGCATCAATAGATGTGCACAAACTTATAAATTAATCATAACATTCATATATTTCAATCCATGACGGTCATGGGTTAATGATGATGTATGACATACACATGCATTTATATTCTTTCAATTTAATAATCAATGATGTTTCAGAATATATAGGAGCAACTTTTAGTACTAATACACAAAAAAATAAAATTGCATGTGTGTATAGAACTCATTCATGTTCAGTTTCTACATTCCTAAACAATCTTCAAACTATAATTCAACAATCCCTTGAACATTGTCCAATCATCATTATGGGAAATTTTAATGTTGACATTCTAAAAGACAATAACCAACCCATTTTATTAAAAAAAATCATGGATAAATTCCAATTAAAATCACAATTTAGTGAAAACACCACAAAAGTTGGATCTCAATTAGACCACATATGGATTGGAAATAAATGGAAACATTAATTTTTTTGTTATACATTGGAAATGTGTTTGGTAATTTGAAAGCAATATAAATTGGTTTGTGAAAATTTGACTAATATGTTATTGAATAACATTTGTGAATATATGGATGTAAATGTTGCATTTTCCACCTAATTAATTACTTCCAAAATGTTAGCACCTTGTGGCTTGAATTTGCAATTTTACATTTTTTTTCATGGACCATGTGCAAAAAGAAATCATAAATATCAATACCAAGACAAAAAAAATAATTGAATGATTATTTTATCCACATGTACACCCCTCAAACATCATACCAACACACCTTTTGTGGAAAACCTAAACCCAAAATGCGACCCAAAAATAAATAAGAATGCCAAATTCTAACATTTCAAAATGAAAATGAGACCCCAAAAAAATCTTTCCATGCAAATTGTGTCCATTCAATATTGATGTTTGTTTCAAACATCTAAATACCTCTTACACATTGTTAAAACTTGTTTATATTATCTTAAACAATATGATTATTTACAACTTTATATTCATTTGTAATGGAATTATATTTTCAATTCCTAAACATGTAAAATGAATTTTAAAATGGTTAGAATTAGTATTTTAAATATAAATGTGAATTTTTTTTAATGATCTTTCATAAGACCAATAAACTTTCATTCAATATAACTTTAGTTCATAATAAAACATTAAATGTAATACCTTATTTTCAAGACAAAACTTTTCGTGGTAGAGTTGCTTTATTTACATTACTCGCAAATTTCACATGTTGTTCATTATGTTATTCTAATTTTTCTAAATGTTTATATGTACAACGTTAATATAGGTTGAAACTTCCATTGTTTTTTTAAACTTCACAATAGCTTCACTTTGGTTGAAAAATCTAAAATAAGTTCAAGTCATTTTAAAGATGTGAGTATTCAATAAAAGATTACCATTTCTTATCATTTTGGATTCCATAACCCATTGCATCCCCATTGGCATTTTGTCCAAAGTGAATGCCCTTATGTTACCATCTAATTTACCTTAAACCATTGGTCTAGGGATTATGATTAACTTGAAATTAGCCCCTTAGGTTGGCATAGGTTTCAAAGGGTTTCACAAGTTAACATGAATGCCATTATGGTGCCATCCCAAAAACATGAAATTTAGGGACTTGGGTTTATTTGTGAAACCAATATTAGGCTATATGGGATTCATGTTAATATGAGTCATTTATGCTAGCACGAGTCTTTTTTGTTACCTTGCCATTGATGTAAGGACCCCAATTAATGAAATTGGCCCCCTCATGTCAACATAACTTTCAAGGGACTCACATTAGGTGAATGGTTTTATATTGTTCAAAACCTTAACTTTCATTTGGGGATAGGTCCATTTGCTAAACAAAAGTCTCACACTATCATGGGAATTTAAATATGACTCACACCAATATGAATGTTCTTTTGTTGCCTTGCCATTGATATAGGGACCTTCATTAGTGAAATTGGCTCCTTCGTGTTATCATAGGTTTTAAAAGACTCAAGTGAGCTATAAGTGTGAATGCCCTTATATTATTGATCTGAGACTTTGACCATAAATTAGAGACAAGCCTATTTGTTGAACACAAACTTCATGCTATCATGGGGCTTTGAATGGGACTCATGTTAATGCGAATGTTCTTATGTTGCAATCTAAAACTTCAACCAATGATCTAGGGATGGGGATTGGCGGAATGTTTTAAACCACCAAACTAGATACTCTTTCATGTCCAATAACCAACTAAATGTATTAAAAAATCACAATTTAATATGTCATTTTGCCCAACTTTTGTTGTGAATTAATTTCTTTCTTGTAAGTTGGTTCACATTTAGAGCCATGTTCTTTTTATTTTCTACTTTGCGTTGTCAAAAGCAACCAATGCTTGTTTTTGCTTTGAACACATTCTTAACTTTCATCTTAGGTGAGATCAATGGGGATCTTATTTCTATGTCAACACCATCAATTGTTCCCTTTGTTCCTAATTGGGTACCAATTGTTCATTATATTAATTTGTTATGAGATGCATTCAAAGTTTCCTTTGGGGTAGGGAAGGGGTGGGTGATGTTGACCTCTTTGATTGGCACATAACATATAAGCACTTCAATATGGACACTCTTCAATTAGAAGATCATGTAACCTTTCCTTTGGTCCAGTTATATAATATATTTGAAAATACATGAATTCAAAATAAAAGATATGGGATAAGTGTGATGCTATTGGGAATAAATTGGGGAACCACATGGGAACTTGATAAATACATTGGAAACATCATTGGAAACTATTGGGAACCTTGTAGGAACATAATGAGAACATGGTCCATGAACACCCCGTTCAAAAATATCCAAACCCCCTAAATGGAATGTGCTAGTCATTTTTTGATATATATTTTTAAGGAGACCATGATATCATGTGCAAATTTATAGGTCCAAACCCATTTTCATGTTATTTTAGTATTATATTTCATCCAAAATATATAATGTACACACCATTTGACTATGCCAATGTACTTATTTTAACCCTTCAAAAATGATTACTATATAGATATTACAAGTTGAAGTTAATGGGGGAAATGGAGGTTGTTGGAAAAATTTTGAACTAAAAGGATTTCAATTTTGTTTTCATATTTCACAAGGTCAAGGTTTAATTGGAACAAGAGTTATCTTGCATTTTACCAATCCATATGACAATGTAAGATCATGAAGCTCTTTGTTCAAAAATAACATTTTGCAAATAAATTAATATTGACAATTTATGTAAGCAACATTTGGTACATTATCTTATACATCATGTTGTGACTTGATGCAACAACCATTAATGATGTCATTGACATGTCAATCAACCTCCACAAATCACAACCCCACTACCGCTCAAAATATTATCTCTACTAAAACATTTATTGACTTGTTAGAAGGTTTTTTCATGATTGCAAACTCTTTCCCTTGATGGGCAAACCTTGTTGGTAAGTGCTTTCAAAAGTTATGTTATTGATTTTAAACAATTATCAATGTCAAGCAAAATATTATGTGTGCTAATTTAGTAATAAACATAAAGCATGGAGTTTATTTTGAAATATATATTAATTGACAAGTTAGCATTAGAAGGAGAAATATTGTGTTCACCTCAGAATCAAAATTGAAATCAATAACATTTCACATATTATAACTTAATCAAATAAGTTAATTTGGAATCAAGTGACAAATCAAGAAGTAAACTGCTAGAAAAACTTGTGCCATAAGTTCATGCTTAATGCATGAAATTGTAACTATTTCATATTTCAAATTGGATTTGAAAAAACTTTCAATGTTAACTACAATATGTATATCAAAACATAAATAAATATGTTCATTTGTAATTCATCACAACAAATTTGAATTGCTAAACCCATGTCAATTAGGCCATAGAATTGTCAATGATTGGTTGTTTGAGAAATTGTTTTAAAGTATATTGTTAAAATAGTGAAACTATTCATCATTCCCAAAAATATTAGTTAATCCTTTAGATAACTTCTTGAATATTCAATGATGTTGATGAAAGTAATATGACTATAGAAAATTATTGGTCCCTTTCGTTGAGGTAATGAACGTCAAATAAGGAATTATATATCACTTCACTTCATGATAGATTGTAATCATTTTTTTGGGCAAAAAAATGTTATTTAAATTTTCATTTAAAAAAAATAATTTCCAAATTTCAAATAAAATAAAATAAAATACTACAATGTAGAAAGGTGCTTAAATTTTGTATTTTATATTATTTTAATATCCAAATTTGGCTAAACATTGTTGCTTTAATTATATCACAAAATTGAAGAAAATATATTGGGTGATCATTTAAATTTGATTAAAAATTTGAAATCTTCTTTTAAGAAGCAACATGGATGATATTTACGTTGAAAACAAAGGTGAATATAATTATTCAAACCCAAATTTAATGATGGGAATGATGAGTAGATTTTCAATACTTTCTATGCCAATTTACATTTCATTTAAAAAATTTGAATTAAAACTCCATTCAATGTAGTTGAATCCAATTTACGAATGTCATTTCGATTCAATTCAAGTGGCATGCAATGCCATTCAATATATTCATGCAAATGAAACTTACTTTCCACAAAATCAATTTTTTTTTTTCCATCATGCATTGTTACCTATAGCACACAACACAAAACATCCCAAGTAATATAATTAGTGTTGAAAATACTAAAATACTACTAATATATTAAATATTTAGTTTTCAACTTTAAGGAATCGGGCCACCTAAAAGGACAAAAAGCTCATATATATATATGTTATATATTAAAATATGATAGCTTTAGATTGTTCGATGGCAATGGAGAAATTTAATGACTCGTTTTTTGGTGCACCAATTGACATTAAAGAGGGTTATAGGGTGAGCTTCTCTTCTTTTTTCTTTTTTCTTTTTTTCATAACGTGTTTTTTCACGAGTGATTCTTGCAAATAAAAAATTCCTAATTTTTTTTTTGTTGAATCTAACTTATTGCACAATTGAAGGTGAAAATTTTGTCTTGCCTAGTAGGTTTGACACTTTGATGACAAATATTTAATATATTTTCCTCTAAGATTTGGAAATAACCATTAAGAAAATTATTTAGGTATACTTTCTACTTGTTAAAAACACCCTGAATAATTTTTTTTCCAAAAGTCCTAATTTTTTTCCCCTTGTAATTATTTTAGTGCTAAACCTGCTAGGTTCCTCCAATATATAAGAGTTAATAGTTCAATGGTAAGGACAATTAGGAAGGCTAGTGATTCAATTTTCATATTTCAGCTTGGACAATTCAAAATTAAAAAAAAAATTAAATTCCTTTCTTTGGGCATTATTATACTCTAAAACTTATTGACAATAAAATGTAATATACAAAAATATCAAAAGGGTCATATGCACTAGGCTGAAGTGTTAAGAAATATTGAATTTCCTTGATCAAAAGGTCCCCAAAAAAATTCCAACCCTAAGCCAAAATTCATATATGCCCAACTACTTAGTAATATTGTTTTAGGACACCTAAAAACCTCCTAAAACCCTTTGGCCTAGTAATTAACACTAAAATAGCATATGTAACGAATGTCGTAAGAAAAAAACATGTATGTTTTTAGATCAAATGCATGCCTAGTCATAGGTCCTTTGCCTAAGGGCCGCTACCGTATATTGGACCCAAGATCATTCATTATTTTAGGGTATGGAACATTTGTTTCAAAGTTGTAATACATTTTAATTTTTTCCAAAGTCTTAAATATTTGGAGAGAACCTCGGTGTTAGGACCCAGGCCTACACCTTAAGAGTCACCTTAAGAGTCGAGGGAATCTCATCGTAGCACCCTCCCACCCTTTAGGAGGAGTAGGCATAAGAACCCTCTCACTATTTAGGAGTAGGTATAAGAGCCCTACCACTCTTTAGGAGGAGTAGGTGTAAGAACCCTCTCACTCTTTCAGAGTAGGTGTAAGAACCGTCCCACTCTTTAGGAGGAGTAAGCATAAGAACCCTCTCACTCTTTAGGAGTAAGTGTAAGAACCGTCCCATTCTTTAGGAGGAGTAGGCGTAAGGACCCTTTCACTCTTTAGGAGTAGGTGTAAGAACCGTCCCACTCTTTAGGAGGAGTAGGCGTAAGAACCCTTCCACTCTTTAGGAGTAGGTGTAAGAACCCTACATTATATGAGGATTTTTGAAAGATGACATTTTGGCTTGTGTTGAAACTTGAGATTAGTTATAGAGTTGTAATATCTTGAAGGATTTTGAGTTCTTTTAGAGGATTTTTTTTGAAGATTAGGTAGATTTTTTTGCTATGGTGAAATATTATTTGAGTTTCCATAATTCTTCTTTTGCCTTAAGATGCTTTTTTTAATGTAAATGGCAAGGCCACAATGTGACACACCCCCTTGTTATACCTACCTAGTTATTATACACCTAAGGTCCTAGGTGTAAAGCTCCCTCTAAGTAGGCGTAAGGTCCTCTAGAGGCCAAAATTGTAGGTGTAAGATCTTCCCTCTTCTCTCTTTTGGAGGAGGGACGACCCTTAGAAAACGAGGTCGACAGTTGCTTTGCCGTCTTTGCAAATGGATTGAAGCAGCCGTGAGGGAGTGAGAAAGGAAGGAGGTCGCTTGTCCTGTTTATTTGTTTGTTGTTTGTTTGTTTTTGTCGGATTGAGAATCTGGTTCTCAAATGGAGATGCCTGCTATGTTGAAGCTGAGGAATGGTTTCATGAACTAGGAACGATTTTGAAGGAAGAAACAGTACAAGAAGAGCAGAAGGACTTTCGAGCGGGAAACGAAAGGTCGGGAGGACGGGGGAGATATTGTTCGTGACCCTCCCCTCGCCCCCACGGATTTACGGGAGTTCGAGACAATCGGAGGGAGGTGATGTCCTTCTACTTTGCTTGAAAAAAATAAAATAAAATAAAATAAAATGTCTGCGAAGAAGTCTGAGGGATTTGTGACACGGACTACTCGTGTGGCGTCGAAAAGCTTACAAGCTGTGCAGCACACGGCTTTGGAAGCCGCGCAAGCTTTAGGCAGAGGATTCGACGTCACCTCAGATTTTCGGCTAGGGTTTGTCAAGGGCTCTGCGGGATCGGTTTTGGTGAAAATCGACCAAGAGAATTTGCAGAATCTTGTGCCCGCTGCTGGCATTGTTATTCCTAATGTCTCCCGTGATATCAAATGTGTTCCTGGCGAGCGCACTCACTACAAGTCCGACATCTTGCCTTTTGTTGAGGTACGGTGACGGATTCTCCTTGTCAAAGTTTCTGTTTTGAAATGCAGAAAGGAACAGCATCATGTTTCTGTAAGCTTGAGGAAGCCATACTGTTCTTACATCTAGCTCCAATTAGGATATATCTGCATCTTCAAACCGCCTCAATTTCCTTCTTCTTACTGCAGCATGCATCAGAGATAGTAAGCATCTATTAGAGAATTTGCTGATGAACTCTCCATTTCCTTTTTCTTACTGAAGGATCTATTCAGAGGTTTTGTCCTGGTTGTCATCACGCAATTACTTCCTTTTCCACTAAGTAATTGCTTAAGGACCTTAGTGTATGATCTGAGATGTTTCCCTCTCGACTTTGGATCTTAGCACTCAAAGTCTGTCTGTACAAAATCATGGCCAGTATTCGGAGTTTCCTTGGGGTTGGTCAAGCTTTGGGCCACCCTAGCCCATTGAGTGCTCTACCTCAGGCCATAAACATTATACGCTCTACCTCAAT
>Ga0209208_10009572_pt1 | contig 12719 bp, 12 predicted proteins | sample S1TSphfallax_3_FD_187694 | JGI IMG/M metagenome (GOLD analysis project Ga0209208, IMG submission 187694) | Host-associated microbial communities from peat moss isolated from Minnesota, USA - S1T2_Fd - Sphagnum fallax MG (SPAdes) (version 2) | ecosystem: Host-associated > Plants > Peat moss >...
TGATATGGAACCCATAACTTTTGATTCATAGTCAATTGTGTCAACTACTACATCCAAAACACCTATTTTTCAACTTGATATTCCTCATTAGTTAACATTTTAAACTTGTAACAATTCTTCTAACACAATGTTTTCAAGTGTTTCTCAACCTAGACCAACTATCCTTATAATGTGAAGTTCATCTTCAAGAAAGTTGAACATTTCCAATTTGTCCATATCCAAAATGCACCACACAATTGAAACAAACAAAAAACCTTCTTGAAATTCACAACACAATGGGTACACACACAAAGGTTCAGAAAAACCAATGAAAAGTTGAATGAAGCTTACCTCTTCATATAGACTTGTCCAAGTTCCAAGCGGTGGAAAACTTCAAACAATTTTGCCAAAGAGAGTTCATATCAAATCCAAGTTATAATCCTTAATCACCATATCCAAAAGATGAACTCATAAATTCATACGTGTTACCAATAAACCTAATATTATGAAATTCATATTACAAATCATCCCATAATGTCAAGCTTTAATATCACACAAACTTTGCAAAACCTTCAACCTGATTGGTTGGGTAATTGTAATACATCACTCTTTGTTAGAATTGGCAACCATGTTTTCAAAAAAAAATTATCATTTCGATAACCTATTGGTAAGGTCCTTTATACCTAAATGTATACTTGAGTTCATATTTAGCATTTTCTTAATACCAAAACAACTTTGACATTAATTATATTATTTTGTAGAGATGGTGAAATTTTCATATATATATATATATATATATATAAAGAACAAAATTTTGTGAATGGAAATAAATAATCTTTTGAAATGTTCAAAATTTATTTTTTTGGACATGGAATCTTTAAAATTAACTTGGGCTTTGCATTACTAATGAAAAAACTAATGGTGATCAACTAATGAAAAACATGAATTCATTTTGTGTCAAAAACTAAGTTCCATTTGAATAAAAATATTGAAGCATGCAACTTGAATTGAAAATCTCTATATTTAATTCAAAAACATCGAATGGAAATTCAAATTTGAATACATTTTTAAAGAAAAAAGGAAGAAGATGCAAATTGGTGCAAAAGGTATTAAAATTTTATTTATGTCTATGGTGTTGAATTTTTTTTTAAAAAAAACTTAAAAAGGACATAAAACTGAAAAGAAAAGTTTCATTTTATTTTTTCCCTTGGGAATTGGCTAAACAAAATCCAATTTGAAATTCTCATCCCATAAATTTAAAAAATAATAGGAAAAAATTAATAAACTTAAAAAATAAAAGAAGAAAAGAAGAAGACTTATAAAACCTAAAGTTGTTGGACACAAAGTAGTGTAGAATAATAAATAAATATGATCATCTTTTGCTTTGATGATGCCCAAATTTTCTTAAATCATAAAGGAATTGCCATATTTCATGGTTTATTTCTCTATTATTTCAGTGTGAAGACCCAGGGTAAAAAGAATGTTTAAAAATTTAATAATAAAAAATATAAATATAAATATAAATATAAATAAATAAATAAATAAATAACCTTTGTTTGATACATGATTTCATCATAAAATTTAAAGAATTGCCCAACACTGGTTTCAAGTTTTAACCCGGGTGCCCGGTTCAAACCATGGGGCTTAACCACAGCACTAGCTGCTAAATTGTAATTAGGTCAAGCTTCAAAAAACAGGGGAGGAAGAAGAGGACGAAGAAGAAGAAGAAGAAGACGACGACAATGATGAAAGCAAAAAGAGGGGAATTTTGTGTAAGCATTGTGAATTTGTGGAGCTCGCATTGCAGTAAACAATCTTCTGCAATGGGTTGTATCTTGAGTTCCAAGTGATCGCTTGGAATTTGAGCTTATATGGAATTAGTTTGAAGAGTTTTGGAGCTTTGTAAGGTGGGTCTTTTTAGAAGGGAGACCATAATAGAAGGGCCGGAGTGGGGCGGGACCCAAGACTTTGTCTGCTTCCATCATCCATGTATTTTTTCTTTGAATTTTTTATTTGCTGGAGAAAGGAAGAAGAGGTGGGTAGGAGAACATACTGATGGGAGAAGGCACAGAGAGCAGCAGCAGCAGCAGCAGCAGCATGGGAGGAGAGAAGGGCCTGGAAGATTCATCCTTACCTGTCAATTTCCATGGCAATCTGGCCAGTGCTCATAATGATGATGAGCTCTTGAATCTCCTTCAACAAGCCAAAGCTTCCAAGCGTACTGTAAGGTTTTTTTCTCTATTTGCTCAGCATCAAGTCCAGTAGTAATATCCTAGGGTTTGAGTTTCATGTACAGACAAAGTGGAGGTTCTTACAAATCATCATCATCTTCACCAGCAGCAGGTTGCATGCAACATAATAATGCAAAAAAATCAATTGGAAGAAGAAATGAAGAGCTGGATGGGTGTGCATGTCAATCGAGGGTTCTGCCTCTATGTCATATGTGCGTCTTGAGTTTGAGGATTTCTAACACTACGTTGAATCTGGATTAGAATTCGATTTTTTTCCCATTTTTTTCGATTGTTATGGCATGTAGTGTACTGGTTCTTTTTGTTGGTGCCTTCTCTTCAAGAATGTCAATCCAATCTTGATTATTGGCTGCTTACTGTTTTCATTCAGCACAAAAAGGAGGAAGGTTTGTTTGTGTCTGTGGAGAAAGGGGGGGGTGTTATGGAGTTGCATCTTTCAGTAGTAATAGTAGTGTAAAAGATAAAAGAAGTCATTTTGCTGACCTACTTTCTTCATTCACATATTGAGATGGACTGGCATAATTATGTTGCTGCAGGCTGTGGTGAATTATGGAGCCCCTTGGTACGTGTGTCCCCATCGTTTCTTCTTCCCAAGTGTACCACCATCAAACAATTGTTGTCTTGAAACTGGAGCTGCAAAGCATGACTGCATGCTCAATGATGCTGCTTGTAAAACAGAAACAAACATATTGATGGTTTGCAGATTTCAAATGGTGCATGTAGTAGCCAGTTCTTCAAGCAGGGTTCATTATTATGGCCACAAAACACACAATCATACAGAGCAGGCTCTGCTGAGTGTTGAGCTGTTCACAGATTTACAAGATCATTCAGTAGTCATTTGTGTATCTATATTCTGTATGTACAATGAATGCTGGAAAGGACATTTAACATTGACAGGTGGTGCCCATCATGCATGATGTGCAAAAAAATTGGCTGCACTTCTGAAAGATCCTTCTGTTTGTATCTATCAGGTGCCATGCATGTCGAAAAATGCTGCCAACATTTTGTAACCTGAGCAATGATCATGCAGATGCACTGTTCATCTATGCTGATGTTGACAAGTGCGCAGAGACAACTCAAGATGTTCGCTACACACCCACATTTCGATTCTACCGTGATGGTGACAAGGTGGACGAGTTCTATGGAGCTGGTCCTCAACGGCTCCGAGACAGAGTCTGGCTTCACACATAGTAGTCCTCCAGCTGTGACCCCAGAATTTCTTTCTTGATCCTCAGCTTTCTGTTCCAACTGTCTCTCATGAACACTAGGACAACACACATGTTCATTGTAAAAGTTCACAACTGAAGTAGTGCTATGTTTTACTTCCTTTGGCTTCCAAATTGAGTCTAATCTTACAGTCTTTTTTGGTATTCTTCTTGACCAGAGTGAGAATGAGTCAAGTGAAACTTGTGTAAAGTGACCAAAATGAGTTCTGTTGAGCTTCATAGAAAGTGGCATAAGCATCATCAGAGTGTTGTGGAGTGCTTCTTTTGAATAAAGTAAGCTGTGTTACCTTCCATCTATGTTCTATCATTTCCTTGACAATCCATAAATCAAATCTGTAATGATCAAACTGTTTCCTTGTTTGCCATTTCTGTGTTGTAGACCAAGTTCCCCATTGCCACAACACATACCATTAAAGTTTTCAGCAAATGCCATGACAGTTTCTTCTTGGGTTTTCTCAATTTCACCAGCTCTTGCATTTCCAATTTGGTATTTCCTGAAGACCTGCTGGTCATCTTCAACACAATCTGATGAAAAACTCTTTTTGGTGATTGATGTCCTTGCCTATCTTCTTCTTTTCATCATGAGGTTTTGTCCACTCAAAATTTGATGACATATGGCTCTTGAAATTTGTTGAAGATCCCCAAGAAATTCTCGGTCTTGAAGCATCCTGGAGTATGAGAAGAAGTGAGAATTCATCTACTCAGGACTTCAGAATGGGTATCTTTCTGGAAACTTTCTGAATTTTCTGCTGTTAGATGTTCAGAGTTCGACTTTCAAATTAGTGTAATGCACAAGGTTTTCATTTGACTTACTTCTGGACATTATTCCTTCCAGTCTCTGATCCCTCAAAGATTTTGCAGGAAAGTGCCAGGATCTCTTTGTGTAATGCTTTAGGAGAGAGCTCTCTGTTGCCTAAAGCCCAATTTCTTCTGTTGTTATGCATTCCTTGTATAATAAAATTGAAGTCGCTGTTGTACAAACAGATCTGTGATGCCTGGAAGCCAATGTTCTATGACTTTTGGGAAAGTTCATGTGTGTTTCAATGGGTTAGCATGCCAAGTCCATGCTCAGGGGTTTACACCAAACGTATATTTATGCTAATACTTGAGGAGTTGGAGCAAGCATTGGGGTCATGAATAGAGCCAACCACAGGTGAATTCCCCCAACAATTGTGCGATACCTTCTGCATCACACCTTGTGCATCTTCCTCAATCTCCAGACCATTTACTCCCTTTGATTTCAATATCTTTTGGCTGGGACTTTTTTCAAGGACCAGATTTCTTTCACCCCAGTTGGCGACTCACTGTAGGGCATTACCTTGATCTGATGACTTGAGGCAGGCCAATACAGTGGGAAATTACAGAAACACAATTTTCCACCAGACAGGCAGGAAGCCCTGTCATATAGGCGTATGGGCTATGGGCCTACTCTGTGCAGTGGCATTTCATGAAAGGGAAGAATGCCTGACTTCAAGGTCATTACAAATTGCTTGAAATACAGGAGGCAAGCCCACGATTTCCTATTCATCCACTGTTTTCCAGCAGTTCTCTGGACTGCTGTACTGTAAACTCTTTCAGCTGCAGGCTTTTCTGTCACCTCTTGGCCCATATTGGAAAAGCATGTCCTTCTCCTGCATTAGTGAAAGACCTATGGGGGCACATTTTAACAACAATGCTGATCAAAAGAACCAAATGGAAAAACTAGTAATAAGACTAGCAATTGTGCATTGTCTTCTACAGGTGGCACTAGAGCCCAGGCCTCCTCCTGTGCACTCCCTTTGCATTCCAACCATGCACATACAAGTTATCTCTTGCAGAGCTACTCTTGCTGCTGGTACATCAACCTATTTCTCATCACATCATCCAATGCAAGCCCACCTTTTAGCATACGAGTACTGACAGAATCCTTGCAAATATGTGTGTACATGTTTGTGGGTGTAAACCTCTTACACAAAAGCACACACATATGCAAGGATTCTGCCAGTACTTATGCTTGGTTACATCATCCACTCTGATCAATACAATCTGGCCATTTTAAGAAGAATGAGAATTGTGCAACTTTTACTGTAAAAAGAAGCAAGATGCTTTTTGGGAGATAGAAGAGAGGCAAGATGGGTTTCAAGACTATCCATGTAATAGTGGAGCACTCCTGAAGAAAGAAACAAACCAAGTTTAGATTTCCAAAACTACAGATTTATTCAACTCTGCGGCAATACAATCTTGTGGTTTTGCTTTCAAGGCAAATCAACTAGAAAGCTTTACACTGAACATTATATAAAAAAGATTTCAAACCCATCTCTGATTCTCCCTGCTGCTGCAGCTTCTGAAAACTAGAATAGACTAGAATATGTCAACAGGACACATTTATGAGCTCAATTCATAAGTGCAATTCCTGATGAGCAAATAGATAGAGAGATATTGACCAGATTCTTGCTCATAACTACACCCCCCTTGTACCCCCCTAATTCTTCAACCTGCCATCTCCCCCACCCATGACCAATATGTGATACAAGGGGAGAGAGATGTTGAGCATTGCATACATGATAGAATCTCACAAAACCACGTCTTGCAATATGATCAACAATTGAATGTCCAGAAAATGTCCGAATGCATTTGGAGAAGAGGATTCGAATGCTGGAGTACTGTGCAACTGGTGCAGATTGTTGCTCCTAATTAGATGCAGATTTGTGATGAGGTGGAGAAAAAGAAAAATAGGAACCATGGTGCTGCTGCATCCATCCTGAGCTGCTGCTGCTCTTGATGAAGCTCAGAAGGTATTGACTTTCTTGTTGGGCTCGAAAACATACTTGATGAGAGAATCCTTGATGGATAACATCTCAGGGAACTCATTGTGGAGCTTGCTGGCATCAAGCTCATTGTTGCTGCGAGCAGCAACAATCACCTTGGCTTGCTCCTCAAGAGTGAAGTTCTTGTATGTGAAGCTTGGATCCACATACTTCTTGTACATCTCCAGGATCTCGTTGTGGCTCACGACTCCAGGGTTTGTGAAGTTCCAAATGCCATGCAGGTTGCGCTTTGCCATCTCAATCGAGATGGGCAGCAGCTCATCCAGGATGGTCATTGAGTTGGGGATGTTAACCACCTTCTCGTACCGCGTAATCTTGGTGATGAAATTGCGGGGAGTTGTAAGGTCTCCTGTGATCGGCATCCGCACTCGCAATGTACACACATTATCAAACTCCTTCAAGAGCTCCTCCACCTGCAACAAGCCACCACCACCATCATCCCCAAGACCCACTACTTCATTGCAAACCACAGCAAAGTACACAAAAACATCAACATTGACTTCTTCTTCAGATTGTACACTACCTTGGACAAAGGAGGAGATCAAAGGGGAAGAATGCAACTAATAATATGCAAAAACATGGTTTTTACAACTGGTCCTTTTGTTATTGTAGTCAAGTCGAACCCATCACTTACAACATTTTGTGGAGGAAGGAGGAAGAAGGAGATCAAAGGGGGAGAATGTAGCTAACACTATTCCAAAACATTATTTTCATGACGTCCTTTTGTAATTGTAGTAAAATCAAACCTGTTGCTTATGACATTTTTGGGAGGAAAGAGGGAGGAGGATATCAAAGGGGAAGAATGCAGCTAACAGTATGCCATCATGGTTTTTATGACTAGTCAGTTTTTTATTGTAATCGAATCAGAACCATTGCATATACCATTTTTAGTCATTGTTTATGCCATGTGTAGTCACTTGTATAGGACTAATCATGGATGGAGTAGTGATATAAGTTTCTCACTCACCATGGCCTTGGTCTTGGAGTAGTAAGAACCATGGAAATTGGGAGTGTCTTCTTCCTTGAACCCAATGCCAGTCCCAAGGGGATGAGCATCATCATACTCGAAGATGCAGCCAGTGGCGTAGTTGACCAAGAGGAGGTTGTGCTGCTTGCACACATCTGCAAGAGTGAGAGTACCAATCACATTGGCTCGAATGGTCTCCACTTTGTGCGTCTCACACCAGTCCACATTAGGGCGTCCTGTCACTCCTGCAGCATTGAACACATGGGTGGGCTTCACTCGAGCTATGTCTTCTTGCAGCTGCGCTCTGTTCTCCAGTCTACCAGCTCCATACTCATAGCTTATTCCTTGATCTGCACAGAGCTTTCCTAACAATCCTCCAATCCATCCTGTCTTTCCATAGATCAGGAACTTGTACTCTTCTGTGGCTACTGGGTGGCTTGATCCGTTCACTGTTGCAACCATTTTGTGGTCTCGAAGAAGAAGAAAGAAGAAGCGGATGATCAAATGCGAGATGCAAAGTTATACTCGATCTGCCAAATACAAAAAATGTGCAAAACTTTCAGCTGCCGAGAAAACTGTACAAGATCTAAGATCTGAGCCCTATTCCTGCAACACCCGTGCATGATTCCAGCAGCTGCTGCTCCCGGGATCGAGCGTCTAATATTTTCCCAAAAAGCGATCTGGTATTCAATATTGCAATATTCAAGAGCTTTCTAAATTGCTAGAAATCACGACATTTCGCATTCCAGAACCAGAAACAAAACGCTTGTTCATTCTCCATACAAAACTACTGACACCAGAATCATCCATGATTTTCTTGGCAAACAGGGCGGGAGGCGGGGTTGTCACTTACCAGCTGACAAAAACTTTAGCGACTCCTATACAACAAACCCCAAGCACCTACATAAAAAAAGACTCAACCGAGATCTGCAGAGTTGGGTCACAGATCTGAGATAGAAGAAATTTGCAGCTACGTACCCACGGCGCCTCGCTGCTGCTGCTGCAAGCTGCTTTTCTTCTTCTTCTTCTTCTTCCGATGCACAAAAAACACCACTATAAAAAAATATTCCTCGCTTGCCGAGAAGCTCCTTGCACACACAGCGATCTGAATAATGCCACAAAACGCTAGTCTCTTCTTCTCAGATCTCGAAAAAAAGGGGAAGAAACACGAACGAGAGAGAGAGAGAGAGAGAGTCGAAGGAAGGCAAGGCGCAAGCAAGAGCTTCTTCTTCTTCGTCTTCTTCGCGGAGAAGGAAAAAGGCGAGAGCTTTTGTCCTGGCGAAAGGAGGGTGACGCAGTCCATGGCTTTACCCTCCGGTCCTTGATGTTCCTACCCTCCGGTTCCTTGCAGTACATCAGTGTCTTCTGAAACGATCCGTTGGTCTTGTCAATTATCCCCGGGGGACAGTGGGCTGGGACCGACCGCCCGGCTCTTGGTACGGGGGGTAAAGAGGGTGGGAAAATGCGCTTCTCTCTCTCTCTCTCTCTCTCTGTGCGCCAGTTTGGGACCCGCCTCCAATTATTTGCTGCGATTCCTTCTGGCGATTCTGGCGATGATGTTCCTTCGGTAACATGTTTACAATTTTTTTTGTTCTGCACAGAACATTAGAACATGAATCGCATGATGCAAAACATGAACATATAGGACATAAAAAAAAACAAGTCCTTTGGAGTTCAATGGGGAGGGAGGGGGGGAGGAGTATAGCGTCCTGCACTAGCAAAACATGACCATACACAGCACACACAAAAACAAGTCCTTTGAAGATTGATGAAGGGGGTATAACGTCCTGCACTACAAAAACACAACCATACAGGACACAAAAGAACAAGTCCTGCGAAGTTCCATGAGGGGAGCATAACGTCCTGCACTACAAAAACACAACCATAGAGGACACAAAAGAACAAGTCCTGCGAAGTTCCGTGAGGGGAGCATAACGTCCTGTACTAGCAAAACACAACCATATTAAACACAACAAAACAAGTCCTTTCAAGTTCTAGGAGTTGAGCATAACGTCCTGCATTACTAAACACAACCGTACAAGACACAAAAGAACAAGTCCTTTGAAGTCCCATGAGAGGAGCATAACGTCCTGCACTAGCAAAACACAACCATATTAAACACAACAAAACAAGTCCTTTCAAGTTCTAGGAGTTGAGCATAACGTCCTGCATTACAAAACACGACCATATAGGACACAAAAAAACAAGTCCTTTGAAGTCCCATGAGAGGAGCATAATGTCCTGCACTAGCGAAACACAACCATATAAGACATGACAGAACAAGTCCTTTCAAGTTCCATGAAGTGAACATAACGTCCTGCACTAGCAAAACACAAGCATGTAAGACATAGTAGAACAAGTCCTGTCGAGTTCCATGAGACGAGCATAACGTCCTGCATTAGCAAAACTTGACCATCTAGGACACAAAAGAACAAGTCCTTTGGAGATCAATGAAGGGAGTATAACGTCCTGCACTAGCAAAACATGACCATATAGGACACAAAATAACAAGTCCTTTGAAGTTTGATGAGGTGAGTATAATGACTAGCAAAATATGACCATATAGGACACGAAAGAATGAGTCCATTGAAATTTGATGAGGGGAGCATAACGTCCTGCACTAGTGAAACATGACCACACAAGACACAAAAGAACAAGTCCTTTGATGAGGGGAGTATAACGTCCTAGCAAAACATGAACATATAAGACACAAAAGAACAAGTCCATTAAAATTCAATGAGGGGAGTATAACGTCCTAGCAAAACATGACCATATAGGACACAAAAAAACGAGTCCATTGAAATTCACTAAGGCAAGTATAACGTATTGCACTAGCAAGAGATCTTGTAATATAAGAAATAGCTAAAGTGCACTTAAAGGCATTTTTGGTAAATTGATAAACTCAAGCCAATTGCCACACATAACCTATCCATTTGAACGCAATAGCATAACCCTTGTATTGATGGATGAAAAATGATGTAACCCTCTTGTAAAATGGATGTAAATTTAAAATTGAGGAACCAAAACCTCTATAAGCCAAGTTTGGTCCATGTCTAGTTAGAGGCTAGTTCCCGGGTGTGTATTTGAGGTCTCTTTCTCTCAAAATTTAAGGATCATTGATCTAGGTTTTGATCAATCAAGACCCCACCCATCAAGAACTCAAAACCAACCAACCAACCAACACTAGTGCCAACCATCCACATGCAATAGGCTATAGATGGTGCTTTGGCGATGGTGGTGGTTCACTCTAGTTGCAACTCACTAGCATGAATGAATGAGCATTGAGTTTTCTTTGGCTTTTGCAATTGTGTAAAAATCTATGATTTGATCAACTACCAATAATTCTCTAATAATAAAATGCATGGGCATCCAATTTTTGGTTGATCTTGTGCAATTTGTCTAATGGTTTTAGGGTTTATTTTTGTTCTAATGTGAATATCATTTTTGATTAATTTCTTAATTATTCATTTTGTCGATCTGGAGACTCACCCTAATCTATGGTATGAGTACCCCGGTTGGCATGAAAGTACTCAATACGAGTACAACACTGGTAGCAAGTGCTAATTATGGAGAAGGAGCCAAAAAGTTATGGAGGAAAACAAAAAAAAAAGTTGAAAAATTCTGAACATCATTTTGCCAAAAATCTCAACCATTTTCCTCCCAAGTGCCAAAATTATTATTATTGTTTATTTATTTATTTATTTATTTTTGACACCTAGTTGCTGCCCGAAAGCAACCACGTCCCCCAAAAAAACTATTTTGACACCTAGGTGCTGAATTTCAGACCCAAACATGGGTTAGCTTAACCACACTAGTACTTATTACTCTAAAATCTTAGATTTCAAAACATTGAACAAACCTAGATCAAATTTAATTTGTGAAGGCAAGGAAAGGAAACCACCTTTGTACATGGATGTTGTGTAACTTGTAACAATTATCATGAATGTTGTTCAAGTTTAGGGTTGAGTTGAAGTTTTGCGAAATCAATGTAAAGCAAAAGTTCAATGGAAATGTCGTGGTCCAATTGGCATCACATAGATATCAAGCATAATATTTCCCATCTAGTATTGGCTATAATAAATAAACGTTGAAAGTTTTAGCACTCAATAATTGTAATGTAGTTTGGTGCTCTCTAATGTATTATGGGGGAATGGTCAAGCACCTACCCATTATGTTGTGTAACGTGCCAAAGCAAGCCCATAAGGGTGAGCTTGGCGATGGATGCACCCAACATAAATGGGTTAAGTGCACGCCCATTCCATGACATTAAGGTTTGAGGTGACACATGTTCAACAATCTTCCAACAATGGAATTGCATGATTCTTAATGTGATTCACAATTCTATTCTCACAATGAGAATTGATTGACACCCTTTACATGTGAGAATTGAATTGCTCTTGTTGTTGTTCTTCTCCCATGGGGCAGCTACTCTTCTCATGTTGCTATTATTATTATTCTCCCATTGCTTTTTTATTCTTTTCATGTAGGTGCTATTCTTCTCACATGGTACCTTTTTCTTTTTTTTTTCTCAATGATGAAATAATTATAATTATAATTAGTTTTAATTAATTAGTTTTAATTAATGAAAATTTTGTTAATAGAATGTGAAAACAGATGTGATGTATGTCTATTACACCAAGATAGGCAAATTTTCCCAAAACAAACAGCAGATCCAAGAATTTCCAACACCCACTTAGACATCAAATCCAAACAGAAACATGTTGGTATAGTTGTTGAGAGGTCCTCACTTGCCTCAATTTTTATTTTTATTTTTATTTTTTAATTATATTATTATTATTATTATTATTATTATTATTATTTTGGGTGACAAATTTTGGTCATTTTTGTGAAAAATGTTTTGGCAAAAGGAATATTTATGTTTTTAAATTCACTGTTTTTTGAAGAAAAAAAAATCACCAAAATTTTCCATTAATTGGCTACTACATACATGAAAGGGTGCTTGAGATTTTTTTTACTTTCATATTTTGAATATTGCCAAAATTTGGCTAAATATATTTTTTATGAATGATTGCCACTTGAGCAATATCACAAAATTTTTAAAAAAGATGTGATCACCTGAAACTTGAGGTAAGAAAGTTTGATTTTAAATCTCAAATAAAAAAATTGACAACCATATTGTAAATAAATAAATAAATACATTATTATTATTATTTCATAAATCCCATAGAGGAATCGAACCTCGACCCTAAAGACCCTAACCCATTGTAGGAAGATGGAAGTGCCTTGTGAAGCAAAACAAAAAGGAAATGACATTCAAATTCAAAGTTCTAACCAAGTGTAAGCAATGAGAAATTAAAATGCATACACAATTCTGCTGGATACACATTCTTTCAGTTACCGTAATATCTTTACTATTTGGAAAATACTTTAGGCAATTATTTATTTATTTCTCATTTTCTCACTTTGATCCTCCAATCACAATTTTTTTTAAAGGAATATTATGTCATAAGTTTTTCTTTTATTTATTTTT
>Ga0209208_10009573_pt1 | contig 12716 bp, 9 predicted proteins | sample S1TSphfallax_3_FD_187694 | JGI IMG/M metagenome (GOLD analysis project Ga0209208, IMG submission 187694) | Host-associated microbial communities from peat moss isolated from Minnesota, USA - S1T2_Fd - Sphagnum fallax MG (SPAdes) (version 2) | ecosystem: Host-associated > Plants > Peat moss >...
TTAAGTGGGTGGCTTTCATGGCAACACACCTTAAACCCAGGTTTAGGATTTAGGGTTCAGAGTTTAGGGCATGCATGGGCAACCATATTGATCATTTTCTTTTTTTTTTCCATGTCCAGATGTAGATGATCATGAATCACATGTGCAACAATGTTTGTAATTCTGCCTGCATTGCTATATTGACCAAAAGTCTATTGCCTAATGACTAGGGCAAATGAATTGAAACAATCCACTAAGTGACACATGGGTTTGATCAGCTTTACATTCCCCCATGTCCAATTCATTTCTTTGAATCATTTTTTTTCAGATTTGTTTGTAAACATCATGCCAATAGCCCATTATGGTTGTGACTAGTTGGGACTCCTAGCCATCTTGTATGTGGTTATGAGTGGTTAGAGATGTTAGATGTTAACTAGAGTATCGACTCAAATACACGGTATAAAGTCAATCAATAATGGAACATGAGGAGGGTTTGAAAATTGGATTATGGCATGGTTTCCTTATAACAATCAAAAAATGACATCCTTGAATAAAGGATAGTTTAGATATTCGAATGCAATCACCCTAAGCTCTCTAGTTATTTGGCATCAAGATATGTTTGCCTACAACCCTATGACCTAAAATTATAATGGATCAAAGTATTATAGGCTTCAACATATTATCAATTATCTCTAAGAACAAGAATATTAATTAGCAACAACACAAGATATGCAAAGTAGGTACAAAAATGAAATTTGTGAACTAAGGTCAAAAGATGAACACAATGCACATAAAGTTATGTTTTGAAAAACAACAAATAGTCCCATATATAAATCATAATCAAAGTTTTATGTAATCTTTTAATCAAATATCTTTGTTGACAATTAGGACTTAAAGCTTTTTGTTGATCCAATTTCGTCTTCATTTTCATTGAACTTTTTGCTAGTCAATATAATGAATCATTAGTACCTTTCACCATTTGACAATTCATATGATATTGTTTGATTCATGGATTGGTTATACAATGAGAGATTTGTTTGGCCATACATTATTTAAGATACAACAAATTAATCAATCTTAATTGTCCTCAAAATGAAGAATTTCATTGCATAATTCTTGGACGAACTAAAAATGATACATTCATCAATTATAATGATTATTGCCCGCTTCAAGATTCTTTCAAGAACAACTTATGGGCTCAATTTGTCCAATCATAATTGTTTTCATGTGTTCTACCTCTTTACAATACGATAATGCAATAGTTCTAATACATGTCATTCTTAGGGACCTCAACCATGACAAAAACAATAATCACTTACACATGAAGCATTGTTCACACTTGTTTTGAACATGAAAGAATAATTATCATTACAACTGTTATGGTTAATTTAACTTTGGAATTTTTTTTATGAAATTCCCCATGTTGTTGTAAATTTGATAAAAGATTTTAATAATGTTTTGACACAAGTGTATTCATTATAGAATAAATTTGATTGTCTAAGCCAAAGAATATGGGTGACATCAAGGAAATATGATTTTGCATAAGAATGTCCATTATATAAAAAATAAGTTCAAGTTTGCATGGTTAAAAGTTTGTCATAAGAACATTCTTTTCCCATAAAGTTTTTTTATAATAAAACATTATGTTTGATTTATTATATTATTCGTGCATTAACTATCCATTAAACATTTTGGGAAAATTGTGTCTTTTCAATGGCAAATGCTAATTAATTGTGAATAACCTTGTAATGCAACTTGATTTAGGTAACCTTGTAAGAGAAGTAACCAATTTTGCTTGTTTGATAAGGATATTCATACATATACATAATTTTAAAATGACATGATTTTTTTTCTGAATTACAATAATTAATGTTGTTGCAAAGCTACTATAAAGTTCTTAAAGATTTACCTTTAAAGTTATTCACATGGTTGCTTTCGTTTCAAGGAATATGATCTCTTCCAAATTATGAAAAGTTAGTCAAGAATTGCACTTGTTAGTATTATATTCATGTGTTTGGGAGTGGTATACCTTCTTACAATTATAGTATGCAAAAGGGAACATTAAGTTTATGTGTAATGAAAGGTGTGCCAATGAGTTTAATAACCAACCACCCACTCAAGGAATTCACCATTTAGACAACATGGTTAAAGATTCAAGTGAAGATAATATTAAGTTTTGAGATTCTAGTGGGTCAATCAATATTTTCATCCAAATCAATAAAATATTGGAAAATTTTATGAATTGTAGGAGTTTGGAATAATGAAGTTTTAAACAAATATGTTCATAAGGTTCAAGGTTTATTGGTTGTAGTTTGCAAAATATAAAAATTGATCAAAGATAATCTGAACAATGTAAATTATTCAATCATTTTATTTATGGCTAATTATTGCTAGATTTCTACAAATAAATGGCTTGCTCCTAGTATAAAGGATTTTAAGGGATAAAAAAACTTTTAAATCACATGTGGTGCACCACTAAACAATCATATGGATACATTACCTTACGATCAATTTCATCATTAAATAATCACCAAAATAGTGAAATGAAATTTTGTGAAAATATGAAATTGACATGTTGAAAATCATCATAATTATAATAGTCTACGCCCTGAATCATTTCATTAGTCACATCACAATATCATAGTAGATGATGGAAAAATATATAATTTAATTTTTTTCTCAAAAATCAATTTTTGGAAAAACATAATTATTTGTATTGTCGATGTGGAAATGAACCCTAGGCTACAATATATGCATCCTCATTAGCACAAAATTGCTAGCCTTCCACCAACTAGTAGCCTATATTTGATTTTTACTTTCAACCTTTAGCAAGATATCTATATTTAGACCTTCCATATTGCAATTTTTTCATTTCAAACATTCAAGGTTTAGCCAATTGTTGTAGACTTAATTAAGAACATTAGAGACATGGACAACTCCTTGGTAGGTAATTTGTATTTAACAATCACCAATTTTTATTTTTTTAAAACTTATCACCTTAGGGCAGGGCCTAGTCCTTGGACTCTAGGTCCTCACCATTTATATATATACATAGTCAACCTTCAACTTTTCATATGTATCATATGTTTGATTTGTATTGTTCAAGTGAAATTTTAATACATTTGGGTTAGCCATGGAACCAATTCACTAAAATTTTGATACAAACTTGTAAATTTGTTTTACACAAAAAATTAAAACTTCACTTGTTTCATAAAGAAAATATGAAATTGCATATTTTCTTTCTCTTAAAGAAAACCCAATAGCCTTCAAATTTTAGTTTTTAAGAAACTGTAGCAAAAAATCTCTTCAAATACTAGTCAAATCACTAGCACTAGCTACATTTTACCATGCCATGCACAAGTTTGGCACCATGCAAGTGCTTGGCATAAATTTGTTGCTTTAAATGAAAATGGGAAAAAAATGACAAACTATTACATTACACATATTGGGTGAAAGATGGCCACCATAGTGCATATAGGAGATTAAAAATAAAAAATGAATGCATGATCAATTTAAATGTCATATTCTTAATACTTATTGTTTCTAGTCATTTACTTGAACTCTAAAAGCTCAACCCGTGTAATGTTTTTTTACTAATTTGAAAATTAACATAATTTGACCAACAAGTGATAGTTAATCAACAATGGAATCAAGAGTGACATTTATCAACACCTTCTTTCACACATGTGATTCTCGTTCTATTTCCTATTTTAAAATTGAAATATTATACATATTAAATTTTAAGAGAAAAATATAAACTAGTATCACATGTTCAATATCTAAACTTTTGTAAAACCTAAAAACTTATAATTTAATCCAACTCAATGGTTTCATTCACTAAATATTAACTTCTTGTTCTATGTAATTATAGTGTAACATAGATATGTGCCAAATCAAGTGATGGTGTATTTCAACATGCTTTACATAAGCACAGTAAACAAAGTTATTTCATAAGCTTGATTGTAGATTGATTGGTCACATAAAAATTGATGGTGTATTTCAAAATGCTTTGCATGTGCATGTTAAACAAGGTTTTGAACATGATTGTAAATTGATTATAACAATATAATTGCATTGGCACATATTTTTTAAGGACTACAACTCTTAATGGAATAATTTTAACCATGCCACTTTTTTAGCACTATTTTCCAATGATCTAATATTCAATTAGACTATAATTATCAAGGTCAAATCATAGATGTAACTTATTATTCCAAATAATAATGCAAGAACAAAATTTGAACAACAACATTTTTTTTAATTGAATGTCATTTGTAAAGATTTCAATTCTAATTTGAATAATATCTCAATGCATGTTTTCCTTGTGTAAGAAAATGATTTTGACATGTGTTAGCTTATTGCATGTTGACATATCCAAGTAGTTTCTTTACAACGTGAAGAATGCCTTTTGGGGAGCATTCAATGTCCTTGCCAATGTAACTAACAAAGTATGATAGAGTAGGTGTAGTTTGAGTTAATGGGACTAAACTACCCTCTAAGTTGAGATGGTAGGCTTTATTTGCTAGTTTTGAATCCATGTTTTTTTGGAGTCTAATACTTTCATCCATGTGAATGGAGTTGTAGGGTTATAGTCAAAATGTTTTTGAACATTTAAAAGAAATATTCAACAAATTTGATTGTTCAAACATTCCAAATACTAATGACAAGAATTGCATGCCAACATTAGCTTGCATTATACCCAACTTTGATAGCTCAAATTATTATTCCAATTATCCTTGGGCCATGAATGTAAGTTTCTCTAAATTATTAATTTTATTGATAGTGAATCATTCACAAATTTGGGCTCCATGTTGTTTTGTTATACCAATGATGATGAATTTTTTTTTTAAAGGATAAATATGTCATATTAGTTCATATTTTGGGAAGGGAAAGATGTATTGTGTTTATGGAGTTCTATAAATGTGTTCGCATTTGTGTCAAAACATATTGAAATTCTTCGGGATCAAATTCAAACACAATGTTTGTTGCATATGCTATTGTGAAAACACCACATGATGAATTGTCTATTTGTTGCATTACATTTGCATATGTGTATAACAAGTTGTTCACATTTATAAGTTTGCATAATATTGGATTGTGTCGCTATGCAATTTTTTTGTCATTGGCATATGTGAATCATATATTATACAATGTCAATTAAGAATTAACATGTGGAATTTTACTAATATCTTATGATTGTTGTTTATGAATATGTGTTGAAGGTATTTTTTGATAGACATACATTTTTCCTATGATTGCATATGTACATTGTTCATATTGTAATTTTTCAACATATAATATTTGCATAATGCTTCCTAGATGTTAGTCATTTAACCATCCATTTGGGTCAAGAAGGATATTTTCACCTACTTTAGTTAATTGGAGGTTTTCATTCCAATAATCAATGTTGTCATACTCACTATAATCATTTCTTAGATAACTTGATATTGTAAAAAAAAAATTGTTTTTTTGTCATGTAATAAAGTGTCATCACATTTTTTAGGGTCAATATTTGAATCCATAGGAATTTCAATATATTCGTTGGTTTAGATACCATTTGTATTGATTGTTTTTGGTCTAAAAGAAGTTTTCACATCTCTGATGATCCTTTATTTGGCTTTACATATGTTTTTAATAGATATTCCCTTTAATATTTACAAGTCCATCCAATGAACAGAATTGTAATAATGCTACATATATGTTGTGCATGTTAATTAGTAGATTATTGGGTGGTTGTTTCAAATCTATGATCAAGTGATCAAATGTTTGTTCTTGAAATTTAAAGTTTATGAGACAAAAAAATAAGGGCAAGTGGTACTTGGTATCTATTTATGTTAAATGTCTTGGAAATATTCAATTATTGTATTTTATAATGATACTAAAAAGTTTTGAATATCAATATTATTGGTATGACATTTTTTGGTAGACTTTCTAAACTTATGTCTTGTCAACTCACATGAGCATTTTTCCAAGAGCATTATTTCAAAGTCAATACAAAAATGCAGTGTGGAAGTTGATAGAAGAAAAACTCAACAGATTAAATAACACATGCGTGAGTTAATTCTTCTTACGTAGTTTTAATTAAACACCTTTACAATAGAATTTTGACAATCATTCTACAAACAAGACTAAGTAATTACGATGCAAAAAACTAATTGGCATTACAAGATAGTGGCAAAGGTGTGTTTCCAAAGGAAGGGTCCACCGTCTTAGCTGAGGGTTACTTACAATTGGATTTTAAACATTTGAATTGATGCCCATCCTTCTCTTGTAAGTAATCTTGATCCAGTTGACTTCCTTGAACAAGCTTGGGCATTAGAGCACACAAGCACTATCTTAGGCAACAAAAACAAGAATAAGGAAACATAACATATGCAATGTAGAGACCAGTGAAATATCACTTCCTCTTGCCAAAACTATACATGAAATGATCCTTGGGAAAGGGGCATTACTTTGATGAAAAAGGTGGTTTGAAGTAGATATTGTTGTAGCATACAAAAAAGGAAGACCTAATTTGTCTTGAATTAGAAGACAAAAGTTTTAAGGGTATGAACTTCAAAAATGATATTGTACAAATTTGACATGTATTGGGCAACAACAATGAACAAGTACCATTTTGACTACCCATTAACTTCATCAACTAACTCCAAGCTAATTTTAATTGTACAAAAACAACATTGTATACTTAGTTTTGATCTCAAAATCCCCAAGAAAACAGGAGGACTCAACGATGATATCACCTAGTGTTGACAATAAAATGCAAGAAGAAACCACAAAAAGCTGCCCAAGGAAACAAATAACACACATGGGAGAAAGGAGGAGGAAAAAAAGCTCAAAGGAGATAAAAGAAACACTGACATCAAAGCAAAAGGCAAATGTAAATCTAATGGGAAGTTTAATCTTCTACATTCAACACAAAGGAATTTGTTGTTGTAGCGATAAGAGAAATAGCTTCAAAACTATTCTTAGTTATTTGAAATGCATCTTTCCACTATCCATCCCCCATCCAATAAAATGACAATGGTTGCCACTATAAACATGTACCTAACACAACAACAATTTTCCTTAAAGGTGTACACATTGTTCTATTTAATCTTCAAAATGAGCTTCATATTTTTTGGTGCATGTTTCCTATAAACTAAGAAAATACCATCTAGAATTACAACTTCCCCTCCTTCCTTGAATACCTCATTAACTACTTGTTTTTTTTTGTATCATTAGTACTTGAAAAAGGGAATGTATTTTCCAAGCTAACATTGGCTCGCTCTTACAAGGGAAATATCTTTTTTAGCATTGCGATTTTTTCTTTAACATTTTTTAGCAAGGAAGGGAATGATGATGATGTTTCACCAATGTTCTGCTAATGTTTTTACACAAGTGCTACATAAGATAACCCATAAACAACACCTATTAGTTAACTCTTGTGAAACATGGATGAAACTTTTGTAGAATTGTTGTAAATAATAATGGTTCAATGTCCTTCTCAAAAAACCTATAACCCTAATTTCATTCATACTCACATGTTGAGATGATGAGGGTAAAAACTTCATCATTGGTTGTTAATTCAAGAGCCACCTAATCATTAGGTTATTGGTCAACTGACATAAACCAAGTTCAATGGAATTGAAATATGATGCCAAGGATATTGAAATTCTAGATTTGACAAAATATCAATGGAATAAGAAAAATGAGACAAAAAAGAAAAAAAAACACAAGAAACCAACCTTCAAAAATGGAAAATAAAAAGAAAATAATGGGAATGACCGTGTAGTTAGACACATTTTTCAATTATCTTCAACATTAGCATGTACGGGTGAAGGCATCACCTTTGCATCTCTTCATTCAAAACTCTCCCAAGAAACTACAACAATAGATCCTTAGTAGCAACTTGATGAATAATATTGAAGTTGTTGGGATAAGTGGGTGACAACCCCTTTGACCCATTATGGAGGTAGCAACGATCGGGTTGAAGAAATCATTGTAGGTTGAGCCATGTGCCATTATAGACTGGTTGTTGTCCACTCCAAGGTCAAAAATAAGTAGGTTGAATGTGATATGAAGAACCTTGATCATGAGAAGGAAAAGTTGAGACATGAATTTGTTGTTGGCCTCGAGCACTCCAAGCTCCATTTGTACACATAAGATGACATTATTTTTTTCAGGCAACTTTTCATACAATTTCTCACAGTCGATCCTTGTCCTCTCTACCTCTTTCTTCATGCCATCAAAAAGCTTGTTAGTGTTCCTCCCATTTGATGTAGGAATGGTTTTGTTTTCACTAAGAGGGCTAAGCACATGGCTACGACTCTCATGGAGCTCTACAACATATAGCTCCCTTGAATGAACTCAAATTACAATTGATTTTGCAAGGATTGCAATTGAGACCTCTTTGCAACCCATTCTTCATGTTTTGCTGAATTGGTTTCTAGTAAGAGTGTGATCTTTGTAGAGGAAGCACACAACTACAAGTGAGCTTTTGTAAGCTCCATTTGTATTGCTTCCATTGTCTTCTCCTTGTCTGAAAATAGTTGTGAGCTTTCAACAAGATAATTCATGAATTTATCTTTTTCTACATTCCATTTGATTTCCAAGGTTCCATCTTCTATTGCAAAAGTCCATGGTTCTCACATACCTCATGCAAGCTTCTTTCCAAGATCATATTGTGTTCTTGTAGTGCAATAAACTCCATGTTTCTACAAGCCATGGAACTTGCCAACTTCTTGTTCTTGATAGTGAGGATGTTTTTTTCTTCTTGCCTCTTGCTTTCAGACATAATGTATACGTCAATGAATGTTTCCAAATTCTCTCGCAAATGTTTTGCCTTTTTTTCAATCTAATGCATGTCATTTTTAACTATAGACATCTCCAGTTCTTTCTCCAAGGCCAAGCTCTTCACATGCTCGCAACTTGACACCCAAATGTTGTATGTCAGATTTAAGAATCGAGTATTCTAAATCTAATATATTAAAATCTCTGAAAAGCTCAGAGTTCTCAAATGCAACAAGTTGCTTTGATTCTATCTTCTCCTCAAACACTTTTGCAAGTTCTTTCTAAAGGACAAGGAGAGAACTTAATATGAGGCTTTTTGCTTTGGATTCAAGTTTCTTTATTACAAAAGAGGTAGCTTCCATTTCTAAAACCATAAGCTTCATTTGGGTTTTAATTTTTTTTTTCATCATGGTGTAATTCCATTGATCTATGATTGATGACTTCATATTTTGGTGGTAGTATATAAAGATTGCAACTTGTAATTCAAGCAACCAACTTTGCATATGTGTTTGGAACTACATGAACTATCGCATCAAGTTGACATCACAAATTTGTGAAGCTTTGTTCCTTCTTTAACAATTTCATAAGAGACTATTCACAAATCACAACATTGATGTGTGCAAAGTGGACTCTACATTTGATCACAGTGTAATTGTGTTAACAAGTTGTGATGACAAGTAAGTGAAAGATAAAAAATGGAATAAGGTTTATTTGCAACAGCGTACCATCCTTTGCAAACTATTAACTTTCACCTTCTCAACCCAAATAACACAAGACAAATTGGGGTGCTAAAAGATTTTGTCATTGGAATTTATTAAATATTTAAAACAAGATCACAAGATAATCAACTTGACTTCAACAATTGAAGAGATGATTTGAAAATTTCAATCATCTATTCAATTAAAGCTTCACTTTCTCAAAGATGAACAAGCTCCCATATCCCATTAAAACTATGATTTTATCCATAGAACATCTTTTCATTCTTGAAATTTAATGACAAAAGCTTTTAAATTAAAAAAAAAAAATTGATGAATTTTTTTCATGAATTTTACATTGTTGCATTATGCCAACAACTTGGGGTTTATGATTGGACATAATTTAAGGCATTCCATCTCAACATGGGTGTCCAATCATGACTAGACATATTACTAGCAATGGAATGCCTTAAATTTTAGCATCGATGTTGATTGGAGATTGGGTGTATTGTTAAATTTTAGCATGGTTCTTCATGTTGTCACCCATGCTGAAATTTAAGGCATTCCATTGCCCACTGGCCTAATTAGTGACAATTATTTGCAATGACCTAAACAACATTGTATTGGAAGTCTTCAAGGAGGATTTCTTTCATTGTTGCCATAATATCCCATGTTTACCCTTTGATTAAAACTAATATCTCCATCATTTGCAAAATTTTGGTCTCTTCTTCTATATTTCTTGCTTGTATACCAATAATATTGATAGGTCTTAATTAATGTCTATACAAAAGAACTTTTCCATCATCATGTTTAATGAATTTTGTTTCTTATTTTTGTTTCTCTTCAAGAAAAATATTTCTCATGCAACTTTGAAAGCGTGGAAAAAAATCTAAAGTCATTGGAATCATTACATTAAGAATGAAGTTCTTAAAAGATGTTGAAAAATCATTCATGATAATAGAATTATTCACAAAGTTGGCCATTGTCAAAACTAGTATGCTTAGTTTTATCAAAACCTAGGATGTGAACTTGACAATAAAATTATCTCTAAAGTTTTTTAAGTTTGAATAATTTGGAGTGAACACAATTGGTTTGAAGAAAAGATGAGACAAGTGGGAAATTTTTTGTTTGAAGATTTACGTAACAAAAAAATCTGGCCCACAAAAATCTTTTCCTCCAAATGAGTTTGGCACCAATCTTTGTGCAACATCTTGTTACACAAGGGTGCAAAATCACATCCCCATAAGGCCTTTTTGTATCTACATCCCATAAAGTCTTTGTGTGTCTTGGTGAAGCTATGAACTATGTTGGAAGTTTTTCATTTGGGCATTGTTGATTTCATAGCTTGTTGCTTGCCCAAAATTTGCAACTCACCTTCATATGTTTCTGGCTTCAAGTTTAAGGTTTATTTGGTTGTGAATGCTTTAAGTAAACAACTAAAATTAGCCTTCACATGTTTCTTAGCAATTTTGTTCAACATTTGCAATCTCACTTATAGCTTAATGAAATCACCATTTGTATATTTTATGAAACATTAGAAATAAAAGGGCATTTTTTGGTATTCTCATAATGAGTTAAATAGATTCCCTATTTACATTTACATAAATTATGATTTTTACTTCCTAAATATTAGTTGCACGATTTTTCTGTTACATGCTATTTGGAAAAAAATGAAAACATTTCCCCAAGATCCATAGCCCATTGCTTGCCCAAAATTTATAGCTCGCTTTCATTTGTTTTTGTCGTCATGTTTATGGCTTTTTTATGTTGAGGGTGCTTGAAAAAATTGCTAAAAGTTGTTAACTTTGACATTTTTTCAAGGATTTTGCTTAGGGCTTTCAATCCCACCCATAGGCTATTGCTTGCCCAACATTTTGAACTTGCACCTTCATTTTGTCCAATTTTCATGTTAGTCATTGTTGTGGTGAGCAATTGAAATAGATGGCTGAAATTAATCTTAATATTCTTGTTAAGGATTTTGCTCGATGCTTTGAGTCCCACCCATAGCCCATTACTTCCCTATAATTTGGAACCTAGCCTTCATTTGTTTCAATCACCATATTTATTTATGGCTCTTTTGTTGGATGTGTTTGAACAAGGTGGCTAAAATAATCCTTGACATTTTCGCCCACAATGATGGGATTTCCCAAAGTTGAACCCTAGAACCCTAAACTAAACCTTAATCATGACCTTAAAATTTGAACGCCCAAAACTTGAAGCCCAAATTCTATGTAGACCAAAGGCCATTTCCCAATGTTGAAACCCCAAAGTCCAAACCCTAAAAGCCCAGTCTTAAACCTACTCCCTAACCCTAAAATGGGACATCCCAAATTTACCACCCAAACCATAACCTTAAAATGTGAACACTAAACATTAAAGGGCAGCCCAAACCATAAGACCACAAGCCCAAAAATGAAAATAAACCACCAACTTGAGTAGGGGAGGTGCAATTAAAAAAAGTACGTAGTGAACCCTAGTTTAGCGGGTTTGTACCCACTTTTGAGTTTTCATCCCCACTTTGTGCAACTTTAAAGATAACCCCAAATTACGTCAGAAACTGCAAACTGGGAGCCAACATTGGACGGAGACCGTTGATGACATTAAAGATAACTTTAATTTACACAATGATTTCATCCATCCATGGACAGAATAAATAGTGCAATTACCTTGTTTTTGTGGGCCTAAATTTCACAACCAGGTTTAAAGCTCAAACCTGTTATCCATAACAACAGTTGTATGGACATATTGTTATGCCTTATAATTTATTGAATAAGATCATTGGTTTCACACCATTTTTATACTGATAATGCTAACACATTGTTCTGAGATTTTATTTTATTTTTAAATTCAAATTTATTTTGTAGGGACTTTGTAAAATATTTGATTTCAGAGCATGCATGTGAATTTTATTTTCTTCAAATATTGATTTCAGAATGTCAAATACAATATGTTTCATTTCAACTCATCATGTTGATGAAAATTTCACTTGAACACGAACGCCTTCAAAACAAGTGTCGTGGCGATTGTTCACTCTTCAAAAGCATCATTTTCGATACCTTGTAAAACATTTTCCTCTCCATGCTCAAGCTTTGTGAGTTGGCAATTGGGTCAATGTTGTCGGCCCTTATTTCAGGTCATGGCCTCATCCTAGGGCCTTAAAAAACCCACAGTGTAATCAGCAGAACTCTTCTGTATAGGAGAAGGGTCTCTCTTTCGAGACCCTTCCTGCTTTCGAAGAGACCAGCAGAAGTGCTCAACAACATATCATTCAAA
>Ga0209208_10009574_pt1 | contig 12715 bp, 6 predicted proteins | sample S1TSphfallax_3_FD_187694 | JGI IMG/M metagenome (GOLD analysis project Ga0209208, IMG submission 187694) | Host-associated microbial communities from peat moss isolated from Minnesota, USA - S1T2_Fd - Sphagnum fallax MG (SPAdes) (version 2) | ecosystem: Host-associated > Plants > Peat moss >...
AAGATCTAAAAAAATCATTAATTCATTCTAATATAATTATGGGGTTTTAAATTATTACATGTGTTTTAATAAATTATGGTCAATGTAAAATGTAACTTCTAAGTAATGGTTTCAACATGTTAAAAGTTGGTAGTAAAAAAAATTTCAAAGAAACCTAACGCACCCCCAAATTCCTTGATGGATTCAACTACGAGGCCAAACGTGAAGATAATGAAAGGAAAAGTAATAGGGGTGCCTTCCCTAGTTCACTACATTCTGAGGGTAGAAGGGCACACTAAAGCTCTAGGATGGGGACTAGGAAGATTGACAAGTAAGTCAATTATTCACACGGACTTGCAGAAACCAAACAAATTGGTTAGTGTGTAGCTAAAACATTTTTGGTGCACGGATGAATCACAAAATTCACAATGGCCTGGACTTGGGGGAAGCCACCACTGTCCCCCCCTTATAGTATTCTTTGTGCCTGGCCATGGGGCCAACACCCAAATGTCATTTTGTCCTGGGATTCCCAAGTGTCTCGAAATTCTCAAAATTGGAACTCCCGCAACTTTGGAGGCCCATAACTTTATGTGCAAACCTCTAATTGAAGTGAGGTATCAAACAAAATTGTAGCCATCATCAAGAACTTTCTAACAATATGTGGCAAGCCACCTACACACAAGGAAATCGGGGCGATTCTTGACTTTTAATGGTCGGGAGTCAAATTGGCAATTTGACTCCCAACCTTTCTTTTGGCCATAACTTGTATTTTTAGTATTCAAATGTGTCGTGCGAACCCATTTTAGACATCCACGTTCCAAGAGCTTTCCAATGACATAAGGAATTTTTCAGTCCAATGGGTTTTGACCTTTGAAATTGCTTTCTGAAAATTTGAGAGTCCATTGGGACTCTAACTCCCAAAGTGGGAGCTCACTTGGGAGTGTGAAGTTTCACTCCCTCACGTTTTCCCACACTCCCAGGAGCATGAAATGTGACTCCTAGGTTTCACTATTGACTCGCACCTTCACAAGCCATTGCCTTGGTCACGAGCCCAAGGCTAGGGTTGCGATAAAATCATTAACCCATTATAATGCATTATGTAAATAAAATTAAAAGCTACATCAATTTCCACATCAAAAATTTGAATTACTAAATAATTCAATATAATTCAAATTATATTCATAAATGAACAACATAGTGAACATAACAACTATGAATAATATTGACCATTAATTAATGCAACAAGCCACTTACAAACTTAAAATGCTCAAATGTAGTTGAAATGTAATCAAATTGGACAATAGTCGAAATGTGTGGGGGTGGAAAAGGACAAAATTTCTTCTTTTGATTCATGTTTCACCAAACCAGTCCCAAATTGATCACCTTATAGAAGGAATAAAAAACAATGTAAATTTATTTGAAAGCTTGCACATAATCATTTGAGGTGGTAGAATACAAGTAGACACCCATGTTCCTATAATGTTAGAGCCCAATATTATGGATTGTCTTTGAAAGTTATAAGTCTACATGTCCACCTATTCTTCCAACAAGAATTTTTATGTTGATATTAACCAAGTGAAATAAGAATAGAACTTCTAAAGATTTCACACAACGAACTGATGAAATGGTGCAAACAAATGTTGAGTGTAGCATGAATCCTCACCATTGTTTCACATAGAAGTGCTAGACATTTAGCTAGTTGTTAAACTCATGAATTACACCTTCATTAACAGTTTTGAAAGAATACCACCAAGACTAAATTATAGTATAGTAAAGGTCAAACTCTTCCAAGGATGTTGTGTTCATATATTTGTGATAAAGGACAATATTGTGCCTATTTTGGAACTTGAGTGTAATCAACTACTTAGTATTTTTGTATAATGATTGGGTCCAATGGAAAAAACAAGTTCATTCCTTATCAACCATCTTCATAGCAAGATCCTTAATTGCAAAAATGATTCAAACAACATTCCAATTCACTTGCATGTCGTCTGCCAGGAACCCCTTGAAATTGTGATTTGTAATGCCTTTCTTCAAAACAATCACATTCAACTTCTTCCATAAAATGCAATGGGCTTCTATGTTTTCAAATTACATGTCATAGATTGAAATGGTCATTACTTTGCAATTGACTAAGACATAAACATGACAAACCATGAACATACTTGACATGATCAAACATCATCCAATAATTTTCCAAAGCACACTTATGTTGCATTTGTTTTACTATTTAATCAATTCCACATCCATTCCATCAATCAACATCTTGAAAATAAAAACCTCTTGTTTAGATTATTGCTTAGAAAAACAACTACCCTAAATGTATTTGTAAGGATTAAGGGCATTTAGCATGAGGATGTAATAAATGGAACCCATGTTTTTAAAATGATGTTTGAAAGATGTAATGAGGGTGTGTATGTGAAGGGAGCACAAGGGTGCAAATTTTAACATGGTTTGATTTAAGTTTTCACCCTTCAAAAGTTCTATAAAACCTTCACCATCCTCATTGAATAGTTGATGAAACATTTACGTTTTACTTGTAGCTAGAACAACTATAGAAGATGTTCCATTGGGCAAACCCATCCTTGGGTGGTACCACTAAGAACCACCACCAAAATTCAAGAAAAAAATGGATCCAATTTAATCAAATTCAATTAAAGAATTTGAATATTTTTAAATTGTGATTTTTACTATTGACTTACACCACATGGCCTTTGTGTTATTCACCTATGTATACATTATGAAAAAATTGCAAACATCTACATACATTAGAAAAAATCTTGTATTATGCAACCATCCAATTTGCGACTATATGCAACTAAATATCATTTGCAACTATATTTTATCATTTTTACAACTAGTCACCATATTTTTCAATCTATTACTTTTCTTGCAACTATGGTCAATATGCCAAAACATGGCAAATATGACTACATCCATGACTATGTTTGTAGTCATAAATACCATTCATTACTACACGACTATGTAGTCCATGACCATTGGACACATTGTTTATCCACTAGTCGTATTTTTGTCCTAGTCATAATTCCATGGAATATATTATATGTTTATATATTGAAATATATTTATAAATGGCCATTTAGTAGGTAGGTAGGCAAGTAGGCAGGTAGGTAGGCTTAAATAAGTAGGTAAGTAAAATCCTATTTATTTTTTGGTGACAAACCTTTTTTATTTGCCCATCACAAGTAATATTTGCACTTTGAATGTATGTAGTGCATGTATTGTGTGGACTAATATTTTTTCACCTAGTTATTAATTTACAAAGTTCAACTTGTTGACAAAGGATATGGGATAAATTTACAACATTATCCCACATCATCCTTTGTCCCATACAAAAGTACCGAACTTTTACCATTTTTCATAGCTTATCCAAATGGGGAAAAGCAAATTATTATTAAATTTTTTCCCAAGATCTACAAATTTATAAAAAAATATTAAAACCAAAATATTGAGTAATTTGACTGAAAATGCATTTGAATGTTCACTATTTCATACATTTGAATAACAATGATATCTTGAAGGTTTTTTTTTTTTTTTTTTCATAAAATGATTTATAAGTATATATATTTTCAATCAACACAATTTATGTATGTATGTATGATATTTCCCCACCTTTTAAAAATATACCAAATCAATAAAAATAATATGAATGTTGTGTTATATTTATTTGTAATTATTAAAAGAATAAAATAAAATATTTTATCTATGGAACATATAAAATTATTTTCAACATTTAAAAATTTTATACAAAGTATTAAAATTATTTTTATATCTTTATTTTTTTATCAAATTTTATTGTGAGTAGTAAATTTTATCTTTTAAAAAAAAATCAAGCCATTAAATTTGAATTAATATATATATATATATATATAATTTTTATTTTTTTTAATTCCAATTTGTATGACCAAATACTTTGATAAATTACTAAAGATCAAATTTTATTTTTTTCTACCCATCACATGAAACATGAAAAACAATGCCATTTTTGGGCATGTGGATTTCTTTTCAAATTCATTGGATATCACTAATAAATATATATTTCATTATTTAATGTCAAAAATTCAAAGAACATATTCATTTAAATAAACCTTTGAGCCAGAGTCTCAACTTAAATGTTTTAATTATATTCTAGGCATTAATTTTATGGTTTCAAGAACTTTGAAATTTTGTTTTCCATTTTTTGGGAATTTTTTAAAATGAAAAAAAATTCCCCCAAATGTTTTTTAGCCATTATTTAGAAATTCAAATTAACTAATTAGTGACTCTAAAGGAGAAGTTTTAGAAATTATAAGGTATTAATTATTTGTTTTTACATTAATTATGTGTTTAATCATCTACTAGCTTATAATATATTTACTAGGTACGTATGTCTACTTTCTAATTATTTTCACTTTTAATTCATAAGTTTTTAATGTTTCAAATTATATATTGTTAAATCTGAGCTTCGCATTGTTGTGCATTAGCAATGACAATCAACTATTTTAATTTTTTCTTTATGTTTTCATATGTTTATGTCAATATCAAATTCCAATGATGAGAATTTTGAGGAACTAATATATGGGGTCTTTTTTATATGGTCACCTTAGACAATTTGAAATTTAATTGTTTTTCATATTTTGGTTATAATGTGTTGTTTGAAGTAGATTTCATTTTATGGTTCAAGCAATTTGCCTCCCACTACCCTTCTTCACTACTACTTTGTTTCATTGTTTCTATGATAAAGAAGAAGGTTTATTGTTGCGCATTGGAAAGTTTGCTATTGTTGATGAATAGGGAGGCGATGATCTTAGAAATTAGGTTGAGAAAACACTTGGTCTTGTGAAGCAATGTAGGTGGAGTGGTATGCTTAAGCTTGTTGTCATAATCACAAATGTTTTAGATTTTTTGGAAAGTCAACCTATATCTCGATAATTCAATTACAAATGTTTAATATCTTCTGAACATTTTTGCAAGTGGAAAAGATCACCCTATTGATATGGGGCTTCCCCCATTGCCTTTAATGAATCAATTTTTTCCATAATGTGGCATGGCATTTCTATGCCATGTACTTTAGGTTTTAAAAGTTTTTTTTAACCTGGTAATTAGCTTTCTTGCAAACTAATATTTGGTTTCTCCCAAATTTTTGTTTAGTATTTCTTTATGTCTTCATCATTTGAAACATCACAATGTTATGTTTTGTCCATTTAGCAAAATGTTAATGAAGAGGACCCCTTAAAGTGCCATGATTTGCCCAAACACTTAGTGAAACATATATTGTTTTTGTCTTATGGCCTTGAAGCTACATTGTAGACACATTCTAGGTTTCTTAGCTTTGATAAGTAACAATCATTTGCTTAGGCTATAGTGTCACATTTGACAAATTATCTGTCATTCCATGAAACAAATGTGAAAGGTTTGTAAGCTTTAGAAATTTACAATTGTTTAAAATGATATTCACAAATCCAACCTTAGAGTACCTACACATGATCTACAAGTAAACCAAAGATGAGCATGCAATTTAGGCATGTTTTTTAAAAAAGATGTGAAGAAATGTGAATTTGGAAGTTATTTGTATTTCTTGCTTGTGTATTTCATGTTGACATTTATGGTTCATCTATTATTTTGGTGTGAATGATGTGCAGGTCATTTGTTCATTATGTAACCATGAAAAAGGTGTGCAACAAGTGTGTGAAAACTATGGTGTGTCCATGGGTGAATACTTCTGCTCAACTTGCAAGGTTTTTGATGATGAGGTTCATTTATTATACTCTCCTTTTGCAATAAATGCACAAATGGTGATGAGTTCATTAAATTCTTGTCATTGGCAAATGTGGGCAAGTGGTCAATGGATTATATATTTTCTTAATTCCATCTTCACATGTAAACTTAATTTCATCAATATAAAATAGTCTTGGTTTCATATATTCTTATTCCCAATGTAGATACCTAGTTGTATTCTAAAAGATACACATCAATCCTTTTGAAGAGTTGTGATAACTTTTGGATGGGGAGATATACACAATCATCCATTGACTATCATATAAAGGTTCATTTTGTCAAGTGACATCACACCTTGAACTTGTCCAATTACATGACTTTCAAACCACTATTTGAGGACCTCCACTAAGTGCAAGTATGGTATTAATGTGTTCTTCCTTAGTTGAAGCTTGTATGTTCATGAGTTGGTAAGTGCATGAACCTAAGATCATTATGTTGTGTGGTTTTACCACAATGTAAAAGTCCATGATTTAACTTTGAGACATCATTTGTCTTGTAGACAAAAAAAGACCAACATCATTATGTTGGTCATTATGTTGTGTGGTTTTACCACAATGTAAAAGTCCATGATTTAACTTTGAGACATCATTTGTCTTGTAGACAAAAAAAGACCAACATCATTGCAATTCTTGTGGGATTTGTAAGATTGGAGGATGGGAAAATTTCTTCCACTATGATTGATGTGGTATGCACTTTTAAAGTCACTTCAACCTTCACCTACAATAGTTACATGTTGGTGCCTTAAGATTAGCAAGTGGCTCTCTAATTGGCAATTCTCAAGAAAGATCATGATCTTGTTGTGACTTGTGTTTGAAGCATTAAGCTTTTCCAATGTCCCAAACCGGCTTTGTTTGCTACATTTTTTGTGTTGTTGATGTGGCCATATCATAGAACAAGACCTTTGAAGAATATGGGTCCAAAAACATTAAGCTACATAATGTTCTTGTTGTTGAATTTGGTGCATTTGTCTTTGGCAAGTTGTTACTATGTCTCCATTACCCTACAAAAGAGACACCCTTGTATAGAGAAGTCCATGCATCACAATTTTTTTGTCTACTTTGAGGTATCTCTCATATTCACTTTTATTATCAATAGGCTCCTTTGGAAGAGAATTTGTACATCTTTAAGGACATTTTGATCCATATTGACTTGTGATGAAATTCATGTATTGTATGCATTTTCTATTTCATGCATGCACTTAATACCATGTTTTTCAAGTTGGGGCTCTATTTTAGGTGGGGACTATATTTACATGTGGGGTTGTGTGTTGTGCAGTACTTATTTGACTCAATGAAGGACATCACAATCATGCCTTGTGGCCACACCATGCATTTGGAATGCCTACATGAAATGGATAGAGATGTCTAGTGAATTACTCTTTTAACATGAAAGGAAGGTTAAATGCCATTTTTCTCTAGAATGTTGCAAAAATGAATGTGTTTCATTCTTTGCTTCTTGAGCAGTGCAAATAATTTGTCTTTTGGCAGACATTAGGGCATTTGGCAAATGTGTGTTGTTTAGTTTCTGGATATTTGAATTATTGTGCTTTAAGAATGGGTATTGTTTGTGTTTTGTTTTGATTCATGGTTCAAGAGTTGAAAGGTGGAGGATCAATAGCACAACTATAGTGGCTAAAAAGACCCCAAATTGTGATGGTGAGATTTTTGTGGTTTCTATACTGAAATTCTTCCGTTCCTTTTGATGTCATTAGGTATTTTTGCCCAATCTATTCGAAATTTATCTATGACATGATAAGCATTTGGTAGCATATTGACAAAGAGATTACTACAACCCCAATATTTGAAGCATACCAAAACAAGCTAATAATTATTCCACATCCCTTCCCAAGTGGAAAACTTCATTTATTTCTTTACTTTTGATGTTGCAATTGGAATAAGCAAAAGTGGATCACAAGGTTAACAAGAGGAAGGAAGGCATGGGTTATGGAAAACAAGTTTTGTTTCCAATGCTTTTAGATTGATGGTCTAACATGTTCAAAAATATGGTGAACTTGTTATAATGAACATCAAATGATCAAGTGTGGTTGGTTGCTCAATATGTAGGTATGGATTCTTTGTAATGACTACAACTCCACGAATGAAGTTCCATACCATGTGATTGCACACAAATGCACAAGTTGTGGCTCTTACAACACTAGATTGACTTAAAAGCACTACTAATCCACATATTCATGCCACCCATTAAAACCAATGACACTCCCTACCTAGATGGGATTGCCTGGTGGTTTAGTGCTAAAAAGATGTGACCCTTTCCATTCTAATGATCTTGAAGATTCCAAATTGCCTTGGGGAAGAAGTGAAGAAGCCCCAATATTCAAAAGAGGTAAGAAAATCTATACATTATCCTACCTTAGTATGTTGTGACCTTTACAAGGTGAAAGTTTCAAGTAGAAGTTTTAAGAAGGCACGCAACTTGCCAGGGTTTATTCATTTACATTCTTTGGTTGCATTGCAAAATTACAGGAAGTTGGTGTGTTTGCTTAAAACAATTGGATTCTTAAAGGCTCCTTGAGACTAGTTGAAGTCATCAAGTTCTTGAGTTGTTCAAGATTTAAATGTTGATAAATTTTCTCCCATTTTGTTTCAATCATGTGATTTCTTAGACTTGGTCACTAAGTTTTCAAGTAGTCAATTAGGTTCTAGTCATGCAATCTTAACTAATTTTTAGCTCTTTTCATTTGAGTTTGATATTTTTCACAAGCATTTTCAGCCATAATATTTAGGTCTTGACATTATTCAATTGCCTCATCCATATTACATTTGACATCAAAGATTATATTTCAATTTGCACATGAATGATTACCATGGTGGAATAAATGTGTTGAAAGTACTTGGTTACTTTAGCATGTGGGTTTGCTTCATGTGCACTATTTGTTGGGAGATTATCAAAGTGGGGTCCAACCACGCTATTAAGAGCCACACATGCCCCTTTAGCCCATTGTTTTATTCTTAAAATATTTTTTAATACAACTCTCAAAAAAATATTAAATTTTTAAAAAAAAATCTTAATACTATTATGTTAAAGTGTATATTAAAAAAATTCCCAAAATATGTCATTAAATAATATTTTCAATTTTGTACTTTTAATGTCAAAATTGCTTTTAAGCAATGGTTACAAGAGGTTAAAAGTCCTTATACACATTTTTCACTCATTAGATTGATTCCAATTTTTTTATGATATGTACATAATGTATTCACAATAACATTTTATAAAAAAATATTCTATTTTTTTAAAATTACTTTTTACAATCCAAAGTTCAAAAAAATAAACAATGGTTACGATTGATTTTGGTACATGTTAATATGACTACACCTAGTGGCCTTCATGCCCTTCTACCCATTGATATTAATCAATTTGGATTTTTTTTAACCTAATCATTGGGTGCCAAATGAGCACAATTTATTACTATGGTTTTGCCAATCTTATGTTACAAAGGTAATCTCTTTAAACAACACTTTTACTACTCAATACTTTTTCCAAACAATATGTTTATACTTGTCAATGGGTCTAGGGATGCAACAACCCTTTAGACTAACTATTGCTACTTTTGCCACAAAGGTGGCACTCCTTTGTTCTCACATGTTGTATTGGAGTGTGGGTATCTAGATGTAATCAAACATTCAACCAAATGCTTCTTTACATTTTCAAGATTAAGCAATATCACCAACGATCATCACATTATGATCAAATTTTGAAAAATAATGAATAGATGTATGCTCTTCTTGCCATCCCCTTGTCACTCTGCTTTCATCCAAAACTAGTTGAAGAGAATGTCAACAACCAGTTACGAGAGAAGTATGTTGAATAGATGTTACACATGCAACACAATGATGGAGCAATGTTTGATGAATTATTTTCTTATGCATGCTCCAAGTTCATCACCCCAACTCCACCCAACTATGATGAGCCCCTTGTTAACTTTAACTAGATATGGGGTGCTTGTAAACCATGTGCTAAATCACAAGTTCTTTCATCATGTATTGTGTGTCTACATGCATTCCCTATTACTTACTAAGATTCTTTTGGTTTTATTTTGGCCTTCCGAGCTTGCCCTATGCATTGTAATTGATTCTATCAAATTACTTTATAAAGAGTTCTTTATTAGTTTGATTTTGTCATCCTTCTTTTGTTATAGTTCTAGGAAATCTTGTCATTGTTTTCCTTCCTATAAATCATTTTACTCTGAGTATAGGCATCACATTGGAGTTGTGCAGGATGTACAAGCTACAATTGAGACTTTTCTTGTAAAAAATGCAACAATATCAACTTTTCTCTAGCAATTAGAGTTTCTTAAAGCTTTCTACCACCATCTCAAGTACCAAGCTAGCTTCATTCATGGATGTTGGTGAACCTACTTTGCAATGTGCTTGACATTCCTTTAAGCTTCAAAAGGATTATCCTCACAAGTATTATATCTATCATGTGATGTTACATCTACCCTCTATATGGTATCGTAGGTTTGAAGATGTTAGTGGGGATGTTGTTGAAGTTCACAGAAATGGTTGTGACTGTTACTAATTTTCACATTACTTTTTCCTTTGTGTTTTTAAAAAAAGAAAAGTTCTACTTTCCTTTTTCCTATTTGGTGACATGTTGTTGAATCTAAAAACTCTAAAACCTTATCTTTAGTTCACAACTTCCTTCTATTCATGTTGAATTAAATTGTGAGTATGTGGAAGTTCTACTTTATGAAGTCATGCACAGTACCATGGGTCTAAAATTTGTGTTATTTTTTCCTTACTTGGTAGTTGTATTTGTACAAAATGTTTTTTGAATTACCAACTTTTAATATTTATCCAATGTTCTTGTGTAAGGTTGCATTCCTCACATACAAGCATAAGACACATGTGATCAACAATGATGGCAGTGTTATTTCTAATGCAAATGTGGACTTCTATGTAAATGATGTGAGTATTTTGTCCTTCATTCACAAGCTCTTGAAAGGATTATTTGTAGTCTTGAATTTCATATCAACCTCTTCACCACATATTTAACTAAAATGATTTTTGTGCAGGATATGGTTCATATTGTAGATACAAAAACTACCAAGCACTTTGGGGATTACTTCATTCGTCACATCTCAAAAGCATGTGACTTTCTCTCTCTTGAGGTGTCTTTTAGGTACTTTGTGTAAGTTCGATGTTGCAAGTTGATTCACTAACAATGTCCTACTTTTGTATCCCCAAATGGGCTCTAAGGTTGGTCATTAAACTACTTGGTTGTTAATTCAACTATGTATTAAAGAAGGTAAGGGAGTGAAATATTTTTTTGAGATGCATATAACAACTTTATTCTATTCAAGTTGACTTAAATTGTAAGTGTGGAGAAATTCTCAAAACTTGTAAATACATGTTTGAGATTTGTAAGAAGCTAAAGGTGTGTGAATCCATTTGAGGGAAATCATGTCTCTAGTGATAAATGTCATAACAGTGGTTGCCCCTAGGCATTATTCCCCTTTGTGTTGTTGAGATATTTATTATTCCTTGTTTCTTATAGTTTTTCATTTGTGGTTTTGGGTCACTTCTTGACAAGTTGCCCATTTTTAAGTTTATTCAATGTGGATGGTGGCAATTTGATAAAATTATCAATGAATTTGGACCAAGTCTAATTGGAGTGAGGGAATGAGTGCTTAGTCATTGTCATAGACAAGATCATGAACTAAATCTTTACCATGTGTTCAAAAGTTTTTTTGCACATTGTGAATGTTAGTAATATAAATTTTTTTAGCTGTAGTCTTACTTTTGTAGGAGGTTTCCAATGCAATCATTTCTAGCATCTATTTACAATACAAATGTTCGAAATTCATGTTCTAGAAACATTTGTGTGTAAAATCTTGAATGGTAGCCTCCAACAAAAATATATTTTTGTTAGTACTATATTATTTTTTTAATGTGTGAATCCAAGACTTACTGCTAATTCAATGCCTTGGAAGGTGAAGTTTGCAAATTGTTACTAGTTTATACACTACCCACTTTGACATTTGCTTTGTGCAAGAGAAGAAAATACTTTAATTTATAGTTTTGTGTGTAGCTATACCTTAGTTTTAAATCCATGATCACATAATGCATCACCATTCACCTCCCCCCACCCAAGTTTTGTCACAACAACAAGTTGGCCATTGCAAACTACTGCCTTGTACACTTTCCTGAATCCACCACTTCCAATGACATTATTTGGATTGTTGTAAAATTTTGCAATCCCATACTCCTTCATTGTCACCTTTTGGAATGAAATCAAGTGCCATGAGTTGTTCTATAAAAGCCCCTTGCGCTGCTCGTTGAAAATTTTATACCTCCGATAAAAGTAACATGAACCAACAATGAGTATAATCATTGTTGCCACAAAAGTTCCAACCACTAATAACACCATCACTTCATTCAACTTCCTACTTGTTTGTTGGTTGTGGGCTTCATAGTTACTAGCCATATCACACAAATCCAAGTTACCTTTGGCATCTATGACTACAAGGAGACCTGGTGGTAGCATGCCATAAAGGTTGTTGTATGAGACATCAAGATTTTCAAATGGCAACCTACTAGGGATGGATGGAATCTTGCCTACAAGGGCATTGTATGAAAGATCCAAAACTATGGGTTTGTTAAGTTCACCAAGCTTACTCGGAATTAGTCCCATAAGCAAATTCATTAAAAAGGTTCAATGTGTTGAGGTGTGAATAATTTCCACGTGTTGATGGTATCTCACCCATGAAAACATTTTGGCTAAGATCAAGCCAATTCAGTTGAGAGAGATCACTAAGTTGTGGAAGGATTAAACATGAAAGGTTGTGCCCAAATGTAAAAAGATTTTGTATCAAAAGGAGGTTGCCAATTTCTTGGGGAAGTGGACCCATGAACTAATTGTTGGAGATGTCAAATGTGCCTAAGTTGAAAGTAGATCTGATGGTGGGTTGTATGCTTCCATTGAACATATTATTATG
>Ga0209208_10009575_pt1 | contig 12714 bp, 9 predicted proteins | sample S1TSphfallax_3_FD_187694 | JGI IMG/M metagenome (GOLD analysis project Ga0209208, IMG submission 187694) | Host-associated microbial communities from peat moss isolated from Minnesota, USA - S1T2_Fd - Sphagnum fallax MG (SPAdes) (version 2) | ecosystem: Host-associated > Plants > Peat moss >...
CTTATTTTGTTGTACTTTCCACATGATTCAAGATGATGGCTATGGTGGAATTAGTTCAACAAAAAAAGGATGGGGTGTGCGTCACTGTTGCTGCTTCTGCTCAATTTCTGCAAGTTTTTTATTTGCATCAACCACAAGCTCTCAAGAAGTCCAGGAAGAATGATGCTGCCAATGCTGCCATGACGACAGTCTGTCATCTTCTCAAATGATCATGAACAGGTGGGTCTGTTTGTATCCATATCTATTCCTCAAAATGTCGTCACAATTTTGTCTTTTGAAGAATTTCTTCTGTATTTATTACCCATGCAACAGATGATATGCTTTCTTGCTGCATACCACATTTCTTGTGTTGCATTTTTTTGCCATGGGATTGGTAAATTTCTGTCCATACCCATAGCTCATCTTTTTGCAGAAGTGATGCAGATTTTTGGCAGAGTTTGATTCCAGCTGCTGCTGTCATGCCTTCCAGTCTTCAACACCCTTGAAATGTGAGTGACACTTTCGTTGCAGGTATGTTCAACAGCTAAGTCCCATGTTGCAGAAGTTGTGCTGCTGCATGAGAAGTTGCAGGGTTCTTCACTTTTGTTATGAAGACTTTCAAAGTTCAGCTATCTGCGGTTCTTCACTTGAGAAGTTTGATTCTGAATTGAAGATAAACAAGGAACAGCAGTGGCATGTAGTGGTGATTTTTTCAACAACTCATTTGTCACCTCGAACCTGTTTTGCTGCACACTTAAAGAATTACCAAAAGCAATGTAGCACCTTCAGACTTTCCAAACATAATGACCTTGATTTAGAATGAAGCTTTGCAGCAAAATAGAGACGAGTGAATGCTGGAAAGTCTACATGGGATGTTATTACCATGAAATAGTGTGTTTGTTTGTGAAGCAGCATTTTTGTTGTGGAGTTTTTTCTGCAACCATGTAGATGTTGTTGTATAGTTTTCTCTGCAAATGTTTAGATATGGATGTTATTAGTAACCAGCAGGATCCACACCTGAAGTCTGACACCAATGGTTGAAGAAGCTGAATGAAAGGGATGATAACAGCAAAGACAAAGCACTGGCAGAATCACTATTGACTGATTTGAGGTATTGTTGCTCATTAAGCCTATGGCAAAGTGCACTGTTTGTACCAGCTGCTATTGCAATTACCACCATCATTGAGGGAGCACTCTGACAACATCCTGAAACTTGTGATGAAATTGTGCCCTAGAGCACATATAGCAGCCAGCGTCCTGGATTTTTACCTTGGTAGGCTTTGAACCCCTCAAAAGGGTCTTGCAGGTTTCTATCTAACAGGGAGAGAGGTCAAGCACACAGGAGAAACTGAACCACATCATTTGACCTTGATATATTGATGGTGCTAAGTGATGCTGGGTTGCTTCCTCCAAGGTCAAGGGGTCATTGGCAGCAGCAACATCATGAAATATCAACATACAGGAGGAGAAAGAAAATTTTGATGAAGCCAGTGGTCATATTGTGGCATAGCTCTCAATAAGGGTTTGTCCCTGCAACCCACTGTAGCTTGGTCATGGTCATTGGATGCTGATATTCTACAAGGTAGGCAGGAAAAGGTGATTACAAGAAGATAATCAATTGTGGTAGGTTCCATAATCATGTCCAGTGTTGTTTGGCTGATATTCAATCCTGCAAACATTTGAAACTCCTCCCCTCATGAATTCCGTTTGTTGTTTAAGCTTTATGGAAGGCAATTGTGGAAATGAGACACTCATTGAATGCACCTTTGCATGCTTAAGATGGAGATGCAAGATTGTTTGTCTAGGTAGTACATCATGTTTCCAAATGAACAACATAGTTTTGCTTGTCTCCATGTTGTAGGCATTAGGTTGGCTGCTGTCAGTATCACGAGCTTCAGGCACAGTGCTAGAGGTGAATGTGCCTTATTCCAGGGTTTCCATGGTGCAACTTCTGGGCAGGGTGATATACTTGTCAAACCTTTGCAAAAAAACTGTCGCCAGTGCCACAAATTGGAAAAGAAAAAGACGTGCTGGAGAAACTCTTCTATCAGACTGTTGGTCTCATTTTCTGTTAGGGTTCTGAAAGTTCAGAGATTTGCACTCACAATGTCCATGTGCAACAGCAGAAGTGATCTGGTTTTCTGTCACAGTAGCTACTAAGAAACTCATATCAAGAACTGTTGGATTTATTTTTCTCAATGATCACATCTTTTTGTGCTTGGTCCCCCAACTCAATCTCGGTATCGATATATTTGTAGGTCCCAGAGCAGTATGTGTGCAGAGAAACTGCAGAAGCTATTGCAATGGCAGCATATAACAGAGCTCTAAACTCTCAATGCCAGGTCTTCCTCATCATGATTTCTGTTCTTCAATGCACATAGGTTGCAGAGTCGGGTATTGAGTTGTGAAATTGCATGCTCAAAGCATCATTCTTCAGCTTGCAGTATTATATAACATTCACATGGCCCTGTGTCATTTGTATTGATTGCATTTGACAATGATGGAAAATTTGGGGTTTGGTGGACAGGAATGCCAGTTGCAGGGATAGGCCTCACTGGTGCTCTGGCTTCTGTCCCTTGCAAGTGTGGAGATCATAGGTCTGCCTATGCACACAGATTTGGCAATCTCCTAGCATTTTTTCTAGGCTGAATTTCATAGCTTAAAAGAAAGAATATCAGTCTGCAGCCATAATGTGACATATTTGGAGTTGATTTTGCTGCTGACACATTGCTGTGTTCTGTATGTGTGTGTGTGTGTGTGTGGTGGGTTTATCTGATGCAATTAAGTGTCACTTGTCAGCTTGAACACTAACAGGACTGTGGCACTATGATCTCATACTTGCTAAGGCAATTCAACATCTTGTGCCCTGATCTATGACTCCTGAATGTTGTTCTAGGTCAGTCGTTGGATACCTTTCTTGTACATTAGCTTGCATCTTGTGCAAAAGAATATTTGCAATACCTTCTAAAGCTGTAAGATTCATTCTAACTTGAGTATTTATGTACCCATAACATTTGTTTGAGGGATCTTCTGTGGGAGTTTTGTTACAAGGTTTTCAAAAGCCTGGAAGATAAATCCATTGTGCTAGTGCTAATTGAGACACAGGGCTATCCAGATTGGATTGGAGAAGATCTTGTAACATGCCGTATGGTTGTGAAGGCATGTTGATTCTCATAGATCCTTGTTCCCATTTGCCCTTTGTTGATGCCCCTCTCAATGTTTATGTGGAACTGACGTTCCACAACCACTTAGAGCACTGATATTGTTAGTGTTAACATCATTTCCTGCACTTGGTATAGGCTTTTTTTCTCAATAAATTTCCTGTTGTTGTTTCTTGCAGTCACTGGCAGAGGTGTGTGGGATTTCTATGGGAATTCCTTTGGAGCTTGAGGAAGGAACTGAAAGGCTGACAGAGCAAAGATGGTCCTACAGTGAGGAAGAGCAATTAGATGTGCAAAAGAAGAAGCTCAAAGAAGCTAAAGAACAAAGAAGAAGAAAGTTGCAGCGGAATAGTTTGCGCACATAAATGCCTGACTCTTCCCCTCTTCATACATGATTTCTTACTCTGCCCAACCAAAATTCATGCCATCTGCTGATTGTGCTTGTGGCCATGTATCATAGTTGTGGTTTTTAAGCTTTTGTTGGTCTTTACCAGATTATGTGGCTGAAACAGCAAAGTAAGAGAGGAATGGTTGTCAATGGACTTCTTGGGCAGGTGTTGTTTGCATTATTGATGCCAAGGGCAGATGCAGCTGAGGATTATGTTCAAGTCAAAGTTTTGGTAGTTGCCTCCTGAAAAGAGGCTGGTGATTTCAATTCTCTGTAGCATTTCTGTGGCTTGGAAGTTTCATAATTCACCATAAAACCTAGGTTTATAAATGCAGTTGCAGCTGTGCTCCTGAAAAGAGGTTGGTGAGTTCAATACTTTGTAGCATTTCTGTGGCTTGGAAGTTCCATAAAATGTCATAAGATCCCTTCCCAGATTTTTTTGTCTAAGTAATGGTCTTTTGCAATGAAGATTGAGCTTTTTACAGCTAACTTCTGAGAGACCAGCACAAACCTTAATGTCGTCAATAGCATATTGGGCTACCTTTGATATGGCATGCCCAAAACATGACCCTACAAATGGGCATGCGAGTTGAAGGATAGAACAAGAAACAATAAAAGTTAATGCAAGAATCAAAGTGCTTAAATTAGACCCTTCATCTTTACCGTATGCAATTACTTTGTCAAGTAAGCCAAAGGAGTCTAACAAAGATTTTAGCTAGTTTGTCATTGTTGCACTTGTAGTGTTATGTACCTCAAAAATCCCAATTGTCACATGACAAGGCTCAAATGAAGTGTTGATGAAGCTCACAACAATAGCAACAATATCAAAGCCCACATGAGACATCCAAAGGTCAAATGAACATGTACAAATAATACAAGATGTAAAGGTTGGGATGACACATATCTCCTTGGTTTTCTCCACCATATTTGGGAGCACTTCAATCTCCATTTGGCGGTGGGATGGAAACTATACATGCCCACACTTCCACAAAACCAAACATCGTAGCCATGGATTTTCAATAGAAGATAGAAGTTGGTAACCCTTTGCAACATAGAGAACCAAGTCCTCCAAAAAGGCATGTTGTAAAAGATCTAATTTGTGGTAAGGCCATTGGCTACCAAAAAGTATGTGATTTGAGAAGGGGGCATAGTTTTCCCCTTCTTTGACCCCTATTTTTCACTTTGGGTTTATGTAACCCTTTGCAAGAAAAATAGTCTTCATTTTCTATACAAATATGGATGTTCATGACAAGCATGTTTTTTCAAAGTGCTTGTATGATGGCTCTTATTACATTTTATGTTTTCCATGAGCATGAAGGTGCTCCAATTGAGTAGGGTGACAAACAAAACAATGCATCATCTATGGGTTACAAATGTTCACTACTACACCATCATTCACCACAAAAAAAACCCAATAAGTTGATGTTTGATGACTAGGAAACTATAGATTTTTGTTGTCCACCAACTTTGGAATAAGGATTTTTCAAGTTGCATTTATGTCAACATTTGATGCCTCTTATGATCCAAGTTCAATCTCAAATTGAAACATAAAATCATTATAATCTTCATTATATGAAACGGTTATTATAGGTTGTGTGGCATTTGTGGATGTTGTTGTAAACAACCTTATATGCCAAGCTTTGTTTTATATATTGTTGTTTACAAAAAACATAAAGGACATTGAACTTAAACATGTATGAAAATTCAATTGCATCCTCTCACAAAGACTTATTGGAAGTTGTTATAACATGGTAGAAACCTTGCTCATGTAAAAAATTGCGACAAAAAGGACATAGAGCTTACACATGTATGGGAATTTAATAGCATCAACTCAATCACAAAAACTTATAAGAAGCTATTGCTAGATGGCAAAAACCTTGTATTACTATCTGCAAAATAAAGAGGACATAGAACTTACACATGCATGAGAATTTCAATGGTATTTCAACCATCACAAAAACTTATTAGAAGCTATAGTTGTTGCATGGAAAAAACATTATTGTTATGTTTGCACAAAAAAAAACATGGAATTTACATAATAAAAAACTCAATGGAATTTTATCCATGACAAAATTTAGTACTATAAGCACTCCTACATGGCAAAATCCTTGTTGATGTTAAAAATTAACAAATGATAAATTATGGAAAAAAAAAAAAACTTACTTATACCTAGGCAACACAAGATGACCACCACAACAACCATTACAATGTTCCTCAACAACACCTAATGCTTTGAAAACTTTTGTTCAAGTCTTATAGGATTCTACACCAATCATCAACATCACACACAAATAAATTATAATGTAGGCTTCAAAATATGGAGCATGGATTTATGAATTATAATCAAAAGACACAACAAACCTCAAAATGTTTTTACAAACAATAATGAATGATTACTAGTTGGACATATTCCTTGCAACTTTATGCACAATTGATTTAAAGATATTTGTAGTCATTTTAAATGGGTGATAAGGAAACACAATTTGGGATATAGCCCACTGCTTATGACAAGAAAAAAATATTCAAATATCAACAAACAATTATCACTTTGTTAAGATTAATTAGACACATTATGCAACCCATTGGGATCAAGCCATGTACCTTTCAACAATTTCCATGCCATTCAACATGTTACATAATGCACAACAACCTTTTCAAGTATTATTCTTGTGGTGATCATAAAAACCTGCCACCACACCCTAAGTAATAAACATGAGTCACTATAATGACTACCATGACTATACTCACTAAATCTAGAAGCTCAAAATCACATGAAATTGTGAAAGTAGTTGACAAAAGAACGGGGATGTACATAAAGTTTAGCCAATATCAAAACTCCTTATGAAACAAAAGGCACGACAACTAGATAATAAGAAAGTTGAAGCAAACAATAAGTGTCAAGTTTCTTACATACCATATGGCTAGAAATAATGTTAAAAAGTTAGGGCCAAGCACTGCCACAAAATTTACTCAAGTTTCTTATCATTGACCTCCTACATATTAAATAAGTTAACACAAAACATATTTATGTTAACCATTATATCCATTCCAGCATAAATAAAATGAACGCAACAAGAATAAGTGCAATAATAACTTACGAATGTTGACAAAGTATCAAACATCACCTTTGTCACAAATGGCAATGTTTAGCTACCATTACTTTCCATTGATTTCATCAACTACCAACTATGTGTATAATGATATGCTTCATAATAATTTTCCCAACATGTTAGGCAATACAAAAGTCTATGTCTTGAGTTTTTTTTGCATTTCCAAAATCAATGGGAAGACCAGTCATGATGATAGGTTCCCACTAAAGAGACATAACATTAAAAAAGCAACAATATACTCATTCAAGCTACAACAAACCATCCAAGGCAAGCTTCATTATATTTTAAGTTGCCTTGTGCAAGTCAACATTTAACCCTAAGGCATAGGGGAAATACTAAGCATATCTAGAAAACACCAATGCCATGTAGCAAAAGCTCATTCATAAAAAACATGTGGTAAGATTTAACTACCTTTTGGACAATGTGTTATTGAGCACTTTAAGGGTCCAACAATAAAATTCACAAGTAGTTGAGCAAGTCGATTAACATTTTCATTTCCTTCATCTTCTTTAGATTGTACGTAAGCCTCAACTAAAAGTAGATAGTTTACCAATAGAGTTTAAATAGCAGTTGCTCCCAAGGCTTTAATCTTGAATATAAATAATAAAGGTTTTAACTCAATTTCATATGTATTTGTTAAGGGTAGAAAATTGTCCTATGTTTGTTTAAACACCATGGGTGTTAGGATATGGTAGTACCATCACTAGATGGTTGTTATTATCAAATGAGAAAATAATCACATGAAAATAATCCAATGAAAGTAGTTTATGATTATAGTACCGTCAATATATTGAACTACCTTCATGGGGGTAGAATAATTAAAAGCTAATCATGGAAGGAATTTTAATAAAGGTAATATTAATTATTAAAAATAATATCCTAGTTTAATTTACTTTGAAGGGTATCCTAGTAACTATTTAATTAATAATGGTAAATATCCTATTTGCCACACTACTGGGGGATGTGGTCCCAACCATTACACAATCCACTCAATTTTTAGTGGATTAGACCAATTCCAGTATAATGACATTATAGCAACATTTGGCCAAATGTAGTGGAATGGGCTAATGACCAGGGTCACATGGCAATGAACAATGGAACTTTAATGGATTGGTCTAATGATATTATTTAACACAGCCATGAAAAACCATCCAACAATCCATATTGGCCTTCTTATGGCATTGGATCAAAAAATTAATGTAAAATATGGCAACTTTTTTTTCGTTGAGATGATGCCATGTGGCATGTACTATGAAAAAATATAAAGTTTTACACCTAGGCTTGCAACTAGGTTTTCCAGTTATAATAAACACTTGCAACTCATGGTATTAATAAAGCCTTGAATGTTATTGAAACAAATTGCAATAGTTACAATGGACACCTTATGTTGTATACAAGATTGTATATACAATGCAATTATATGAAACTTCTTTGCAATTAATGTCCATATCATATTCCCACACACATTCCAACTTGGTGAACAAAATGTCAACATGGCATTTCATCCATTTGTCGACAAATGATGTATGTTAATACCTTTTGCAACTTATTTATAATTGTTTTACAACTAGTTGGATGAATATAATTTTTAATTATTTCATTCATCCATTTGATGTGAATGGATTCTAAATATCCTTATCTTTTGCAACTTATTTACAACTATCTTATAACTAATCTAACAAATATATTCTTTAATTATTTCATTCATCCATTTGAGTATTAATTTTTTTTCCCATCCTTTGCAACTACCTTACAATTAAAGATGAAATGAATATAAAGGATTTAGTGATTAATTTGCAACTACGTGTTTAAATTTGGGTTTCAAGGCAATTGTATGGTAGTTGATTTTAGTAGTACTAAATAGTTAAATTGCAACTTACAATGCAATTATCTAGACTTCACACAACCATTATCATGTTGTCTTAATTATAATAGATTATGTTGAATTGCATTTGACATCATTATTTATAAACATGAAATGAATTTGAAACTTTAAATACATATACATTCCATGGTGAAGAATACATTACAAAAGAAATTTTAAATGTTTATATCAAAGAAAAATTTAACTATGAATCTAAACACAATGCCCAAATTATAATAACAAACATTATTCTCTATCTAAACAAAAGGTTAGATCATAAAAATGATGACCCACAACAATCAAATATTGTCATTTAAAACATTATGTTTCATAAATGAATTTTTTTTTTGTTGTTTGTTGAAATGGAGCTTGAGCCATGCAATTTCTTCAATGCACCTTATTTGTCAGAAATATTCCATGTTATGACATTTAATTCCACATGTGAAATGAAATCAATAGCATATAATAACATTGTAATGTCAAAAATATGCAAACAATCCCTTCAACTTGAATAAAATTAGCTTACAACTATATATCATTAACATGCAACTTATTTGTCACTAAAATGCAAAGTATAAAACATTGATACAAATTAAACTATAATTTGTACACTTGTAAATATAATCAAATATTGTGCTTACAATCAAGTAAATTGAATTACAATTTTAGGTACTTTTGAAAAAATCTTACTTTGTATACATAATTTTGATGTACATCCAAAACCAAAACCTTCAACGTTCAAAAGTAAAAGTAAGACCCTTCAACATCCAAGAACAAAAGTAAGAACCTTTTATCCAAGATTAAGAGCAAAAACTTTCAACATCTAAAACCAAAAGTAAGAACTTTGAGCAACCAAAAATAAAAAACAATGACCTTTAACATTAAAAAATAAAAATAAGACCCTTCAAGATCCAAAAGTATGAGAAAAACCTTCAACATTCAAAAGCAAAAGTAAAAAAAATCAAGTTTTCTAAGAGCAAGAACCTTTAACCTTCAAAAGTAAAAACAAAAGCTTTCAAACTTTCTAGGAATAAAAAGAAAAACTTTCAACCTTCAAGAGAAAAAACAAAGACCTTCAACCTCTGGGAGCAAAAACAAAAGCCTTCAATCTCTTTAAGAGTAAAAACAAGAAGCTTCAACCTCCATGAGCAAAAACAAAAGCCTTCAAGCTCTCTAAGAGTAAGAACAAGAACCTTCAACCTCTAGGAGCAAAAACAAAAGGTTTCAACCTCTTTAAAAGTAAGAACAAGAACATTCAACATTCACGAGAAAAAACAAAACTCTTCAACCTTTTAAATAACAAAAATAAAAACCTTTAACCTCCAAAATAAAAAAACAAAAACTTTCAATCTCCAAGTTACTTAAATAAATAATAACTTATAACAACATTTTTGTTTTAATTTTAAATTAAACATTTTATTTTTTTAATCACAACACGTGATATGAAAATTACATCACCAAAAGATTAGGAAATACATAAAATGTTTGAATAAATTATTTTAAAAAAATTTCATCTTGAATTTCTTAATAATAAACATAAACACATGAATGTTGTTGATGCATTGGGGCAAATCTATTAATATACTGCCATGTGTCATTTGCTTAAAGGTTTCCCACCCAAATTTTAGATCTTTAAATTGAAATACATTTGCATACTAGTTGTAAACAAGTCGAATTGTCATATATATTGGGCAATGGAAATGTATAATGTGGCATGATCATATGTGGTATTCAAGGTTGTACATTTGTTGCAAAATAATTGTTGATTAGTAATTAATTTATCCTGGTTGGGATGTAATTGTTACATGTGACTAAAGTGCAACTTGTCAATAAAGTCAAACATGGTTGACTACAACCATATATACAATGTGCACATTGTATTACATGAATATACACCTTGCAACTACTTTGCAACTACATTACAATTCATTGATTTTTTAATGTTGCATTTTATTTATAAATTTGTCGTATTTCCATGGGATAATTGTAATACAATTGTAGATTAGTTGTTTTAAAACTCTAGTTGTAAGGTAATCTAATTACTACAAACACAATTTTTCATAATGTGTGTAAGCATTCATTTGATGTGTTGCCACATGGTAAACATAGGCATTTATTTATATGTTGCCACATGGCAAACATTAGGCACCCAATGAGGTGTTACCATGTGGCAAAACTAAGCTAAAACACCTATCCATTAGGTACCTAGGTAGTTAATTCAAATCAGCCTAGGTTTAAAAACCTAACCTTCTAAAAGGCTTATCATGGCTATCTAAACTTAACTAACTTAACATAAGTTGGTTTTACCAACCAGGTTATGAGATTGAAAATTTCAACCCCTCACCTCCACTTTGAAGGGCTAAAATTTCAACTGTTGCACCACTTTTTTTTTATGTGAAATAAAATGTCAACAAAGACTGATAACATTTTTTTTCAACCTATTTACATAACCCAATTAAAATATATTTAATTTATGCTAACCTAGGATAATTTCCCAAGCAAACATAGGTTACCTAAATTAAACATTTAAGGTAACCTAGGTTATATTATTGGTTGACCCTAGGTTATATAAGTTACATCTAGGCTATGCAGGTTGCCTTAGGTTATATAGGTTACACCTACGCTATGTAGGCTACTTTAGGCTATATAGGTTACACCTAGGTTATGTAGGTTAGACTATAATTAGGTTATGTACCTACACTTACATTATGTTGACTATTCTAATGTTGGCTATAACTATGTTGGATATATGAATGTTGGTCCATTGTTGTTGCATGTGTTTTTGTAGGGACCAACACAAAGGAAGGGATCAATGTGTTCAGAATTTTTAGAGTGCTTGTGTGACAGCTCATGCATGATGATTTTGGGGATTTTGAATTTGGTATGGAATGTATTTTATCCTGATAATAATACTTATTGTTTTGTGGCAACTCTAGAAGGTTTTAGGATTGAGGGGATGTTGGGAAGTAATGATGTTTAGATTGGCTAACCCCACCCTGAATTTCTATCCAATCTTTGAGACTAAATCATGTTCAAGTACTTGAGTTAATATTTTGTGAGGATTTTGTTGTTGGGTATGAGGATTCTATTGTTGGGTATGAACTACCAAACACATAAACAACATGTTGACTCCTAGAGAGGAAATTAAAATGAGTGTCTGATCCTTTGTGATCCATAAAATTAAGGCCATAGAACTTAGATGTCTATTAAAATCTTGAAGAAGAAGAATATTTAAATCATAATTGTCATGTTTCAATAAAAGTATCAAAATCATACTTCAATCCATGGATGTCTAGCAATGTGGATGTGCACATTATTGAAAGTATTCCCTTCGTTTTTTGTGACAATGGTCCTAGTGCTCTCCATCCTCCTTAAGCACCTACCAACACTAACATTAACCCAATTTTGACTCTTGAAATTTGAACCTTTGAATGATATCAAATACTTCAAGGACAAATCTAGTGAAGGTCCAATATGGTAAACTTCAGGGTTCAAACTGGTTTGTGAAGATGCAAATTTGCATGTAAAAAGTTTTATTTCTTGAGTTTGTGGTGCTTAAGTTTGGATTCAACTCTTTCAATTCCCCACATATATTTTGGAAGAATGCAATCCTGAGCTAGTAAATTCCAATGTCACAAAGTTAATAGTGAAAACGATATTGGATACCAAGGTGACCATATTGGTGACAGTAGTTAGGTTTTAGAGGCCATTTGCTGTGGTGCCACTAACTTCCTGTTGATACAGTTAAACATGAAACCATGGGGGATGTTAAATACCCCCATACAAACTTTGCAGGCATCCACGCCTGACATTGCGTGTTCTCATTTCTTATAGTGCAATGTTCTCCATAGTGAACACTTGTCCTTCTCTTGGAGCATCAAGAAAACATTTGTACTTCACGTTTCTGCTGTAGAAATCCTAAGGTGTTTGTGTTTTCAAATATCTGATGCAGCCAAGGTGGCTAGCATCCCCATACGGATTCAGACACATTTCGCTAGGTTGGCTACATTATTTCAAAGAACTCTTAAAACTGCCAGCCATTAGACATAAATGTTACTATAACTTAGTGTGTAACTCGATGTAATTATTTAATTACTTAATTATAAAAAAGGGTAAGTTGAATGGTCATGGTGCATGTGCACCATGTGATGTCATCCCTTGTAATCAAATGTGGAGGATAATTTTTGGAAAGTTCTAGATAAGTTTCCTTGG
>Ga0209208_10009576_pt1 | contig 12713 bp, 7 predicted proteins | sample S1TSphfallax_3_FD_187694 | JGI IMG/M metagenome (GOLD analysis project Ga0209208, IMG submission 187694) | Host-associated microbial communities from peat moss isolated from Minnesota, USA - S1T2_Fd - Sphagnum fallax MG (SPAdes) (version 2) | ecosystem: Host-associated > Plants > Peat moss >...
ACCTTTGGGTTGAAAAAGGAAAATTTCCTTTGTATTGAAAAATATATCAGCAATGGAATGCACAAATCCATGTGTGTTTTAAAAACCATTTGTCCAACATGGTGAAAACTTTTATAATTCACAAAAGTATAAACATCATGTTGTATCAAAAAAAACATTTTAGAAAATTTGACCCAGACTATTACAAAACAAATAAAATTCTACCACATAACCACATTTATGCAAAATCTTTCAAATTGTCAATCGAGAAAAAAAAATTAGGAATTTGCAAAAACACATAAAACGCTTTATTGAGAATTCCAATTTTTGCAAATTCAACTTGCAACAAGTTTAAAAGTAGCTTCTCCAAAAAGACAATTCCTAGTAACATTTGGAAAATAAAAATGAAATCAATCACTATTGCATCAAATTTTGCAAATTAACTTAATTCAAATCATAATAACTATCATTCAAGTTAAATCCATTTTGAGAATCATCTCGTAACTGAATGATTTCATGTTCATGTTCAATAGGTTGGCTATTTTCATGGTCATTTTCAATTTCATGATACCCAAGATTAAAATTCAAAATGGTTGAATGTGGAATAATTTTTGTGGGACTTGAAAATTATGCCTTGGATGATGTAGGGCTAGGAATGGGAAGACCAACAATGCGAGCTATGGTAGTAGTAGTTGCCACATCATTTGCAACATGCTTCCGAATTTTAGTGAGCTCTTGTTACCTACAAAACATGAAGTACTTCTAAACATCATCTCCAATATTTGCATCCAACGATATGCTAAACAAATATAATGCACATTGATCAAACATCAATTTCACCTTTACAAGACTAACCTTAACAATGTTTGTATTCGCTTGTGCTTAAGCTTGAGCAAAATACTCTCTACAATGAACAACCCTCAACTTTTCTTTGGTAACCCTAGATCCTATTGACCTAATTTAAACTAGAGGTGGTGGAATTTTGACAAACTTGTCATCCATGTTTGAAAGATTAGTTGTGCCCCTAAGAACACCTACACCTAATAAATCCAACCCTGCATTTGTGAAATCAATAATTGAACTACCACTATTTTGCACCACAAACTTTTTGTTTTGAATTTTGCACTTCACTCCTAGTGATGCATCACTAACTATCTTTTGTGCATCTTGGGGTACATCTACCCACCTAGGGACATCATAAAGTAATAGTCAATCGTGAAGATAAATGAACTCAAACTTTTTTAGGTTCTTCAAACTTGTTTGGGTTCTTCATGAGATACAGTTTGATCATGCTTTACAAGTTGTACTTGATCCATACTCTCTCACATTCAAAACTTGTTAATTGACACCAACAAATTTGGCAACATCATGTTTAATGTGTCCCCATTTCATCTCATGAGATCATGATGGTCTCTTGTTGCATCTAACTAAGAGATGAACATTGCAATGAATTACAACTAAATGATATTTTTTGGCCGTTCTTGGTGCAAGGGTCTTGCGAAATGGCCAAGGAGTTGTGGCATTATTGATGCTTCTGTTGTCAACAAAACTTTTGCCTTTGGTGCCACACTACTTGACATTAACTGTGGTGTAGTCCTAAGAGTGACAGCTGGAAGAGAGACTTGGGTTGTAGAAGCAACAGGTGGGTGTTTTGAGGTTGCAAAAAAAAAAAAACAAACTCCCGATCCATGAAGACAGACTATCGGGGGAGGAGAGAGACTGTTGGGGGAGGCAAAGTTTAGGCAGTGGTGTGTGAAGATCCTAGCTCACCAAATGAGTTGAAGACAGGGAGGGAGGGAAGGAAAATTTGAACATCCGCGAATCTTTGAAGGTGGGAATTGTTGTTGGGGACGTAGTTTGAACAACTACATATTTGCTTGCGTCATTTTTCGAAGTTGGTGCCCCAACTTTTCATGCTGACCCTTAACTCTGCTCAGGGGACCCTTAACTTTGCTCAGAGGGCAGGGCTTTACCCCTTCCTGAAATGTTTAGAAAGCTGGAATCATGGGTTCATCATAAATTCAAATGGCCAAACAACACTGGTGAATGTGTGTGATGGGTAAGTAAAGTGCACTCAAAGCCACACTAGTACTACTAGAAGGGACCTAATAAGCAGGTAATCACTTCATGGAACTTTCTAGTGTTGCAGCTGTTGGAAATTGGAGTCATCAACAACTGTTGTTGCTGGTTTCCTTTCTGCTTCTGCAGTAAAGCAGCACCACTTGATAATAACAAGTAATAAATATTGTGGGAAAAGTGCACTAGTAGTTGATGCACAACAAAGCACATGGACCCACAACACTAGTTAGTATTAAAGCCAGCTACAAATTTGGCTTTCAAAGTCTCTGACAAAAACAATCAAAATCTGCTGATTTGGAACTACTTCCAAAAAAACAAGAGATGGGGGCTGATGATGATGATGATGACGACAACAACAAACAACACAGAGACAATTTACAAAGAGAGAGAGGGGGGGGAAAAAAAAAGCTGTCTTCCATCAAACATCCCCCATACACTTGTAAGTCAAGTATGAAGATAATGAACATGATGAGGATGATCATCGGCAGTCAGTTTTGGAATGGAGGAGAAAGTCAGAGCAGGTGTTGAAATTTCATTGTTTTCAACGTTTTGGACCTGCAAAATATCCCCAAAAAAGAGAAAAAAGCACCCAAAGAAAGTCAGTTGGTGTATACGATCATGTTGGTGGTAAGAAGGAAGAGTCCTGCCTCTACTTTGAGCTCAATGGTGGTGATCTGTGAAGAGATTAGATTTGGAGAAGATAGATGGAAGCTGCTGATCATGAGTATAGAGGTGGAGAAGTCTGGAATACTGTTTTGTAGAAGTAGATCATGAGCTGTGTCATCAACAGGTTGGTTGCACCAAGAGAGGTGCAGCTGGAAACACAAAGCACTGGGGGAAGCTTCGTTTAGCAAGCTATGGAAAATACCATGATTTCATAGATTGTCAGTACTGCTGCTGCTGCTGCTGCTGGGTTTCTATTGTTACTAGGGGAAGAAAGCTGGTGTAATAGCAGCAAGTTGGATTCTTCAGATCATCATGCTAGGTCCTGGAGGAGGAGGAGGAGGAGGTGAACTAGTTGTTGTTCATGACTTAGAAGCTTGGAGAGCAGGCAGCCGGGAGCTGAGCTTCATGAGGTCTGTTGTTGATATGAACCAAACTGGGTTAGGTATTTTGAGCTGGGGATTCAAGAACTGAGTTCAAGAAACAGTTGTTAGGTTTTTGGTATCAGTGAAAGCAGCTTCATTGTGATCATAAGCATCTGCTTACAAAAAGAATTTTTTGCAAAGTTTGGGTTTTGGTAACGGCAGCAGCAGCAATTTTGATGCAGTGATTAATCTGTGCAGCATGAATATTTGTAAGAGATCAACTAGCTGCCTGCTGATCATGAGAGCTTGAGATTCTGTGGCTGCGGTGCAGTACAGCTTTGGTATGATTTTTTGCATATTGCCAGTGTGCAGCTCGACGGAGATGGCAGCAATTTTTGTAAACATGGAATATTTCACGGAGCCTAGCTGCAAGGGGAAGCTGCTGCAGCAGCTAGCTCATGTGCAGGAGCAGCTTAACATCTGATTAGAAAATGGTTCAGAACTGTGATCACCAAACTGCAGCTCTGATGATGAGGAGTTCTGACCAAAAGCAGCTGCTCGCCTGCAAGGCGGGGTTTGAGGTTTAAGCAGAGGTTTTTTGCAAACTGCAAGCTGCAAAGATCACTTTGTACGAGGCGGCTTTGCGTGATGATCAGACAGATTTAAAGGAGGGAGCAGCAGCTTTAGAGGCGGCAACAATGCCATTTGATCTTCGCATGATTAACCCATTGCAGTGGAAAGAAGGTTGGAGACTCCATAGATGCGAGCTGGAGGAGGAGGAGAGGTTTGAATGTACAGCTTGCGGCTGATTGATCAGGAGCTGGTGGAACAGCATTAGGAGGTGTGAGGACCATGAGGCAGCATATCCGAGCATTTTTGCAAAGAGATGCATCACGCGGGAGGTACCGCAAGCGGATGATGGTGCTCGTGTGCGCCGTCGTCAATCTAGGAGTCACTCTGTACATAGTGCACGTATTGCTAGCCACTGCCTTGCTGCAGCGCCCAGCATCCCCAATGAGTTCAGTTTTTAGACTTGCGGCACCACCATCATCATCGCAGCTGGTAAACTACATGAGATCAAGCTGGCACTCATCCAGGTACGGAGCCAGGACTAGCTTCACAAAACTGCAGCAGATGATAGCCAAGTCAGGAATCAAAGCCCGACTTGGCTCTCTACCACTGAAGCTTATGCACCGCGTGAAGGAGATCGAGCTCGAGACAGCTGCAGCATTGGCTAAGCAGGTGAGGTTTTGTGAATTCAAAGACCAGCAAACCAGGAAGCTTTTGAATTCCTTCCCTCTTGCACCATAACTCTAGTATCATCTCTTTGACGCCAAGTGGGGTAATGGGCAGGCTTCAGCAAAGCCAGGAGCTGATGATTCAAAGACACAAGATGAGGAGGAGCAGCAAGTTCAAGAGCTTCTTGGGTTGAGAAAGCAGGCAGAGGTTGAGACAGCTGTTAGGGAACAGCAGCAAGGAGTACCTGCAGTGGAAGATGATGAACAAGGGGCAATAGAAAGGCTTGATTTGCCGCCTGAGTGTCACCCAGAGCCAAATTCTGATTTCGGTGGAGCAGCTGTTCGGTGGGGGTTAACCCATCATACAGACACAGCAGCTGATTGTTGTAGAGCTTGCTTATGGCAAGCACAGGGGCTGTTGCAAAGAGCAGCAGCAGGTGGCCACAATGAGCTGAAGTGCAATGTGTGGGTATTTTGCCCTGAGAAAGATGGATGTGTATCACCAGATGCTTACAAGCACAAGTATGGCGAGTGTTGGCTGAAGCAGGCTGATCAACCCCGTGCAATTGTTCAGAACTATTCTGAATTGCCAGGTATGAATGCATCATCTCCTCTGCCTGTACTCTGGCTGTCTGGTGTTGTCACACCTGCATAGAGTCAAAAAAACTCACAAAACTCGGGATCATGGGTAAAAGCTGGAGCAGCACTACACATATCTCAGCCAAGCCACAGAGAGACACAGAGAGAGAGCAAGAGAGAACTGTAACTTATAGATCTTTTCACCTTAGTGCCTCCTTCCAAAGATGGCATGGCATCCTTGACCTTCTGTGATGGGATGTTGTTGTTGCTCTCGTCCCTTGGCTGTTGCCTGCTTTGAGATAAAAAGGTGAGGATAAATATGCACAATAGAACAGCCATAGACCCATCATGTACACAAAAGGATTTCTGCTGCTGCAGTAGGCATGGTCTGCAGAAGCTGAACCAATCTTCTTCACAGGAAGGAAAGAAGAACCCTACTTAGAGAAAAGATGCTGAAAGATGATTATGCATCTTGGAGGAATCAAACAAAAACTCCAGATTCCATTTTTAGGGTTATCAAGTCTCTGGATAGGCATTGACACAGTGTGTGCAATCAAGAAGCATCCCACTGCTCACCCTAAGTTTATGTCTCAATATTTTGGGACAAGGAAGAAGGATGTGAGGTGGTCTTTCTTTGCTTCTTAAGATGGGCTTCCTGCTGGCAGGAGCCAAACTCAAAAAGGAAACCTCTTCAACCACAAAAATATCACCAAAATGTGGTTTTTGAGCCCGACTTTTCATGATGGTTTCATCAAGTCTGGAGTAGTTTAGTCTCTTCTTTATGCTGGCATATCTAGCAAGCTTTTTAAAAACCATCCACAGTCTCACGGGCATGTGCTGAGCTTCATTTCTGAGGAGGTTACTTACAACCCACAGGAGGAATACATTGAACCTCATGTGGCATTCATCCAGCAATGCTGCATAGTGAGATTAAGCCTTGAGCTCTTTTAGTTCAGGTAGTTTTGAAGACACAAGGTTGCACACAGACCACTTACATTCTACTACAAATTGCTCTTCAAAAGATTTCTTCTAGTCAGACTACAGGATTTCTCTACCAGTTGAATGCCAAGAAATACATCCTGATATGCAGTGATAATTTGCAAATTGGACCAGCTCATGCAGATTTCAATTTTTATCTTTTTTTTTAGGTTATCCATGAAACAATTATATCTTCTTTGTGGAATCAAATGGAACCATCCTGACTTTCTTTCAATCATTGGGGTGATTGGATTATAACTAGTGTATATCTAATTTGCTCCCTTGTCAACAAACTTGCCACCGTTCTCTCCTTCCAAAACACCACTTCTCACCATTGTAAGAGGCAACCAAAAATTTCCAATTTATGCAAAGGATTGTTGTGACCATAGTTGATGGTCAAGCGATTTGCCCCTGCCAAAACTGAAATTGCCCACCAATTTCAGTTTCAAAACTGCATTGTCAATTTTCTTGCACGATTAGATAAATGCAAAATTAAGTTGAACCTATAGTCTGTGATTAATGAGTCAAAAATATGCTTGTGTTGTAACTTGTTGGCTAATTATCACAACTAATTGAATATCTGGGGCATGAGTGTGCAACATTTTGTAATCAAGTTTCATATATAGAACATGTCCTTCCATGTTATTTGGATATTGGAAGATCACATTGTAGTTTTTACAAACATGTCCAATAATTTTGATAGTTCGATGAATTTTGTATGCATCAATAAGAAGAAAAAAAATTATTTGATGAATATTTTTGAAAGGAGTAATTTTGGGGGGAAAAATCTTTTTTTTGGGTAAAAATTGCCACTTTTTTGACATCATACAATTAAAGGGAAAAAACCTAAATGTTGGTTACCATGATTACATGTCTCTTATTATTGTAATGATCCTTATTTGTATATGCAGTGAACCCTATGTGGGGGAAAGGGGAAGAAACTAATGTTGGCCACATATCACATTTTAAGGTTAAGTCATGGATACCAATAAAACATATTTTTAATTAAGCACACTTGCCTTTGGGGGGGAGGGGGAGCAACTTTGACACTTTCAAAACATATGCTTAAAGTGTATGCTTCTAAAATGTGTTGCATTTAATTTTGAATTTCATTTATGGTGTTTGGGCTTTATATTTTAGTTTTCACAAATTTAATGTTATTTAATTTTATTTGAATTTTAAAAAAAATAAATTCAAGGATTAATGGGTATATTTATACTATATGCAATATAATAAAGCTTGTTTTTTGTTTTAAACTCCAACAGGTTTAAACCAATCAACCAAAAGCCATTTCAAATGAAAATTGAAAATTAAATGGCCCACCTCACAATTTTGGTCATCTTCCATGTGGAAATGATTTTTTGCCAAAATTTTAATTTATCACATACTTATAATCATTGCCCTAAAAAACCCCATTTATGACATGATAATTATCAAACTCTTCACATGGGTCATAAACCTAATCCAATCATATGGAATCACAATGTTTAGAAGATATTACAAATTTCATCAAAATTAAAAAATCACTTCAATCATTTTTTGAGTATATTTGCATTCTTTAATACATTGTGATTTTATTTTTTTGCACAAATATATTTTAACATCACATCATATGAAATAAAAAAGTGTAATTTCATTAGCATTTGACTTCTTTGGGTTTCGACCTACCATAATATGCAAAAACAATGTGAAAATATTTTATAATAATGACATGGTTGAAGTTCAAACATGGTAGCCTTGAAAAACAATACAATGTGATAACAATATTGGCCCTCATATAATGTGCTTTCACCCCTTACAACAAAACCAAAAACTTCAAACTTTTCACTAAACTCAAATATATTTCAAACATTCTTATTGAGCAACACACCTTTCAGAAACCTCTTACCATTCAAATGTTCAAAACTCCAATGACTACCAACAAAAAAATTATAAGTTGTATTAGAACTTTGACAACCTATAATAGTGCTTTAACTTGTAAAAAACAAATCCAACCTTTCACTAAACACACACCTCTCACAAAACGCTTAAACCTCTGAATATGAACAACAATAAAGTTTTAACAACCTGCAACAATGTTCTAACCTATAGCAAAACAACTTGGACATTTTCACCAAAGTCATAGCTTTCACAAATGTAGTCTTACCTTTCACAGAAACATTCAAAGCTTCAACAACTAACACCAAAGCTTTAATGAGTTGCACTAAAGTTCTTATGACTTGCATCGCTATTTGGGCTTACAAAAAAAAAATTGAACAATTTCACCAGCCACAACTTTCACAAACCTTGAATACCTTTCACAAAACATTTAGAGTTCCAAGATAGGTTGCAACAAAGTTCTAGCAAATTCCAATAAAATTCACTTTGTCAAGCTACAACGAAACTTTGACAAGTTCCAAGAAAAGTCCAACAAGTTGGAATGAAGCCCACTTTGATGAGTTACAACAAAAATTTCGACACAAGCTACAACAAAGCCCGCTTTGACATGTTGCAACAAAATACTAATGAGTTGAAATAAAACATGTTCTAACAAGTTAAAATGAAACTTTAAGAGTTGTAATAGTACCATGCAAGAAATCTTCTCCCACAAAACTCTAATCTAACATAAAGCTTAAAATTCCTAAACCTTAATAGAATGTAAAATGTAACCCATAGAAAAGAAACAAAAACTTAACAAAACCTCACATCCTTGTGTGCTTAAATGCTTGGGTGCATGTATGAACGAAAATTCTCTTCAACAAAGCAGTGGCAAAAGTTCATAGGAAAGAGGTAAAACTAGCAAAACCCTAAACCTTAAACTAGGATATGCATATACATATGTATATTTGAATCTTTAAATTGGGTATTTATATAAAAGATATTTATAACATGGTTTTACATATCCAAACCAATCATCAAATACTAACAATGGATATCCATAATGGTTTTAAAATTAATGCATATATGTATAAACATAAGGATATAAATAGGACCTACATCTACTAGATTTAATTTATAACACCAAATATGGGAAAAATTGGACAAAATCCAAATATGCATAATTTTTGCATATCTAACCATTATGCATGTTCATAACCAACATTCACCAATAAATCTAACCAACGTTGGAAGAAACCCCTTTTGTTGAATGCGAGCCAAATAAAATCAAGGATGAAGAATGGTTCAACAATTGGACTTCCCATTTGTATTGAACATGTAATTAGGTACTAGTGTTGGTCAATTCTAGCTTTTAAGCCAAACCTTTGGTTCTTTATGTTTTTTGTCCTACCAATTTTTAGTTGACTATTTATAACTAGTAGGAACCTTTGGTTCTAGGATTGGTATGGGGCTAATTCTAGCTAATTCTTGGCTTGGTAATTTTTTCAAATGTTTCAAGACCATTTTTTGGTTTTTATTTTGATTTTTTGTTGTTATAAATCAAAAATTTGCCTAAAAATGAGTTTTTTGTTTATTAAGATTCACTTTAATAAGTTAACATTTTTATGGAAAAAATGTGTGTGAAATAGTGCAAAAAGTTTTACTTGTCAAGAAAAATTCATATTAATTGTCAACATATTTTGAATTTTTTTACAAAGACATATTTATTGAATGTGAATTGTGGAAAAATAGCTCAACAACCAACAATGCATATAATAGAAGAAAAATGAAGGGGTACATGCACAAATGGGTGGACCAATTTGGGTGTCATGTAAACCAATTTTGCAAGGCAATTACCATTGCAATGCCCATGTTGTTTTATAGATCTTGAAATTTATTAAAATGAACTTGATTTAAAGATCTTAATTTGAATATCTACATGATGCACAAAATCATTTTACAAATTAAAAAAAAATCTTAAAAACCATGGACTTTTGTATTCAAAATTCGTGGACTACACCTTTAACTACCATTTTTTGTGGATTATGATGTGGTCCATTGATTGATGGGGTGTGTGTTAGGGATGTGAAATTAGTAAGATATCATAGTAATAAGGAAGCTAAGTGTCAAAAAAAGAATTAATTGAATTCTAAGTTTATACTTATGAACTTTTGAATGGACTAATTAGGAGCATTTTTTTATAAGTCCATTTCATATAGGAGGAAGAAGTGTTTTATGATATTTTTTCTTACATGTATAAAGAAAGAAAAACTTTAGATGAGACATTAATGACATGGAAAAATATATGGAGGAAATTAATGTAAACTAGTTGTAATTTTCAAAATCTGATCAAGATTTTGAATAAATAGGGACTTTGGATCTATGGCAAATTGGTCCACCCATTTGTGCACCTACCCAAAGTGCATAATTACAAGATACTCACAATGACATCATACTATTGCAAATTTTTTACATTTAAAAATTAAAAACCCATCAAGTTATTATACTCAAATAATGAAAATTTAGTTGCAAATTATTTAATTTTGAAAGATAAACATTACTCAACATGAGTAATATGTAATAATGGAAACGTCAAATATGTTGATGGTGGATGTTGCCTTGTTCTTTCAAACTTGGGTTGATATGGAACACCACACATGAAAGGTTTCAAAAGTTAGAAAACAATACTAGTTAATAACTTGATAATGGAATAGTAGCAAAACATATTAAACTATTTTTAAAAACAAGGTTAGGATGAATAGTCAATAGTCAATACCTAAATTGTTTGCTACCAAAGATAGTGAGTCCAAAAAACATTATCCAAAATTTGCAACTATGCACTATCTTCAAAATAGTCCTCTTCAATCAAAATTTCATTTTCTTCCATCAAAGTTTCTTCATGAACCATGAAATCATGTTTATAACCTTCCTTGATGAACTTGCACCCCACATAAACATCATTAAGCTAGTTCTTAGCAATCATCACAAGGTGTGACAAATATTCATTTCCAAATATTGATTAGCAAAGGCTTGTGATTAAACTTATGCTACAAAAAATTCTTTATGTTTCAATTTGAAACCCCACAATTTAAAACAGTTGGCATGCTAGAAAAAATACATTGTGGAATTGAACATCATGTCCTCCCAACCATGTTGAAAGATTTTCACAATATATAAGGCTCACACACAAGCAATGAAACAATTATAATTCAGTTGCCAAATTAAAGATGATTGCATCATCATTATAAACTTTTGCACTAAAACAATTGTTACATCTAGTGGGGCTACGTGCTCAATACTTGTATCTAACCCTTGTCATGTGTTCCTATGTTGACACATACAACTATCATTGTTATCCCACATACAAAACATGACATGAAAATACCTTTAATGGTACACCATGTTCAAACCAAAATGGTCACTTACCTACAATGAAAACAAGAATCCAAGCCCAACACATCCACACAACAAAAATGCAAAAACTAACATGTTAACCCAATTTTTCATTATGTAAATAGTAATTGATAGTACCAACTGGTAATTGGTGAGGTAGTACCATTTTTAAACTATTTTAGTTAATATTGGATAATAGGTCCATAAGTTAATTGGTCTATTAGGTGAATTGGCAACCGGTCTATTACAATAACCAGTTGTTCATAAAACATGTTGATTTAAACATGTGACCAATAATTCCTACTTTGATTTTGAATTTGTATTGGCTAGTGATTATTTAAGTTGAAACAACATTGACTTGGTACAAATAGGAGGATTTTTGAGGATGATAGGATATATCTCTTTTATTTTTGTAACTCTTGGAATTTTGATTTTCTAAATCAATACACTTTTGATTTTTGAAATTTTTTACTTTCTAATCTTATGTGTGGAAATTCATATTAATTTTATTATTTGTGAATAAGAAAAAAATCTTAATGTTCTTGTTTCCATATTTTTTTAGATCTAAAATACAACTCACCTATTAATGGTTTCTACAAAGGAGAATTAAAAACAAAGAAGAAAAATTATGTAACATAGAATACACCCTTAACATTTGGTGCCATGCAATGAAATGAAATTGTAAACAATCATATTTACAATCTCTGGCTTCAATGATTGTTTTGTTTTTTGAAAAATTTAATTTGGATTTATACTAATTTTAGTAGTTTTTAAAGACTATTTTTTGTTTTGATAAGTTTTTGATTTCTTACAAAGTTAGTTTGAAGAATTCTTAAAATTGGCATGTTTGTTTTCTAGTCTATAGAAATCTATTGATCAAAAGAAACTTGAATTAACATTTGTTTGAAAATAGTAAGAAATGTCAAGAATAGTCACAAATGGCCTTAGAAAGCAATTAGGAGCACCATAGCAACATGTTCATGAGGCGGTTCAACCATAAGAACAACCACATTCTCAAGTTGAGGGGATTCAACCAGTTGATGTTCCTAGCAATGAGCCTCAACAATCAATTACAACATATTTACTTCATCAAATACCAGCAAAGCATGAGGAAAGAAGGAAAACACAAGTACCTTCAATTGGTCGATTTTTGACACCCCAAAAATTAGACTAAACCTCGCATGTCCAAGAATGTCAATCATATATGAAATTACTCTTATAAACCACATAACATAGTGAATTTGATGTTGTTCATGCTTTTTCAACTACCATAGTACCTTCACCATTCCAACACATGTTTGTCAAATAATTTATTTTTTGTCATATGGAATATTCCTAAATAATCACTATTATTGTTCACAATATTTTTTGATTTGGAAGAAATATTTTTGAAAATTTCAACAATTCTGAAAATAATATAATTAGTGTCAAATTGGCTGAGGTACTAGGGTATCATTTGTTTGTGCACTCATTCATGCCAATGATGATTGCAAATTCCACAACAATTAGTTTAGTTTCAATTTCTTCATCCAATTAGCCCAAGAGCAAGATTGTATGTGGGATTATTTTGTTTCAATTTCTT
>Ga0209208_10009577_pt1 | contig 12713 bp, 13 predicted proteins | sample S1TSphfallax_3_FD_187694 | JGI IMG/M metagenome (GOLD analysis project Ga0209208, IMG submission 187694) | Host-associated microbial communities from peat moss isolated from Minnesota, USA - S1T2_Fd - Sphagnum fallax MG (SPAdes) (version 2) | ecosystem: Host-associated > Plants > Peat moss >...
AATATGCATATGCATGGCTGCCAAGACTTTAGCTTCCTTCAATCCCCCTTATATCTTACTGTAGCAAGATCAATTTAGAAAATCTACCCAAAGGGTTGCACACACAGTTGCAGCAACAACAAATGCTCTGAAACAAAGACTACAACATTGTCATGTATTTGCCACCTCACTTTTCATAAACTAAAGTCTACCTTGCACCCTGCAGGGCCTCTTCCATTTTTCAAGAGTTCTTAAAAAAATCACAGATTACTAGCAGAGGTTCTCACCTTGCGCACTGTGAATGCATCCGCACAGCGTAACACCCCACCAGCAAACTCAGCCTGTTGACAATCAAATCAATGTACAGCTTTACATGGGATGACATCCACTTCCCACCACATGTTTGTGGGTAGCAATTGACAAGGAATGATGTAGGATAGAACAATATTCACAGCCTCCAAGAATGAACTAATTTCAAATGTCAACAAGTGAGATTCTATATTCATAAGCCAGTACCTGGTAAATCCTTTGGGACATAGACTCCTTGCCCTCATGGAATGAATTGAGTGACAATATATGTGAAAACATGAAAGAGGGCTAATACCTGCACGCCTTTTGTTGCCAAGAGTTGCTTGAAATCAGCGAGCCGCAAGTCACCAACAAAGACAGCTTTGTGTGGAGGGGGTTCTTGAGAGGGAAGAAGGGGAAGGATCTCATTTTCTTCCTGGTTTCCAACTTCTCCATCCACCCATGCAACTTCATAGTCCCCTAGCTGCTACGAACAACAATAACAATAGTTAGCCTCCTATGGGAGCTGCATGAAACCATAGAAGGTGCATACACTCTGAGAAGAAAGTGACACAGCTCAGGGACCATTCTATAAAACCATCCTGGGGTTGCATCAACTAGCACTAGTGTATGCTATCCTATACCGAACCAGCACACTGAACCCAGCCCCTTAGTCACCCAATCCTAAAATCACCCAAGTGATTCTCATTACCTTCCTAAACAGCACATTGCTCATGAGCCGCTCTGTCAACCGAACCTGCCACATTTCATGACAAATATGAATTTCTGCAGTGGTGTATTCTAAACATAATCTGGTAAGGGGTCATCTTCTGCCCTCCAAAAGACAAACAATCCAACATTATCTTACTTCTGAAGCAAGAAAAGCAACAATCCAGCAGCAAAGACAGGTTTCTGAGTGAAAATCAGTATCTATCCAATTGCAGCTGGCTTTCTCTCTAACATCCTGTCATGAAAATGCAGCTAGAAAGCTTTTCTTGGTTCAAAGTTTAAATAGTAATTGTAGTAATGAACTTGCAAGACATCCACAGAAGGCCATGCAAACATTAGTCAAGAAGAAGTGAAGAGTGTCAACTGTACATACTGGAAACACAGAAACATGGTCAAAGATACCTTATATGCACTAAGATCTGAAGTCACATCCACTGCTTCACCAATGCGGGGTGCATATACATATTGACAAACATGCTTCAGACAGTGCTGCCTCAGGTGTTCCGTGGACTCAGCTGACCCATGTATAAGCACCTGCATCCATGCCAAATCTCATGGACTCTATTAGAACAGTAGTAAGATGAACAATTTTACTTGTAAATGCAAATTGAAAACTCATCTCTGTCCCAGATGTGACTAGTTGAAACAGAGACTAGACACCGATACACCTTTAAGGTACCTCCAACGAGGAAAAACTTCAATAAGTAGAGAGAACTTATATTTTGAGTCAATATGAAAATTGAGAGATGACCCAACAACTAGGTATAAACATTTCAAATCCAACAACATAGGAGGAGACCCAACTCCAAAAAAACACAAAAATGCTGAGGAGTTGTTTGCACAATAGCAACAGTCAAAGTAAATTATGCAACTTCCAAAGAAGAATTGTATAAGGCTCTTATCGCCATGCAAGTTTACCAGCTCATGCTGTAAGTCCAACAAGCATATGAGCACAAAGTAATCTGAACAGTGCTTCATTGACCACATATCATTGATACAATCTTACAAGCTTAAGAGGAGCCACGTGGGCTAGTATGTTTTTGATGGAACGTCCATCAGAGCGGCCTTCAAAGTCAATGTACTGCAAACCACATTTCACTTGCACCTGTTTGCCCAATCAGCATTTGACACCCTGAGCATGCTTGAAGACCAAAAATCTTGTACTTCAGTCAAGTGCAGACTGTAACATGCTTACTAATGGGATTGCACTACAGCATTCAGTCTGTGTATATGTTCACAATAGGTTTTATAATGTCCTCTCTACAAAAGCATGTAACAACAGGAACAGCAAGTGTGTGCAAATACATTTAGATTCCAGCTAAAATTACTAAGCTTGAGATCTCTAGCAGAAAAGATAGATCGAGGTGAAGGTAGCACACAAGAATCCTTTGAAGTTTACTGCACAAACAAATCCTTACTGTGATGTCTGTTTCAACAACTTTGGAGGGCTTTTCAATAAGAAGCATCTCCTCTGCTTCGGGATCAGGTCTTTCTTCAGCATCCTTAATGGCAGGTGCCTGCACCACAACATAACTTTTGACACATCTTCAACAACCTTCATGAATATATGCATGTGTCCTGTTAAACAAGGTTGGCTAGATTTGGTCCATTATGATCAACCTGCATTCACATCACATCCAGTACTCTATGACATTGTCAAATGTTGCATGCACACAATTTCTAGCCATGCTCTTCAAACACAGAGGTTTAGAAACAAAGACCGGCTGTGTATTGGTGTAGTCCATCAACTCTGCCTCTCTGATGACATAATCATCAGGATTTATGAGCTCCCCATATTCATCCCATTCACTTGTGTTCTCATGATAAGGAAACATAGGGGCTGCAGTATTGGTTGGTGCAGAAAATCCATCTATCAACACCTCATGCTGCAAAGGTGCTCCTCCTGTGACAAGTCCTCCTGCATCCATAACCCATAAGTTCAAATTTAAGCACTGCACTGAGGACCTACATGCACCCACAATGCCAGAATTTTCTAAACCCTTGGATGCAAGGTGGGCAGCAGACCTTCAACTGGCAATTGAGAACCACCACCAGGTTCTGCAATGTTAATTGCAAGAGGACCAGTCCCAGCAGTACTTCGAGGAGAAGGATGACTCTCATCCTCTATAGGCATGTTTGTTTGCTTGGCCTCTTCTTTGAGTCGGCTCTGTTCTTCCTCATATGCTTTGAGCTCATCACCACTCAAGGGAATTTTCTCACTCAATGTCACTTTCACCACCTTGGGAGGGGGCTCAGCTTGTAACTTTTTTGCTAGTGTCCCCATCTGCATGAATTCAGTACGAAAGTGAGAAATTGTTCCCACAACTAGTGCTTTGAGATTTACTGGCTAACCCACAATGACAATTTTGTGCCTCAGTTGTACTATATTTACATCATTACAAGACACATGAGGTGCTGCAAAGATTTACAATCTTCAGAAATGTAAGAGCTCCCAAACTACCTGCAATACTAAGATGTGAAATAGCAGTTCTGTTTAGTGTAAAACAGACCTGACCCCTTTCTGTAAACAGAACCAGGTTTCGTGAGTCTGTTGCCCACTCAGTGAAGAGCTCTCGAGCAAAGCCTGCCTCCAGGCTAGCCATTGAAGCAAAGACAACCTTTCACAAAACCCAATTCTCCCCTCTTAAATACTGCCTTCATCTCTTTCTCACTATCAAGAGTAGAATAAGTCCAGAAAACATCACAGGAGCCAAAATGATACACCAAAATTGTCCAAAACAACTGCCCAAACAACAAAAAATTTGCTGCTTGAGGTGCTCACATATCATGAGGTTCTTCTCCTAACACGAATGTGACATGCAGATTCAAGAGTAGCCACAACAGATATACACCTTAGGGCCTGCTTGCAACTCATCAAACTCCTTACGCTTATGGCACAACTTCAGGTACCTACAAGTCATAAAAACTCTTACTGAAATTTCCAGAGCAAACAATGAGGAAAATTAACAGAACACTGTAAGAGGATGAACAGAAACACAAATTCAAGAAATATCCTTCATAAGAATAGAGAAATCTCCATTCTCATGATGAAGGAAAAACACAGCAAGGTTAACAGTTCTTCAAGAAGCCACAGAAAGTTCCAAACCAGGAAAGACAAAACAAACAAAAAGCAAAAACAAAAAAAGCCGTATGAACAATAGTGCCAGAAACACAAATTAAAGAAGGCATGACAGAAAAACAATGCAGCATGAACAATAGCAACGGTTGTCTCTCCATCAACCACAACATGAATGGCAGCAACCAACTCTGGGAACCTACAAGCCACAAAATTCTACACATCTTCTCTCCAAGGCTCTAAGAGTATTCCACTTCCTGCATGTAAGAAGACTCCAACGCAGTGGGATTATCAACCTTCACATATCTCATCAGTATGAACAGGAGCAATTCTTACTTGAGAAGAAAGGAATTCTCTCTTGAACTCTCAAAAGACTTGGCTATTGAATCACTCATCCACTCCAACAAGCTCTTTGCAAACTCCACGGTGCTGTGGGCGACATTTGTGAGAAGGGCCATGGGGTAGGTTAATCGGTGGTATGACCAATGCTGCAAAATTAATGCTCAGTAACCTTAGTGCCTTCTGTGTGCAGTTTGCCAGCTCAAATAACAGGTTTTTGGTATTTATGTTTTCCTTTGACAAGCTGAAAGGTGTTGGGTTCATGATCTTGCTCTGAGTGGCTAATAAGAAAAGTTATATCCTACAGCCATAGGGAGCATAGATAATGTCATAGGTACATGAACAAGTATGCACATACACTTTCTAAATGCAGGATAAGCTCCAAAACACGCCCTGCTGATTCCACTGGCAATAATACATTGCCATCTGCTCGCAACACCTTCATGATCATGTCTGAAAAGTGGATCAATACATGGGCGATCATCAAGATACAGAATTGCCATAGAGACCATAAGAAGAAGTTGACTGACATGTTTGTCACAAGAACTCTTCCCTTGCCACAAATGAGAAGGTTTATACAAACACAGTCCCTCTAGATTCAAAAGGAGAGAAAAGTCCTACCAACAAATTCCTGATCTCGTTGCCTGCGAGGGGCCTGGTTGTTGAGCGCATTAAATGCATCTGTAATAAGGACTGCAGGTCGCACAAATGTCTCCAAAACTGTTCCATTCAGATGTCTGCACATGAAGGGAACCAAAGTAGTTGATCAGATGAGTAAATTTTGAATAGTCAAGCCAATAACTGGCAATCCAGATTCAAATGCAACAACATGTTTGCAGCAATGATAGACCCTAAAGACAACATGAGTGCCAAATTTTGCTTATGTATATCTGACACTTGAAAAATACACCCTTCACCAAGGCCAGTACCTCTCTTTACGATGGTTGAAATCAACTGCATAGATGATTTCCTCAGTATCCTTTGAGATTTTCCATATTGTGCCCCCTAAGAGATGTCCAGACGCATACGGTGTGATTACAATTCCTTCACCCTTCCCTGCACCCAGAGGCATATTCTTTCATAAATTTTCTAAACAGATCATGATGCAATAGTCAAAAGAAAAAAACCTCAGTCAACATTCTAAGAAATTGCTGCCATCTGATTCAACATAACATTGTGAACCCTAAGTTTCTGCAGCAGGAAAAGGTGGGGCACCTGACAGAGCTTGGTGCTGTGAGTATTTGAGCTGAATGGAATTGACAAAGGCAGAATCTACATCATCCAAGTTGAACAAGTCGAAATTTGAGACAGCCTACACACCCACACAAACATCATTCAACCTGTACTGTCAGCCAGCAGGAAAATACAGGGGGCAGCGGCAAATAACACACTGGTGCTTCCAAGCCCGGAAGACAAAAGAGAACCTGTCCATCTTCCAAAAGGGTTCAAGAAAATTTCCTTGTGGCAAAGATCAAAATGTACAACCCACAGTGATTGAAACCGAGGACTGTCAGCTATCAGTTTGTGACCAAAAGCCCAAAAAGTGTTGAAAAACTAAAAATGGAAGATATTCATATCTGATTTTGGTAACAGGTGATGATGATGTACACATACCCAGCGAGAGAGGTAGTGATCGTACATGTACATTTGGCCCATATGATGAACAGGCAGTGTGCAGTACATGGTAGCAGTGAGCCCAAGCTTGCTGACAGCATAAGGAAGTGCTCCCAAGTGCAGAGTGTCCGGGTACGACAGCAGCACAGCATCAATAGTTGGAGCAACACTGCCACAAAGACCAGCCCAAGAAACAGAAAAAAGAAAGACTCATTGAAACGCACCAAACGACAAAACATTCACCGCTGTTGCCAGTGCAATTGCTCGCCAATGTTGGAACTACAACAGGCCTTCCAATACTTTCCAGATTCCAGAATTCTTATTTCCAAAAACCTTAAAGTGGTGTTTGTTTCAGGAACATTTTGAAGGGTAGGGTTTGCTTCAGCTTTTTGGTCCTTTGAAGAATTTTCTAAAAGGGTTAATAATTGCAGAAAAGAACCTTGCAAGAGGCTCGAGGAGAGAGAGGTCGAAAGTGTCTGTCCAGCCACAATCCAAAAGGAATCGAAAATCGTCCACCTCCAACAAGTAGCACAGCGGCGCCTCCGAGTGCGCCCCGCTCAAGGGCGTCACCCTCACCTTAGTTCCCATCTCCCCTTTCCCTCTCTCTCTCTCTCTCACTCTCTCCCAGATCCTGTCTAAGAAAAAAAATGACGCAAATGGTAGACAAAAGAAGCAAGCCCAGTGAGCCCCAAACCCTAACCCTAATGCAACCCCTAACTTTTAGCAGTTGATGAACGTGAACAATTTCAGTTTTTTAGTGATCAGCAGCAACTGCTTTCACATGCATTACAACAGTAGTAACAAACGCGAGGCTCACTCCTCCTCACATCAAAAGTAGCCATTGCAGATCTCCCCCAAAGCAATGTCGCTTCTTGTTTGAGATAGACAAAAATGGTGTGGAAGAAGTAGGTTTAAACTTTGCTTACATGTTTGTTCCAGTGCGCATTGGCTGCTCTGTGTGTGGGTTGGTGGTAAGGAATTATATGAGCTGCAATTCTTATTGTTATTTTTCAGTGATTGACTACTATATTAACATGACTTGAATGGAGTGTAGCAAGGGAAAACGTTAGGTTTTGTTTTTTTTTTTGTTTTTTGTAGAAGATGGGAGGAGCAGGAATCACAGAGGAGATGATCAGGCGACGATCTGAGCATAATGAATGTGTTCTCTACACTCTAGAGGTAACATAAACTCTCTCTTTGTATTTTTTTTCCTCTTCTCCTCCAGATTTATATACTGTTTTTGTCCATTCAAACTCTCACCGGTTTTGTGAAGATGACGTACATCGGTGTTGTTGCAACATGTTTGAGTCTTGCTTGACCTGTCTTGGTATGGCACTGACATTGTAGAGGAGGAAATAAAATGTTGGGGAGAGGGGAGGGGAGTTGGGGTAACACAGGAGCTGGTATTGCAGGAGGAAGGAATTGAAAGGATTGATACTCTTGGTGTCTTATGCCCGCACCTTCGCATTTTGTATATGCCCAACAATCTTATCGCTTGTCTTGGTATGTATGTATAGACAATGCCACCGCCTTTTCCTCTCTTTGTTTATATACACTCTCTGACAAACATGTGAAACCAAATCTCTTACAAGTGAAATTGCCTCTATTGATGTGTGTTTTGTTTGTTTCTTCACATGGTTGGACACTTGTTGTTTCTCTCTGTTGTGTGACCAAAGAAACTTGGGTCTTTCTGTATGTCCTTGAAGTATAGATCCCACCACTAAGGTGGTGACACAACACGCATGGAAAACAAAGCTTGTAGAGAGGCTCTTGATTTGTCTAGCTTTAATCAACATCTTTGAGAATTTAGTAAACAATGTGAAGCCTCTTCTCTACATGCTAAATACACAGAAGGAAGGCTCTGACTTTGTAATAAATAGTTTTTTGTATTGTAGATTATATGCAAGAGGATGTCAAAGGTATGGTGTGTCCACCTCTCAAAGTAAACTGGAATTACAAACCTCATATTTTGTATTTATAGACCATGGTGCTCTTTCAATCCTTATAATTGTTATATTTGTGTGTTGCTTTTGTTCCTCTAACAGAAAATATGAACCGCTTGAAGGAGCTACAGTACCTTAATTTGGCAATGAACAACATTGTGAAGGTGTGTGTTGCCTACCACTTGCTATGTTGACGTTCATCCCTCACTTTGGTGAATCCATTTGCCTATCATACACACTAATTGTTGTAGGTGGAAGGGTTGGAGCATTGTGAGGCTTTGGAGAAGCTTGACCTTACGTTGAATTTTGTGGACCTACAACAATTACCATCTGTCACAACCCTAAAGGCTAACTTACACCTTAGAGAACTGTAGGACAATAAGTTTCCTTTTTCAATTGACAGAAATATGCTACATTTGGAAACAATGTTATCATGTTTACTTCATCTTGCACTAAATATAAACTAGCATACATTGCTTCAGTTGTAGAGCTGCAAAATTAGGGTTTTTGACATTGTGCACATAAGAGGGATCCAATGAAGTGGTTCCAAATTTCTCACATCCTCCCCCAAAGATTGAAGGTAGATGATTTGTGGAGGAACTTATGTATCTACATATGATGTACTAATTCTCCTCTAAAATTAGGAGATATTCTAAATCTTATTTACTGTTTTATGGGATGGAAGGTTCCTTACAGGGAATCCATGTTCTGATTGGGGTGGGTATCGCAAGTTTGTGATAACAGAGCTTCCACATTTAAAGGTCAGCCTCCAGTTTCTAGTGCATGAGGCTTTCCACTTTGTGCTCTCTTGTGCATTTAGTAATGGACTAGTGGTTGCAAAATTTAAGATTTGTGATGTTTTGTGTGAAGCGGCTGGATGCTTGGGAGATCAAGCCCACAGAAAGAATTGAGGCTTTCCAGGTTTGTCAAGTACCGACCAAGTATCAATATTGCAATAATGCATGTTTGAAAAGTTCCCATATACTTGTAACTTCCACTCAAATGTATCCTTATCCCATTCTTAAAGCCCTTCCAAGATGGAAGATTTATTTCTCCATCCATTTTTTTGTCACTAGGAAATGCCATAAACATTCCATTATTCAAGAAGCAATCGCTCTTTAATGTGCTCTTTACATTGGAGGAGCTTGCAGGAGATTTCTATCCTCAAAGAGGAATTGCAAGAGAACAACAGTGCACCTATTACCTTCGAGCAAGTAAAGTCTGAAGTGTACGTCTTATGAAATATTCCCCCATAAGAAGCATTGAATCCTTGTTTATGAAATACATAATGATCATGCACAAATGGTTCCATGAATTTTAGTGGTGAGGATGGTGAAATAGGTGCAAGAATGACAAAGGAGAAGCAATACGAGAATACTCACCTGCTACTCGAGTGGCTGAACACAAAGAGTTACTAAAACTTCGTGAAAATGACAACAAGACAACCTCAGTTATCCACTTGACCATCATTTGAACATTTATCACTTGGATTTTTTTTGTTACAAATTTCCAAGATATGACTCCCTTCTATGAGTACTACTTGAATGCATTATATTGTTTTGTGATGATGCAGATAAGGAAAGAAGAAAAAGTGTCCAAAAGACGCAATGGGTTTGATCCACTACCAATTGAAGGTCGAATCTATCAAAAAAATGAAGGCGGGTATGTGAAACTTTGTCATCTTCATCATGCTTATATCCATTGGACATTGAAGAACATAATGAATGCAGTCACTTACCACATGAAAAAGTGGGACATAAATTATAGACAAATGAAGTGGGTATATATATGTGTAAAATAACCATGTTCTTTAATTTTACACCAAGACAAGGTGGAACATGCTAATGAATCAGGTGGGAGTTCAAATTGCATGATGACATTTGTGAAAATGCACTTGTATTGGATGTGGTTGTTGGTCGGTACCTTGATACATCATTGATTGATGTCGATGTCCAACCTTATCTAGTGCGCATTTTAGTTAAGGGCAAGTTACTGCAATTGCATCTTCCTTCTGAGGTGAGATTTCTTTTCAACCCAACATTTTCCCCAGTTCAAACAGTATATTCTACCACAATCTTTGATTTGATGTTATAGTGTATTAATCTTCTTTTCACTTATGTGAAATACATCAAACAAAAGTGACAAGATGGAATTTACCCATAACCTCACTTAATAGTTCACCGTAATGACTTATGTATAAGTTGTGGTTACTACCAGGTCAAGACAGATGCAAGCATTGCCCAACGTTCAACAACTAATGGGCATCTGGTTGTGACAATGCCTTTAGTATCTACTGTCATGCAAGCATATGCACCCACCTGTTTGGCTCAAAGGGTTCTTCAAGATAGAACAATTCAAGAACCACTTACTGGAAAAATGGACATAGCCCAAAAAACTTCAAAGAGTTCTATATATGAGTGTAAACAAGATGTGGTTGATGTTCGTAACATTGTGCCAAATACAATATCAAGTCCAATGGTAGAGTCTGAACAACAGAAGTTAATCAAACCAGAACCTCAAGTCTTGAATACAATGACTGCAACAGGTGATGATGATCTTGATGTACCACCCCTAGAATAACATGTCCAAATTTAAGTTACTGGCATGTAGCATGTTAATGTCCAAACTTATGCAGCTTTATGTGGGGAAAGTATTTCATTATTGTTAATTTTGGTGTACTGGATTCATCTAGGGCTCAACTTTATGGTCCAGAAGGAAGGTCAAAAAGGTTTTGAACAAGTGTTCATGTATTGTTTGAGAACTGATGCAAACACATCTTGTGTGAGGATAGACTCATTTACATTCACATGTAAATTTTCCTTTGTTGTGCACTCCTCAATTCAATGCAAGCATTATACTTATAAAAAACTGTTTTTTCAGGATTAAATGCGTATAAAAAAGGCCTGGATTTCAATAATTTGGAATTTGAATTGCCAAAAAGTTGAAGTATTGTTCATGGACCTAATAGATCAAGGAGTGCAATACTCTGAGATATCTTAAAGAATAACCAACACTATAACAACACAATCAAGTCATGCTACATGCCTTGTTGGTGTTAAGACCGTACTTGGGTGGTTTATGAAGATTCATTGATTTTGATTTTAAAAAATAAATTACAACAATTTTGGTTGTAGTTTTAATTCTAAACATAAAATAGAACCAAGAATTTAGTTTTGGGTCCCATTCTTCAAAAAGTGAATTTCAATTCTAGTTTGAATTTTAACTTTGAAAATCAGACCCAGTTGCAATTTTTTGGGTAACCCAAATTGGAACCAATTGTTAATTGCCAATTAGCCCCTAATTCTAGTTTTTTCTTCAAAAACTTTTATTTCTGAAAGTCTCAATTCCAATTTCAAATTCCACACATAAGTAGAACAAAGAACCTAGTTTTGAGTCCACTTACTAACATATTTCAATTCTAGTTCTAATTCCAAAATTGATCCAAATATTAGACTGATTTTGATTCAATTTTCACTAATTGGAATTGAAGCTAAAACCAATAGCCCTAACCCACCAAACCAAATACATGCTCCACATTGGTTAAAACATGTTTGGTTAGAGTTCAAAACGTTCAACTATTGATAATGTCATATAAATTAAACCATGTTTGTAACACCAAAAGGATTAAAGGCTAAGCAGTAATATCAAACCTTGAGCACAATGTATTGTTTAAACAACTATTAGTTGTATAAGGTATTGTATTCAAGTGAATATGATTGAGATTTTCTCTTAATTGTATTTCTTTTTTAAAAATATAATAAAAGTCCATAATTTGTCAATCTCCAAATGTGAATCATAAAAAAATCTTGTTTCATTCTTATGTATTGACCTATTCAAGGCATAGTAAAATGTATCCATATAATTCCAATGATGAATAATTGGAACTAGTATAGAGGAGATTTTTTGAACTCTTTCGTACGATTGTCCATGGACCATTCCAAAAACAATTTCAAAAATAACTATCTCATTTTCAAGCCTAACTATTTCATTTTTTTTCTAATAACTACTTCATTTTTCTATTAAATTTTGTAATAACTATTTCCCACCTTTCCTAATAACTACCTCAATTTTATAACTACCTCACTCTTTTCCACTATGGAAAATAATAATAATAATAATAAAATGTGTCTTTTCATGTCCATGAAATGTAGATTAACTTAAATTAAATTTGATATTGACATAAATAGTGATGAATTATGGAAAACCATATGAAAACATGAAGAAAAAAAAATTGATCGTCACTAGTAGTGCATAGCAACATGGAGCTCACATTAATAAGGTAAAAAATATGACAGAATGGGTGTTCATAACACCTTATACTCCATTGAAAAGTCCATCTTCAGTTTCATAATTACCAAATTTGATAATAAAAAAATGATAATCATGACATGATTTGAAATAATCACTTCATATTCCGATATAAAATGAAAATAATAATTTGATTTTTAAAATTAACCCTTTCATAATTACCAAATCTAATAAAAATGATAATCCAAATCTTCTTCTTTTTATGAAATGATTTTTTAAACTAGATTATCACATGACTTGTTGGAGTTCATAATATTTTTTTTTGTTTTGCTAAAAGTTCATGCCCACAATGTCCAAATCATTGTTCTTGGATTTAAATACCCATTAATGATGAAGGAAGAAACTTCATAAAAATTTCACATTATAATTACATCCTATGGCCTATGAAAATTTTATTGAACACCAACAATTTCAATTGGTCATATTTCTCCATGAGA
>Ga0209208_10009578_pt1 | contig 12712 bp, 11 predicted proteins | sample S1TSphfallax_3_FD_187694 | JGI IMG/M metagenome (GOLD analysis project Ga0209208, IMG submission 187694) | Host-associated microbial communities from peat moss isolated from Minnesota, USA - S1T2_Fd - Sphagnum fallax MG (SPAdes) (version 2) | ecosystem: Host-associated > Plants > Peat moss >...
CTCTGAACATTCGGGAGTCCCGGAGGACTCCAAATCCCCAACTTTTCCAAGTGTTGGGCTTCACCCCCACACTTGGCCAAGTTAGGGTTGCGACAACATTGTTAGAACTTAATGTTCAAATTTGCAAAACATGAAGTTAATTTTTTTTTAAAAAAATTATTCATGAAGCCTTGAGGTATTCCCTAGAGACTTGACCTAAAAAAAAATGCCCCACCCACCTTCTCACATGAAGGAAGGTGGGGTGAAGGTTTAAGGATTATAATTAATGAAAGTATTGTAACAAAAAAATTGACAAAAAAAGGCCCCTCTCATCTTCTTTACTTGAAAGGATGGGTGGGGTAATTAATTATAATAAATAAGGTTCAGTATGTCACATGCATCAATTTCAACATGAGGTTCGACATCCCCATTTGCATTTTCTTGCTTTGACATTGCACTAGGAGCTACAATTTTTTGCTCATTTATCATGTCAATAGTTTTTTGCAATTAAACTTCAATTTTATTAACATCTTTCATACATGTTTCACTGACATCAACATTAGCTTGCATTTGCTTTTCAATATTCCCACTCGGAGTCAATGCAAGCACATTTTCAACACTAATTTGTGCTTGTTATCCAATCACCCCTACTCCAAATCTTCTTCATTTGTTGTACCTCCTAAGCCATCTACAAATTCAATTGAGGCTTGCTGATGAAAACATTAGTCCTTCTTTTCATTTGAATTTGCATCTACCAAAAACACAAACAACACACAAAACAACACATAAATCGACATCACAAGATAATAACATGACCAGAATAAACTGCGAGTAGAATGCTTGGAAGTGTTAGAGGCAACAATGGAATGTTGTAGTGAGTTGGGCTAGAAGCAATAGTAGAATGCTATTGTGAGTTCGGATGGAGGCAAGAACACAAGAAAAAAAGTGTTGGAGTTAGTAGTTCTATTTTGAGTTGGGCTAGAAGCAGCAACGACATTTTGTTGAGGATTGGGTTGTAGGTAACAACAAAATGATATTGTGTTTTGTTGTTATGAATTGGGTTAGAAGCAACAACAAAAGAAAACAAACGAAGCAAACATGTCTCCTCCTCTTCGTTGGGTTGCATTACAATAAAAAAATAAACCTCCTCTTAACAAAGTTATGCTATAACAAAAAAAAAAAAAAACAACCACCACGTTTGATGCAACAAAACTAAAATAAAAAGATGACGTGCCAACCACATTGTCCTCATCCTCTTCGCAAATGCAATAGGTGTGTGTCATCTCCTCTTCATGGAGTTGCATTGCAAGGAAGAAAAAAACAACGATGCACCCAACATGTTGTTGTCATCATTGTCCTCTTCGCAAAGTTGCACAATAGTAAGAAAAAAAAACAATCACCCACTAGGTGTTGTCATTGTCCTCTTCGCAAAGTTGTGCTATAGCAACAAAAAAAATCACGACACACCCAACATGTCTTGATAATCCTCTTCATAGAGTTGCATTGCAAGAAAAAAAAAATGATGATGCCTAGTGCGTCGTCCTCCTCTTTGTGGAGTTGTGCTATAGCAACCAAAAAAAAGTAAACAATTCCTTTTCACGGAGTTGTGCTTAAAAAAAAATGATGGTAGCAACACCTGATGGAGGCAGCATGTAGGGGAAAAAAAAGGACAAAAAGAGGCTTACTTTCAAGCTCGTGCTCCTCCCCTTTTCATAGTCTTGAAGGTCATCCTCTCTTCACGCAGTTCACACTCCTCAAACTCTTCAAACTCAAAGTGAGTGAGACTCAAACCCTAATCCAAGCTAAACCCAAAAACTAAAACTAGTTTCTAATCCCAAAAACTAGGTAGGTTCTGTAGCGCATTGTTCTTGTAGGTAGGCTAGGGGGGTAGGTAGGAGTCCCAAAAAAAAAACTTGGGGTCAGATGTGGCAGGAAGAAAATAAATCGCCACGAAGGGCCAGAAGAAGAAAAAAAAAAAGAGGAACCCAAAATGAAGCAGAGGAGAAAAAGAAATAGTACTGACCAAAGAAACTGACCCCTGGGGCACAGTTTCATCCCATCCATGAATTTCATCCCATCCATGAAATCCTAGAAGGGGATTTTTTGGATGGTGCACTGGTGGGTGCTGGGTCAACCAAGCCGTGCAAATGAAGTTTTAATTCAGAGTGTCAATCTATTCATTCACAGTAGTTGGAGGAGTACACAAAAACAGACCATTGTTGAGGTCCATTTGTAGATACATATTTTGGAATTCTTTTTGTTCGATTCTTTGGGAAATGTGTTACTATCCCCAATGCCCATCCAAAAGGCAAAAATGCCCTACCAAAAAAAGAAAAGGCAGACATTTACAATGTGAAATTCCATACCTGCCTAAGTTTCCACGTTCCCTGGAAAATCGGCAGACTAATTTTTTTGTTATTTCTTACATTTGGTTTGGCTCAGTTTTTCTTTTTCTTTTTTTCAATTTTGTGATGTTGTGAAGTGGTGTTAAAACATGACATAGAATCTGGTGGATTAAAAATAATTAATTCTTTCAACATTTGGCCACTAGAAAACCTTGAAGACCCTTATTCCTCACCATTTAAAAAAAAAATCACCAATTCCTAAAATTCGCCCAAAAAGAATGCTTCAACTTTGGCTTGCTGGCCTCTCCTAGTGACACGCTATGATTTTAGGAGGCATAATGTGGCCTTTAGAGTACACCCTTTAAGACAATACAAAGGCATGTGGGGGACTCCAGCTTTGACAAATTATGTGGAAATTGCACCTGAGGAGAAGGTTTGTAACTTGCAGGGAGACCGTAATTTATAAACTGAAGACCTATGTGCTTTGAGAGTCAAAAGTTGTTCTTGGGTGAGAAGGGTGGGAAGGAGAAGGGGGTGTTTCTGAAGCTTACTTAGCAACTTCTAGCCCCCTGTTCAAAAGGAAAAGGAAACCATAGTCATGAAGTTGCATATAGGAAAGACCCTAAATACCCCCTAACGACTGTTCAGGTTTGATGAACACAGTGTTGATAACACCAGAACAGGGAGACCTACTGTATGGAGGCAACCCGTGAAGTTTTAAGTAGGTGCCATGTTTAAGTTGTGGCAATAGCAGTTGTTTTCATGTTCTCATGGTCAAAAGCAGTGGTCACAAACAAATTGCAGAATAGGGTGAAAAAAAAGGGAAAGGACAAGATAAAAGCAAAGTGCACGAGAAGTGCACATGTTTGTAAAATAGGTAGATATTATTGAACTGTTAGTTCACTCAATATAACTAAGAAAACAAATTCAGACCACCAAATCTAGCAATCTCTGTGACCAGTGACCTTGAGAAATTAAATCTTCTTGCCTGCATGCAACCCTATTATACTGAGCAATATTGAAAATAATGATCTCTTTCTATCACTTTCGTTGGTTCTATAAAATTTTCAAAAACCTACCAAGTCCCTATTACACACATTTAACTATTAATTCACTCACCATAACTAGGAAAAGAATAATTCGGCCAACTAAAACCAGCAATTTAATTCGCCATAACAGTTTTTCTTCACACCTACACACAAGCCTATTCCAACACGGTCGGTTTATTATTTGTAGACTAAGTAGCACCTTTATCACTCAGGCGTCTTCTTGATGAATAATTTTTTCTTTTTCTCACTCTGGCATTAAAAATAGTTATTTAAAAAAATTCTTATAGTGGAAGTGGGAAAAGAAATGCCAAGGAATTTTGCACTACCTACTAAGGCACACTGGATCACCAAGTTTTAGGGCAGACAATCAATAAACAAAATTCTAAAACTATTGCCTTTGCAAGCAGCTGATTTTTGAAAGAAATTGGCGTCTATTTGAATTTTTTAAATTATTGCCTGAATGGTAAAGCTATTACTATGGTATACTATACCCCCCAATACAAACAGAGTTAATAATAATAATAATAATAAAATAGAGAAAGCTAAAAGTTACTTCCTCTACTTAATTTCCTATTACTTACCTTGAACTGAAAATTGGTTCAAAGCATGTGACATGCCTTGACGCAACGTGTGGCTTGTTTCATTAGTGAACGTGTCTTTTGAATTCTCCTCCTTTGGATTGTTGTATCCGGGAGGGGAAGTGTCTCAAATTCTGGACAAAGAAAGAAAGAAAGAAAGAAAGCACAGGCCTCAGTAGCCTTTATATCGCTGGCTATATATAGCCAGAAGTCTATAGTAAAACATTAACAGTGCTAAAATCAAGTGCTTTGTGAGATTTTCAATAGCCATAATTCGATCAGAATTTAAGAAAAATCACCAGATTTCTACACATGGTTCAGGTATGTAGCCAAAAATACTATAGAAAGGTTTTTTAAATTATATTTTCAAATTTAGCTTGTAGCCAAATCTGGCTAAATCTTCTTGTGGATCATCACCACTTTGGCTTCAACACAAAACTGACCCAAACAAAACACTTGGCTGCCCCACCCAGCCCAGCGATTTTTTGACTGGCGAAATTTCGCCAAAAAGAGAAATTAAAATAAAAATATTGAAAAAGAAGTGATTTTGGAGGTTTTTAGTTGGCAGAAATGAGGGGGGAAAAAATGTAAAAAATCGCCAGATTCATATACTTGGTTTTCAATTGTTTAGCCAAAAACATAGAAGAAGGATGATTGAAGATTTAAAATTATTTCTGGTTTATAGCCAGATTTGGCTAAATCTTCCTAGGAATGATTGCCACTTTTTCTATATCTTGCTATGGATGATGGGCACTTTGGCTACATCACAAAGATTGACCAAAAAAAAGCGCTGGGCCGCCCAAAGCCAGAATATGCGTGGCCGTTTCCAGCTTCCCGGGTTTGTTCCTTCGTGACGACGACGACGACCTAGAGCTAGTTGTCGGTTACCTATGCTCTTTTGCGCTTTTCTTTCTTTCTTTCTTGTTTTGCCTTTGGTCTTCCCCGCATGTCGTTGAAACTCGAAATTTCCAGCAGCCATGGCCGGCAATTGCTGCCACTGCTACATCTTGTTCCCACCATATATGCTCGATTCTTCCTCATATTTCTTCTAATCCGTTTCCTGCGTTGTTGCTTTGCTTGCTTACTCTATATCCAAAGATAAAAGTCACGGCAAGAATAGAATATGACTTGACTCACCGTGTATGTCTCTATCTATTCATTCATGTCGGTTTTTCTCTGTGTTGTTTCACGTTCTTCTTCCGTAGGTTTGATATTTCATCCGCTGTGCCTTCAAGATTTTTCTCTCACGAGTGTTGCGAAATTACGTTTGCCATGTGGTTGAGCGTTTTTTGTGTGTAGAAAGATTTCATGTTAGAACACGAGAACCGTCTTTTGGTGGATAGTCTCGCCCAGCTTGTGGTTGTTTGATGTAAGAACACGGGAGATGAACTCTGGTATCAGGGATTGTTGATTGCAGTCGTAGCGAGAGCGAGAGGTGATTCGAAATTGGTGATTGTAGACGCTTCTTGTAGAGTGTGTGTGAGCGTTCCGTAGACAGTTCATACACAATATCCAGAGTCAAGCTGGGAACTGTGAACATGGTGCAAGAGTCAGGATCTTCTTTGGAACATACTTCATGTTTCGACACAGCCATGGCCTCCGTAGAATCTGAAACTGGCACGCAGTATGCGGTGACTTCAGCCTCTGGTGCTCCTTCTTCTGGCAGCCGAGAAGCGTCAAGGAAGGTAAATAAGGAAGTTTCTGTCCTGCAAAATCCGGAAGGCGAAGCCCCTGTGCTCCACAGCTGCGTCCTACGGTTGCGGGTTGAAGATCGGCTTCTTGCGGAGGATGTGAGAGAGTCGCTGGAGTCTTCCAAAGACAGGTTTGTGGCAAACCAGCTTGCTTCTCAAGTGGAGGATCTATTCGTCTCGACGTCCCCCAGGCCTGCCCCTCCCTCTCCTCTAGGCACGAACACAAGCAGCGCCAATCACTCTTCTCTGGTGTGGCAGACACGGATGCTCAATCGGACATGGAATTTGCCATCTGCTGCTCCCTTTCATCTGCCCAAAAATTCAGCAACGTCAATCCTGCAACATTAGGGATTCCTTTTGGAAACGATCTGACAAGGCGAATATTCAAGTGTGTACTTCTTACCTTTGGCAGCGAACTTCATGTAAATTTCCCGTTCCCAACAACGGTCAATCTCGCACATCGCGGCGATCGCTGATTTGCGGTCCCTGACCGCTGCGCTCTTCGGATCAAAGACAAAATATTCCATTGGACTTGAAGTCGCAACTCGCAACTTAGTTTTTTCTGCAAGTCGTCCATGGAGATTATCTCCTACGGTTCGTGTCTGCTGCTGTACGAACTAAGGCCGGGAGAGCACTCAGAACACACGCAGATCAGGTTCTTGACCTGTAACACTAAAACAAGATTGGATTCTGTTTGTAAATCAAGAATTAGTCACCAGGCTGATTTTGGATAATGTTGTGTACAAGATCGTTGCCACAAGTACAAAAAAAGTACCAAAGAAAACGCCGTTTTCTTGTGTTGTCGATCGTTGCTTGCTGCTGTACAAAATACGCAATTATCAATATATCGTTAGTTACAAAGTGTACCAAAGATAGGTAGGTTTCTTCTTGGGGGGTGATTTCTGTGGGGGTGACTCGGAGATGTAGCATTCATCAAAGAGCCTCCTCTCTGTGCCTCCTTGTGTCGTGCTTTCCACAAGCAAGAAACTGGTCCAGGTTCTCACCCCCCTGTTTATGTCTCTGTTGCATTAGTCATAGCAGACCTATCTACTTTCTGAAGCAAGTTTCATTGCAACAAGCATGATGTGTACATTATTACAACCCACTCGTTCTTATACCAACCCCTGTCTTTTGAAAGCTATTCTGGTCAATTCCTTTGAGAATTTCCTGGTTCACGACTTCATTGCTTTTCTGAAGCAAGTTTCATTGCAACATGTATGATGTGTAAATTATTACAACCCACCTGTTTTAAAACCAACTGCTATCTTTTGAAAGCAATTCTGTTCAATTCCTTTGAGAATTTCTTGGTTTGTGATTCCATTTCTGTGAGTGGATTTGATTTTGGTCACAATGGTTTCAAGTGTCTTGGTAGGGTGTCATGGCAAGCTTTATTTTGTAATTTTTTGCTTTTTTTCCAACAAAAACTTCTTTTTGTACCATGTTTGCTTGGCGTCTCCAAGGTGCACAAGACTTTAAAACAAAATTTGCACATATCATGTAGACTGGTAGCTGTGTTCAATCCTCAAACATTTGCAAGGATTTGTAACATGGTAGGTAAGGCCCGTGGACAAGGGCGTTACCAACATAAGGCGTCTGGCCGAGGTGGTAGCCCAAGGGCAGTGCCAAATTCTGGTAACGACCCCATCCGAGGGCCTTACTGTGCGTAATGACCTGTCACAAGCATGAAGAAAAAATGGCAGGCCCTTAGGACCACCTGTGGAACTTGATAACCTCCCCTGTCAAGAAGGAATCTTACAGATTTAAGGCACCGTCCCCATACACTGGGAAATCTCTGATATGTCATTACAGATATGAATTAGCCCTTTGGGCACATCAAATGATTGTGGGAACACCAACCAGAACAATTCATAAAACTCAAAAACAAAAGGATGGAAAATGAAAGGAGAAACAATAATTAGTTTCTTTTGTTACAAATTTCACATGAAATTATGTCAAAAGAAAATGTATCCTTTAATGAGATTTTGGCATGTGGAATTTGTTGCAAAATGACAAACGTGAAGATAATATTGGAGCATTGTCCATCTCCGATTGTCACATTTATTTCATATAACAAAAGCCCATTAAGGATTTTGTTTCTTGAAACAGCACACAACAATTGCTTTTTGCAATTTCAAGACATTATTTCCCTTTTCAAGCATTATTTCTCTTTTCAATGGATCACCTTTAAAAATCCATCAATTTTTAATCCATATCCATCGTAAATGTGGTAGTAGTAATATTTAACACTAAATGAAAATCCTGTTGTATTCAAAGACCTCTTGTAGCCCTTCTTTAGTTTTCTCATTGCATAAGTTTGTTTGATCACTAGTTGATTTTATTACTTACTTAAGATAACTGTTTGTTTGTTGTGTAGTTTAATATCTTTCAAATAAGGCTACTTAATTACATTTTGACACCTATTTGAACTTTGAGCTACTTCACCATTATGGACATCCTAAAGCTAGAAAAAGTTTGACAGAAGTGTCTGAACATTTGGGGTTTTTAGATGGTCATAAACCCCACCATGAGTTTTTATGTTATCTTGAAAACCTTAAAATTTATTTTATGGATGGATTTTTGAAGATTTGTTATTCAATTTTATGGGATTTTTTTGAATTATTGCAAGTCTAAAAGGATACTCCTTGAATGATACTCATATTTTGTTTCTCATCAATCTTAGTGATTTAAAAAGTGTTAAATATTTTTAAATATAGAATTTTATGCCATCATATGTCAAGAAATTCAATATCATTTGTTTTGTGTTCACATATACAATGAAATAAAATTAGGAAAAGAGTACCCCAAAAAATGACACAAATGACTCAATTTTTGATACACCTCCGTTGGTTTGAACCTCTTGGATATTACTAAAAATTCCAATGAAAAATTGAAACATTTGCATATGTGGTCCATGTGTTAGTGACACAATTAACACTTAACAATTGAATGTCACACATGTGTATACGACAGATGCCATTTTACTAAATGTAAAAGGTGAATATGAATGAAAAGGAATTAGAAATAACTGAATGGATGAAAAACCATGTAATGTATGCAGATGAATTTGAAAAAGAATAGAATTAAGAGAAAAGGTCCACCAATCAGATTGGGTATAACAATGGTGTACATATTAAGAATGACATTTTTATTAAGAATGCACTTGTAGCAATGTTGATGAAAAAGAATAGGATGATGGTAAGAAGGCATTAATATGTCAAGGAAGTTGCAAATGGCAATGAAACATTAAAGATGAATAGGCAACTTTAGAAGGTTGTTGTAGGTGGTGGATGTTTCGAAAAGTGAAATGACCACTCCTAGCAAGCATTTCACTTTTTCAAATCCTCACTCTTTGTTTTTCATTTTTCCCCACCGTACCCAGTGGATATCCACTACATATATCACAAGGGAAAATGAAAGAAAATCTCATGAGCCTTTATGCAAGGTAAACACCCTCAGAGCAGGTGCTTGTTTTGGGAATGCGTTTTTCCTTTGGCATTATCCTACACATAATATCTTAGTTCACTACTTCACTAGAGTTGTGTGCCTTTCCAATACCACATTAGGCTCCTCTCCACAAAGTCCTAGTCCTAAATGAATTATGAAATTAAAGACATGTTTAAAATAGCTATCAAAGTTTGGAGCGCAAGGTGTCATCTTAGGAAAATGAGGTAGTTATTTTTAATGTGTTATTATTCAAAGTTTTGTTTTGCTTTTTCTTGTTTATTTAATTGTTTCTAGCTTTGTTTAGCTTAGATTTTGTTTTTCAACTTTTGATTTTTCTTTTTTCATTTTTTGGTTGCAAGGTTATTCTTTCTCTAAACTCATCTATTTACTAACTTGCATTTTAACCTTACATTGCACTTCATTTTTGTAAATGCCCTTTGTAAATGATTTTGTAAATTGCAAATGTCTTTGTAAATTTGTTTGTTGGTAGGCTAAAGGTTTGCATATTTTTGTTTGGTTTTTTGCGCTAATCATCTAGCAAAATTTCAATCTTGCAACTGATAATGGAAAAGTCATCCCAAAATAGAAATAGAATGAATAATAATGATGAAATTTATCTAAATGATGTTGTAATGGAAGAGGAGAAAATGGAAGAAGAGTATGAAATTTAGCCAAGTCTACGAATAGAAAAAAAATATTGATGCAGATAAGGGGAAAAAAAAAAAAATTAGAAAATTTCAAAACAAATTCATCTTAAAAAAAATGGAGAGGATGGTAAAAATGCATTATGTTGGTCATTTTATTATGTAAATGACAATAAGTTAGTGGATGTTAAGTGTTCTCAATTGATGAGATGCATTTTTTTAATACTAGTCCAATTTTAATAACAAATGCCAAAACACAAACAAAGAGAGGTTTGATATTGTATAGTAATGCAAATGGAATTACTGCATTAAAAAATCATGTCTATGTAAACCATTGTATGATTGCAAAAATATTTTAAAATAAAGTAAAGAATTTTTAAAAAATCACTCATGAGAAAGAACCTACAAAAAACAGACTTCATGTAAATATAACTATTATCTTTAACATTTTTGCTGCCAAACATTTTTATAAGAAAAATGATGTACAATAGAAATAGTTTTTGGAAGGTTTAGTTCTTTTAATTGTTAAAAATCATTTTCCAATGCATCTTGTTGAAAGCCAATGGTTAAAAAGATTTAATTTACATTTGTGGCCAAGCGTTGTTTTGCCTTTTATGAAACAATTTTCAAAAGAAATTTTGCTTGAGTTGGTGGAAAAAATTAAATAATTATATGTCCTCCTTGCTTTAGCAGATTGTTATTCTGTAATAAGTTTTTATTTGTGGATGTCAAAAGGGGCTTATGACATTTTTTTCGTTGTTATTAAATTTTTGGGGGTTGATTAACAGCCAAAACATATTGCAATTCAATTTTTTGAAGCATCTAATACCTCTAGGCATGCATTAGCCAAAGACTTAATTGAGTTGCTAAGCAAGTATGACTTGAGAAAAAAAAATCATTGCTTATGTTAAAATGACGGATATAATTTAAATATTATGACTCATGTAACTTAGAAATCTATTGTAGGTTGTGATGTTTTAAGTTTTATAAAAAGTTTTTAAAGTAGGTATTTTGGCCATGCATTTTCTAAAGCTTATTATTATGCTTCAACTTATGAAAAACTTTGTAAAGGTTTGAAATATGTATATGTCAAAATTGCCCAATCTGACCTATAATAATGCATAACTTGGTTGAAAAATTCAAGGAAGGGCAAAAAAGAATGGAACAAGGCTTGTTCAAATTTGAACCTTCCTCAAAGAAAATTGAACACTCTAGTTAAAAAAGGTTTTATCATAGCTTAAATTTTCATTGTTTATTATTACTTTTGTTAAGACTTGCTATAATGTAAATAATGATCATTTTTAATTTTTCTTTGTAGGTTTGATAATAGTATCATTATTTTTCAAGAGGTTTTGCAATCCAAGGATGTTATATATATATAGATATATATATATATATATATATATATATATATATATGTATATTTGTTATAACAAGCAAAGTTTAATGATGATGACAACTAAAATATCGCCCCCTTTGACATGGCATATTTGTTAAATTGTTGTTGATTGTCTCTCCTTTGTAATTGTTTATGTTCTAAACCAATTTAGGGGACATTGGTTGTTAAGTGATGCCTTTCATTTTGCCATTTCCATAAGCTTGAAATGGAGAAGAACCAAAAAAATAAACCATCTTTTAAGACCCTAACGGAGGAGGATTTTAGTGTGGCACCTAAGTTAATTTGTTTAGCTTGCAACATTAGAAAAGAGGTTTGTGGAGTTCTAGATAATTGTCTTTCCTTCTTGAAGAAATTTAATCAAAGAAAAAACACATAATATGTTAACTTTAATGTTGGACCTAAAATTTAAAAGTTTTCACTTAATGTTTTATTTCATTGGTCATGATTAAGGAATAATAATTGTTGAGCAATATGATATAATGTCATTATATCTTATATTCATAAAATGTTATTATTATTTGCATCCATTGATAAAATCTAATAATGGTTTTTTTTTACCAAAAAATGGATGATGACAATAGTTTGGATATTTTTCAAATAACAATAGGGAGTATTGAGCTAGCAAAAGAACTTGTTAAGATATAATTCTTGGTGTTCTGGCATTGGTTGGTGGACGTGAAAGAAATCAAGTGTCCCCTTTAATGGTGAGAAAAACATGAAACTATGTTTCCATAGTTGGGTTTCTTGCTCATTAGATTTTAAAAATTGTTGATTCTCAAATAGAGATTGAAATGATCTTTTCCTTGGCTGTAATCCTCACTAATTTGAGAAGATGTCATTTACAATAAGAAAACTTAGAAATTTATTTTTTATGAACAAAAAATGGGCCAATGATTATAGAGTTGGTTGTGAATTCCCTTCTAACCTTTTAGAACTTATTAGGATAGATGTAGACCTAGAAGAGGAGTTAGAACAAATTTGAAGGAGCTTTTGAAAAAATTAAATTGTGGATTTATAAACTGCTGAAAATATATTTAAAGTTTATTCTTTTATGAAAAAAAAATATGAAAATTAATTTTCCAAAAAAATATTGAAATTTCTAAGATCTGGTTTGTGAGAGCCGCCCAAGAAAACCGGTTGTTCTCAAATTGCTGAGAATCGGATATTCAAGATGGTTCTCGTAAGCCCCATATTTAAAAAAAATCAAGAACTGACCTGGTTAGAAGCATAAAGAACCAAAACCAATGATTCTCGAAAAAAGTGAGAACCGCCCAACAGTAGTTTGAACTTACCTCTTCTTGATGTGCCTGATGGCCTTCTCCGCATCCCCTAGCATCCTTCTTGATGTTCCTATTGCTCCATATATATATATTTTCCAACCCATGCTTCACAGTGCCCAAATAAAAAAATTATTTAATTTTTCCTTTTTTGACATCCCTCCTGATGCACCCATTGTCCTTCCTGACATCAGTGTCATCCCTCAGCATGCTTCTTGACACCCCTGTTGCCCCCAAAAAAAAAGGTATTTCACAACATATCTATTGTGAAAGATGATGTTATCATCCAAGAGGGTGTTTGCTATC
>Ga0209208_10009579_pt1 | contig 12711 bp, 8 predicted proteins | sample S1TSphfallax_3_FD_187694 | JGI IMG/M metagenome (GOLD analysis project Ga0209208, IMG submission 187694) | Host-associated microbial communities from peat moss isolated from Minnesota, USA - S1T2_Fd - Sphagnum fallax MG (SPAdes) (version 2) | ecosystem: Host-associated > Plants > Peat moss >...
TTAGACTTTGTTGTATTGAAACCTCTTTGGAATTTCTTTGCTTGTTTTCCTTTCACTAACCATGCTGAATGTGAGCTGGCTGTGCAATGTTCAGGATTTCACAACATTTATGGAAAGCACAATCTTGTGTGCTGCTACCAGTGAAATGTTTTTCAAAGCATTTTGTCATTTTTATGACCAAAAGAATTGGGAGAATTTTGGAATTTTTTTTTTGGTTTTTCTAGTAAAATTTTGACTAATTTTGCTAGTTTCTCAGAAAAAACTCGCCAGGTTTCCAATATTATAAAATTTTAAAAACAAACCCAAATATGAATCTATCTACCTCCAATGCATTTCTTGAAATACCTCATCCACTAGCTTGTAACCAATATGAATCCATTACTAACTATTGTCTTGTGTGTGGGTGGATGAACGGACTTTGTTTTGTTCAGGATTGACGATTTTGAGGCTTTGACTCTCAATTTATGCTATGGGTATGCTCGCTGTCCAAAAGCTGTGTCTATGGTGGCTCCTGCATACTATGCTCATCTTGTTGCTACAAGAGCCCGCAACCTGTACCTGGCTGAAAGAAACATGAGGCGAGAACAAATGAACCGGGGAGCTGCAAAACAACCAATCAAGCTCCCTGAAATTCATAGCGATATTAAGGCAAAGATGTACTGGTGTTGACATGTAGGGTTTAGGGTTCAATCATTGTCTTTATCGATTCATGATCAAAGGAGAACAATGCATTTATACCTTCAACACCCACCCCCGTTGTGTCATGCATGAATTTACATTACAAACACATTATTTTTTCAGCTAATGTTGCAAGCATGTTTTGTTGCATGCCAATCATCCATACAATATGTAGGACCTTTAGAAATTCAAGAAAATGTCCAAGTGGACACTAGACCTTGGGTTGCAAATTCGTGTAATTTGTAAAGCATGACCATGAGAAATTGTTAGAGATTTTCTTACCAATTTCATTGCTTTAGGCTTCTTTTTTCCATTTGCAGGAACTGGTGGTCTATCAACTTAAAAGACCTTGACCTCAATGGTCACCACTTTCATCATGGATTTGGCTTGACAACTTGTGTAATATTAAAGTACTGTAAACTATCATGTTGAGATGTTGAAATCCATCATAATTGATGTGGCAACTGGCAAGGCAGAGTGTGGATAATTTCATTGCTCAAATAACAAAATTTTAGTAGACATTTGAAAATCATGAGAAATATTATAATTTCAAATTTAAAATATTTATTCATTTATTTAAATCTTTGGGTCAACTTCACCCTAGTTCAATTAGCACCTTAATCAAGGTGAAAGATCTTCCATGATTTTTGTTCCCACCTCTTTCAATAAATAGATAACTTGTCAGGATATTTCACAATTTCAAACAAGCTAAAGTGGGCATTCCAAACTTCCTATTGCACGTAGTTAGGATAGTTCCAAACTCATCAAGCTCTTCAAAGCAAAAGATCCTATCCATAATGACCATGAAAGCAAGGTGTGACCATAGGAAGGGTACTCTTTAGTATAAAACAAGAACATGGGTAAAGGTTCTTTGATTTCACCGATTTCAAAGAACCTATTCGTATATTAATCCAATTTGTTCATTCATGAATTATTTCCATTTTTTCTTTGAGTTGTTACAATAATCCTCAATATTTCAGAAACTACAACTAAATATTTGTGTACACAAATGACATTTTTTACTAGCACTAAAATAAAACATACCATGAGCAATCCATCCAAAGAGTTCACTTTTGACAAACGTACAGATAAACACATCCGAGGTAAGTGAATCTAAGAGATGGAAATGAGACATATAAACTAATCTCAATATGACCAAAAGATTTTAATGGGACTTTAGGAAATAGTTGCACATAATGGAGGCCACAAAATAAAGAACTCCTCCACATTAACCCCCAACACCATCCATTAAATTAGAAATCTAGGAATGATAGTTAACCTTTCTTAAACCAAAAATCACAAGATGTCATCAAAAATCAATTTATGCATTATTGATTTATTATTTCCTTCCATCTCCCTCAATTTGATACCTCCACAAGGCTACATTTCAAAAGCTTTGTAGAGAGAATTACTTTGTTTTGTGAAGTTGTATACATTACCCTCACCCTTACTTGAAATTCCTAAATTTAATTCAAATACATTGAACTGAATTCAAATTCAGTCAAAAAGAAATGGGATGCAATTGGTCCAGAAGACATTGAAAATCTGCTTGTACCTATTGTATTGACAAAAAGAAAAAAAACCCTAAAAAAAGTCAGAGATCCAAAAAGATTCCTTTCCATCCGTCTTTACTTGCAAATCAGCTAAACAAATTTTAGTTTGAAACTGTCCAATGGACTACTCATCCAATGACTTATGGAACCTAAAGTTGTTCTACCTACCAGTTCTGACAAATCATCATCACTGGAATTAGAGCTTGCATGAGAAGAAGCATTCAAGCCATCCCAGCTACAGTGGTACCCTGGTCAGTGGTAGGTTCAGAGGCTGGGTCAGTACTACAGAAATACGCATCATATTCACACTGAAAATTTTAGGGGACTATACACAAAACAAAGTCACCCAAATTGGTGAAGAATTTGCACCACTGCTCCAACACTCATGAGTCATGACAATCATGTCATTCTTACTGGTGGAGATCCAGTTGCCATTTGAACCTATGCTGAATGAGCCACTAGCACACACAAAAAACACAGTGAGTTCTCTTTCAAAAGTAACTAGTGCTCATTGAAGAAAAACCCATGTAGTAAACAACAGAAATGCCTGCAGTGAGGACACCCCTGCAGACATGATGAAGGGGTACAGGTATGTGAAAGTGTTCAGTGATTGCAAAGGCTTCACTATCACACAGACCATGATCCAATTGACCATCTGCCCCCAACTGGCATGCCAAGTTGTAGCTGAGTGAATCTACAACTACGAAATGAGTGATAACCTCTATTGATAAGGCCTGTAGCGCATTGGCCGCCTGTATCTTGGTGCTTTCCTGCAGAGCATTACATTTACTATTATAAGAATGGGCACAATCATGCCAACCAGAAAACCACTTGATTATCCTTTCTTACTAATCTCTACATGCAGATATGCCTTGACTGTTTCAGAGAAAATATTCTTGTTGTTGCTAAAGCAACCACACATTGGCTCCCAACCTCATCCTCACTGGCTCTGTAAACATCATCCAAAAACATAAAACAAAATCCTACATCATCACGAAGATGAGCATCATCGCTGAAGAAGCTAAGCAGTTGCTGGCAAGCATAATTGCATATGTTTACATAAACATGTGACCCTACACACTGCAAAAACAAACACCAATGAAGAGCCCATAAAACTAGGCTACGAAATATGCAACCACACTTGTCAGAAATAGGGAAATCCATAGAGGATACCCACACATAACTATAGGGAGCATACCCATAAGGAGGCAGATAGGGCCTCCTGGGGCGGTACCCCGAAACTGAATTGTCTCGACCACCTCGGAAAGCCTTCATTCCTGGAACATTTGTCCTCTTTGCTGTCACCTGCATCCATGCCCCACCCCAAAAAGCCTTCCTCAGAACAGTGTGTCCCACCGGAAGCTCTTGAACCCTTATGAAGCACAACACAGCAGATGTGGTATACCTACTAAACCACAAGCAGCTACTAACCATCACAATAGCTAGCAAGTATCAACCATAGCAGGTCAAAGAGACTGCTTTTTCTACGGATGGCTGGAAAAATGCATGATGGGTTGTGATATAGTTTTTAAGATTTGGAAGGGATCAGGCAGGACTCTGCATTACAAGACACCGAGGTATGTGACCTGCTATTCAGTTGTATATACACAACAGCCATGCTAAAGATATAATTGAATGCAGGGCTATAGACTAAAACAACAGCATACCCAAACCTAGAACTATCTGATATCTCACTGTGAAACTAATGGTGCACAGAAAATTGTGATGCACATTTAGGTTAAAAACTGAAAACCTTGAGTTGACGAGCATGTAATTCAGATTCACTGAGCAGTACTGCATTTTGGACTGCCTCCTCCTCCAAAAACTCCACATAAGCATATCTGCAGTTCCAAACAAGTAGATAGATATCCTCATTGTGTTCAGGATATGAAATAGCAAAGCCAGAATGTGGTTCTGGCTAATAAAAACAACAGGGGAGAAAAATATGGGAATACAGAATTTCTTTAGATCCATGTGCAGCAAACTATTACAGCACAAAACATCTTTAGATCTCCAAAATATACCACATAGCTATGACATTCCAGAGAAAATCTCCATGACAACAACACTTTGAAGGTTGTAACACAACAATGAGTGTGGTCATAACCTTATGAGAGTCACTCACAAAGTGTCAGAGCATCAACCTTCTCATCACAAATCACAGTGACGAGCTGCCATAAGGTACTACCCAATGACTTCATCAGCTTGTGACTGTGGGTGTAGACACATATACAAATCCAACCAAAAATTTCAGGCAAAATCTGAGCAAATCCTGAGCTTCTGCCACAAATCTGTAAGCAATGGGAAGACTCAATCTTGATGTTGACTAGCACTCTAGAGACATAGCTGATAAAAGAAAATGTCAATAGTATGCTGAATCAAGCAGTAGCAAGCTTTGTGAGGGGGCAAGCTTCACTCCATTTTATATGGTCCAATATGTAACATACCCTAAAAAGCGCAGGAAATAAAAGACTTGATGTGTTTAGGTGCTCTGACCCCTTTGGCTGTCCAAACTTGTCCGTCAGAATTGTAACTCGGTTAACTGTACCACATGACTGGAAATGTTGTTGCACCTCTTCTGGAGTGCAAGAATAATCCACCTGACAAAACACAGCAAACAGTCACAACAATCCCAGCCTGCCCTCTTGGCCCCTTGTTGCATGAGGGTATCGTGGCTGGCACACATTCATGAGATTGTAGAGAAATTTCCATAATACAGATGCTAAGAACTCAATTGCAGTTGGGCAGGGAAAGAGTAGTACATTGCCAACAAACACTGACCGAGCATCGGCCTCTTTGTTTGCCAGTGCTGCAGCTTCTGCATCTGCAGGACCTGCAATTGAGCAACTACAATTAGGTGTGCCAATAGTTTGTTTGTCATGGATGGAATCGTGATTCCTTCAAGCCCCTAGAATCCATTCTTCAAACTTACTTTGGGAAAGTTTGGAAGTCAGTGTTTCACAATTTCTTCATGAAGTCTTCTAAAACAAGTCCAGAAAGGAACCCTAACAACAAACATGCCTTGAACAGCACCAGCAACCATCTCTTTTTCGACTTTGGCTTGCATATCACGGAGTGCGGCAGCTTCCTCTTCCATTTCCTTCAACCGCTTCTTCATCTCCTCTAGCTCCTCCTATAAGAGAATAGAGAAAAGAGAAAAATTCTCGTCAAGGGTTGCAAGCAAGCTGCCATTAGGGTTTCTGAAACCCCAACCCCGAGTTTTGAGCCAAAGCAGAACAACAGGCCCCAGAAGCGCGACTCTCTCACTCACCTTAGAAACGGCATCGTCCGGGACAACATCGCCGTCGACTGCGATGCTCTCATTTACGGGTTTTCCATCAAGGTCGCCTTCTTCCGGAAAAATGTCTCCGCCGTAAACCTCATGCTCGTCCTCCATCATCGCCAGAGAACTCCGAACACGAAGGAAATAAACCGGTTCCCCTACTGCCGCTCTTCTCCGCACTCTCCCTCCAAAACTCTCTCTACTCCTCCCCAAAAGTAACAAAAGAACCTACAGACTCGCAAGCCGCAAGATAGGTCTGAGGGGTGCTTGAGGAGCCCACAAGAAAACCCTAATTCTGTAGCTTCTGGTTGAACTGGGCAGATAATACCTTCGCAGATAATAATGCTCGTGCAGGATTGCGACTTCTTTTGATGGAGGTTGTCAGTCTCTCTGTTTGCTCACTAAATGTTTTCATAACTCGAAAGTTTGGCTGTCTGATGATCTTATGTAACTAGCTAGTAAGCTTGGTCTCATGATGCTGCTCCACATGTATTCTAGGGTTTAGGATTCTAGGATGAAGTTCTTCACAGCTGGGAAAGGAATAAATACTTCACATGAAATTCTTCACTGGAGTTCAGTGAATACAAAGATATTAGAGACATCTGGACACTTGGGTTGTGAAGGTTTTCATTTGAAATTAGTTGCAGAATCTCACTGGTGAGTGCTAAAGTGATCAGTTGTATTAAGTGTTTGCTGCATGGTGTTTCAAGCTAAAAGCATGCACATCCACTCAAGAATAAGGATATTCCTCTTATATTTCATTTTAGCAGCACAACTGCAGAGCCTAAACCAGAGTATAGAACTTGAGATTACAAATTGTCTAGGAAATGTTGTAGAGTCTAGACAGCATGTGACCAACATCGATGGTGGGACTTGTGCTACAATCATGAATGTAAGTTTTTCTGTTGAATATTCAGCAATGCTTCATACCTTTGTCTGCGCTGTGTGTTAATGAATGCACACATGAACTATTGTGGAAGTATGAATGTGCACATATGCTGTACTCGTTAAAAGTCTACAACAAATACCAACCTGACGTCTCAATTTAGACCCAATTAGAAGGGCATACAAGAATGTCATGTTAGTAATTGGTTCCTGGGGATGGTTACAGGGCTATGTGAATTTGTATGAAGGTTTTCTGAGGCCAAAACTTTGCAATCAACATAAATTGACGATTTATGATGATCTTGGCATGGGAGCTTCACATGGCACAGCTTAGATGGTTCTAAATGTGGCAGCTCAGAAGTGACTCCCCAAGGACCAGTCTTTATTTCTTTTTTGCAAATCTCACTCAAATCCAATCACCCCTGATTAAGAGTGGAAACCCTGAATCTGGAACATGGAATGGGTTGAGCATTTTCCTATTCCAAACAATGAAGCAGCCAATGATTCCATCACCATCTGATCAAATTCATTTATTCAAGGTATTAGCCGTTGTAACTTCCCTATATGGTTAGCGGTGCATATGTTGTTCTGCTATGAATGCATGTGGGCTTCTAAGTCTTTACCACATGGTACAATGCTGTCATCATCTAGCTCAAATTGCTCAAATGATCCAAATGCTTCTCTTTATGTACAAAGCACCAAGGACATCGTCGTTGCATGAAATTGACAATGTCTAGTTCAAATATTTCATAATATAGCCAAAGTTGTTGTGAAAAGGTAAGGTGACAAGACATGCTTGTGTTGTTCAAGGTCAACATTCATTCAACATAAATTGGTTAAGGACCCTTAATGTATGGAAGTAAGAACTAAGTAAACTTGATGTATGAGGGAAAGAAACTACAAATGAAACATTAGGATGTAGGGTGTTATGACAAATGAGTGAAACAAGTGATGCAAGCCTTGTGAAAAGGGATTTAGTCACATTAATATAAACAAAAATAGTTCTTTGTTTAAAAACCGGGCTTAAAGATTTTTTTTGATGTTGCACCTTCAGCCAATCTTGACTTGTTAACATGGCAATTTAGGATTGATTACACAATGTTTAAACAATGTTGTTAAAAAAATGATTTTAGATATTTATTACCCATTGGATTACTTTCAAATTTATCCAAATGCTACATTGATATGTTATAAACATTGATGTAAAATACAATACACATTTACTAAAGTTGCAAACATGTCAAATAAGCATTCATTATACTTATAATGCCTTCTTTTATTACAAATGTACCTTGTTGTAATGGATCATTTGAAGATATGGCAAACACATTTCATCATTCTTGAAGAAGCAATATTATTGTCCTAAGTTTATAGATGAGTTTGAATATGTTTAAGACTTTCAAAAAATTGACATTTGAACAAAACCTAGCATTAATCTATAAGAAGCAATAGGATTGATGTGACTTTTTTAACTTCAAATTGACATTGAAAAAATGTGTCCATGAAATTCACAATAAATCTAAATCTCCCACTTAAAAAAGGATTTTAAACAATCATGGTGATGGATTGATCAAATAAAACTACCCATTTGATCCCATCAAGGGTGTTGCACATCTTAAGAATGGGAAGCCTATTTATGGTAAATGTGTATATCATTTATGAAACTTTTGAAAAATGGCTTGAGTCCCTTAAAAACCCAAACAGCAAACCTTGCATCATCTTAGGTTAATGAATCAACTTCAAATCAAGCAATATTAATAACCACTTCCTTGGATTATAGTTTATGACCATAAATTTTCAAAGGTTACATAAATAATAATAAATCCCATGTTATATAAAACTTAATTTATTCTCAATTGGTAAGATTTTCATTGTAAATGGGAAATTTCCACTTTATACTAATTTAGTTCAATGATAAATATAATCCTATTCCCATTCATAAACATTGTTAAATGCAACTTCAAAATTGGTATACCATTTACTACTCTACAACTTGGGCCCATCAAAAGCCCCACTGAATCCAAAACAATGAATTCATTTGAAGGGTTAAATATTACCCCACCATACGTAACAAATTTGCAAGGCAACAATGCCTTTTACACCACCTTGCGGCTTAGATTCAATATGAAGAAACATATGGGATATTATGGTGAAGATGTTTAAATATATTAGTTTGTGAAGCTGTTGTTTCAAATTTGTGACAATCCCAAAACTTGAACCTAACTACCTTCAATTACTTTAAGAGTTGTCTTACTAATTGTGATTTTTCACATGTGTTCATATAAAAATTAATATAATATGAATTGTGAACACTTAGTACCCACCTTCTCATTTACTAACCATACTATGAATGTACAATATCATAGTACCTAGGTAGTTTTGACACACAAAGAAAAAATACTTAATATATTTTAGAATTTGAACTTCAACATCTAAGTTTTTAATTCTAAAATTTTCATTAAGTAAGGAATATAATCATGAAACACAGAACATCTATCACAAATGTCATGTTGTCCTTGTGATAAGCTAGTTCATAATTAGCACATTTGTTTAGACTAGGCCAAGGTTTTAATTTGGTTGCATTCAAACTTGGTTTTTTTACTATTTTGATTAAATTTTCAAACAAATTTGACATAAGCAACCAATGGATTTCCAAAACTTTGACAACACAAAATAATTTAATTTATAGCAAAGTCGTCCATGTATTACAACAATATGTATGCAATGTATCAAACATAAAATCAATGTCCTTGTCATATTCATCAATTGATTTTTCTGAAAATTTTCAAAAATAATCCATAACAATTTTGTATTGTATTATAATAATAGTGTGAAGTTGAATTTTCAGCTTGTTCCCACTTTGTAAGTTCTAATTGGAAACTCATTAAAATGTAATAAAATAAAAAATTGTAAGTTTGATGTTTTAGCATCGTTGTATATAGTTCTTGTGCCATTCCTCCACCTATAAACATAGTTGAATTCGTGGTTCATCCCAACCAATAGTCAATTAACATGCACCTAAATCATGTTTGAACTTTGTATGACCTAACAACAAATTTTCAAATTTTAAATGCCCAAATTTAATTTGAATTATATTTTGAAAGTAAATTCAAAACTTTTTGATTATCCATCATTGAATTTACCTATTTTATCATTGTATCTTTAATAATTAAACATGGCCACCCATTAACCATTGTTTGGTTTTAAAACACATGTTACTTGGTTGTTCAACTTTTCATCCAACCACATATTGTTTAGTCCATATGTAGTCACCATAAGCTTATCCACTAACCAATTTTAATGAATTTGCAATGAATGAACAATAGATTGCATACATTGAAAGGCATATTTGTGGATGAAAATATTTTTCAAAAATATATATTTTAAAAATATGGTAACAACATTGATCTATAATAAACTTGAAATGCAATAATTTATTAAATTTAGATTTGTTTATTAAAGGTAGCAAGTAAAGTTGTGGTGTGATGGAAACAAGTACAATCTATGGTGCTTAGGATTGTATTGGTGTGAGTTGAAACTCAACAACAAATTTTGGGTTTTAACTGTTACAACTACATACTAATTAGAAAGGACATATGCAACTAGTGACTAGTGAGTTGTTAAACCTATGTTGTTTCATTCATTTTGTCACAAAGGACATTCACTTGCAAAGCCTAGTCATTTTAACGACTAGGATTTTTAAAAATTCTTATAATAATGAATTTATAGGTCATCATTAACCTAGTTTAACCTAGCTAGGTTAACTACCTATGTTAAGCAACCTAAGCTACCTAACTTAAGTCAAATGGCCTAAGTATCATAGCTTGCAAAAGTGAGGATTTGAATCCCTCACCTTCACTTTGGGGCTCAAGTCTTCATTCATTGCACTACCACATTTTTTTATACTAATTATATTTAACACAAAGTTATAAAGCTCAAAAGTTTTAACCTTCAATTAACCTTGGCTACCCTAGGTCAACCTACCTACTACTTACTAACCTAGCTTAAACATATACCTCCATAGGTTGATTTCAAATGAACTAGTTTGTCAACAATATATTTATTAACCTAGCCTAGATTAACTTAAACATTCTTAGGCTAAAAAAAAACCTAGGATAATTATGTTGCATTTAGTTGCATCTAGTTGCATAAACTTGAAGTGGTTACAAACTTGATAAAATATCTTGTAATGAGGCTACCTAGGTTGACTTGATAAAAACCCTAAAATTAGGAACCTTGGGAAACCTACCTAGGTTAACCTATTAGTAAGGTAACCTATTTTAAGGGATATCTAAACATACTATATGTAGTAAATTTCTTATGTTTAGTTAAGTAACTTACAAGGTAACCTATATCATGAAACTTCAATTTTTACTAAGTAGGTTAATTTAATAGGTATGATAACCTAAACTCATGTGTTAAATAGTTAAAAAATCAAAAAGTTATGTATCTCATTTTTCAAAACGACTATTAATATTGTAATCATAATTACAAATTAACAATATATTATTTAGTACACATACACATGTATGTGAATTCATAACTTTAAAAACCTCATGGCACACAAAAATTGTGGCATGCCATGATAAATATTAGCGCCATAAATTCAAGACACACAAAAACTTATGGTTTCACAAAAAATCATGGATTGCCATGAAAATTTGTGACACCTTGTTGCCAAACGACATGCCATGTCATCATCACATGGAAAATAAAGTCATTATTAATCATAAAGGACAATAATATTTTCAACTAACTAATAAATTATGAAATTAATTCATCAAATCAATGACATGAATCATAATGTGAACATAATGTCACAAGTCATGAAGTGTTGCAACTATTAATCAACCTTGTTTCCATGTATTATTATTCACCAATAGTTGCAAGAATCAATCACTAGTAGAAATCAACCAAAATGTAACCAATCCATTTACGACTACATGTGACTTGTAGTCATTTGCAACTAGATTTGGGCATATTGCAACTATAAGATCAAATTTCAACTATTTTGGTCATTCTCACAACTATGATGCAATATTAGAAATTTCATCCTATTGGTTGGATTGATCTTACATTTATTTTCATCCATTAATAGGTTGATATGTCCCATTAATCACAATAGTCACCAAATTAGTTACATCCTAAAGGTATTTTACAATGACATAGGGGTGTGTTTTAATGTATGTACTAAAATTATATATAATATGCATACGTATGTATACTATTCATATAATGAATCTCAAAATTAATATTTGACCTTTAAATTTTTTATTCAAATCTAAAAAAAATTATTTCAATTATTTAAAACATTATTTGAATTTTAGATTTTGGATTTGAACATGATATTTTCAATTTCAATTTAAAAAGGCTTATTTGATCTAAAATATGATATTTGAATTATACACTAATATTTTCGAATCCAAAAATTAGTATCTCAATTCAAAAAATTATAATTGATTGTAAAAATGGACATTTAATTTTGAATATTTTAATATAAATATTAAAATTTATATTTCAACTCTGAAAAATTTTCATTTAAATTTTTAAATAATCATTTGATTTGAACCCGAAATTTTAATTCCAAATTATTATTTTGGATTCTCAGAATTAATACTTCCAGTGTGAAAATTATTAATTGAGTCTAAAAATGGACATTTCAATTTTGAATATTTTTATATGACTCTGAAAATTGACAGTTCAATTCTGGAAATTTTTATTTAAATTCAAAAAACTCATTTGATCTAAAAATTAATATTTTATTTCTACATTATTATTTTCGAATCTAAAATTCAGTATTTCAATTCAAAAAAAAATATCGAGTCTAAAAATCGACATTTTGATTTCAAATACTTTTAATTGAACTTGAAATTTGATATTTGAATTCTGAAGTTTTAAATTTAAGTTTTAAGAAATTATTTGACTTGAAAATTGAAAATTGAATTCCAAATTATTATTTTGGATTATTGAAATGAATATTTCAATCAGAAAATTATTAATTGAGTCTTAAAATGGACATTTTAATTTTGAATATTATTATTTTAATTTGAAAATTGACATTTAAATTCTGAAATGTATTATTTAACTTCAAAAAACTTATTTGATTTAGAACTTGATACTTGAATTCTAAATTACTATTTTGGAATCTTAAATTTATATTTTAAATCAAGAAATTATTGATTGAACTTTAAGGATTTTTTCTAGTAATGTTATCCATAGTATATCACTTTTATAAATAATTATAAATGATTATTTTTATTAAACCTTAGTTACACATAATAATAATTGTTGTAACATAGATTTGTATATTTT
>Ga0209208_10009580_pt1 | contig 12711 bp, 8 predicted proteins | sample S1TSphfallax_3_FD_187694 | JGI IMG/M metagenome (GOLD analysis project Ga0209208, IMG submission 187694) | Host-associated microbial communities from peat moss isolated from Minnesota, USA - S1T2_Fd - Sphagnum fallax MG (SPAdes) (version 2) | ecosystem: Host-associated > Plants > Peat moss >...
TTGATTTTCAACTAATTATTTATATATTGAACAAAATTATCAAAGGTTTTTTATTTGTATTTGATAAAATACACAATGAATATCATGAAAAATCATCAATAAATGTTATAAAATAACAACATAAAATCAGTGGGAATTTGAATATGACCACATATGTCTAAATAAACTATTCCTAGAAACAAAGTTGCTCTAATGCCTCCAAGTTTTGGAAACTTATTCGTTTGTTGTTTGCTTTCAACACATGTTTTACAAGAAAATTAAAATCATCTTCTTGAAAATTATCATTCCTATGGACACAAACATCAATTGATGTGATCTAATGCTCTTAAAGCGACCTAATCATTGGTGCCATGATTTGACTTTATTTATACCCATAGTGATAGGGACAACTTTTTTAATTTGTCATAATAAGGTTCTCCCAATTTATATATTTCAAGTTCTAATGTGCAAATGGAAATAACTTCTCTAGTTCAATTCTTTAAAACACATTTACCATCATGTTTCAAATCAATTTCTATACTTGCCCTATCAAATTATTTAGTTAAAAACAAGTTTTTCTTTAATGCATGTGTAATACACTAAGGATTTCTTTTGTTATGCCATTTGTTATTATGATTGACACATCCCCTAGTTGACCATGGATTTTGTGTGTGTTATTATCACCTAGATAAATGACTTGGCCTTCTTCACATGTTTGATAGTTGGTGAGTGCACCAACATCATGAGACATGTGTTGAGTTGTCCCTATATCAATATATTAAGTAGGATCTTTGCCTTCTTCTATGAATAAAGTTACAACAAAGTGTGACACTTTTAGTAGTTGTTTGGGTTGTTGTTGGGGGAATAGGTTTGATCTTTGTACCTACGATGATAGACCAAACCTTTTCAATTTTACACAATAATGTCAATTTAAGTTTCCATATGTGGAATATGATTCAAATCAAGAATCTTTTTAGTCATTTTTATGCCATGTTTTTAGTATTATTCATTGAGTATGTGATTGATTTAAAATTCCTCCATCGTGTAGTAATCTGAATCTATTGAAATGTCAATGTGCATTGATTTCAAATGTGACAATTTTGTTTTGTTTTGTTAGATGTTTATGATTTGTGATTAAGATTATGAAAATTTTGTGGTGAATCTCTACTTTGATTTCAAGAAACATTATTCTAGCCTTGTACCAAAAAATTATCAAAAAAAACATAAATTGGTTTAAACCTAGCTCTGATACCATGATGGAATGACACGTTAGACATTTACTCTAATTCATGGAGACACACACACTCGGTAGAAATAAAAGAATAATCATTAGGATAGAAGAGAGCTCATAAGAAGTTATGCATGACATATGAAGTATTAGTGAAATATGAATGTCTTCATATTGTAATACACTATACACATTAGAGAAAACGGAAAGGCTGCAAGACAAGAACGTAGTGAGTATAAAGCTTGACAAGTCTTGTAGTGATGATGCGATGTGGACCAAATCAACATGGGCAGTGGAAAAGGTCATGGTTCAATCAACTTCTGTTCTTGTAAAATCCCTCCTCTAGAATCCTTCTTGTAGGAAATCAATCCTCACAAATTCTTTCTTTAGGATTGTCAAAAGCTTATCACAAAGATTCAAGCTTCTGGAACATATTGTTACTAGTTGTAAATCCATACTTTTGCCAAAAGCGATCCTAATGTAGTGTGCTTTCACCCTTTCAATTTTCTGAATGAATTCAAAGCTTCTTAAAATTGGCATTCAAGGCAATGTAGAATTGTTAAGGCTCAAATCCCTTTTCAATCATAACAACAATAGATTTCATGATTTCATGCATACCCAAAAGGTGGACATCAACAAGTGAGGGTACATTTACAATCAAAGTACCCCAATAAGAACCCTACACAAAATGATCAATCAAAGTTGCGGTTCATTGTGAGCTTGAAGCAAGTCAATCCTTTTAGTGACCCCAATTGTCAATATGCCCAGTGATGATGTCCAACTGCAGCAGCAGCAGCAAAAGCATCAAAACAACATGAAAGACAAGTGCTTTGTATGCAAGTAAGGTGTTTGTGCACAATGGTCCCATGTTCATGGTATATTGTTGCTATGCGAACACTTGATCAATGAAGACAGAGGACAAACAATCAATTAGATTTGCAACCAAATCAATGTTTTTCCTCCTTTTGTGATGTATAAATAGGAGTAGGGGAGAATCCAGGTTCTATGTTTGAGGGAGGGGGGGAAACTGGCGTGTTCAAAAGAGTTGGGTGGTTTGGCAAGGGACCCACAATCTGCAGACATCCACATTGGATTGTCCAATTTTTACTACTGCACTTGCAAGAGTTGGAATAAGAGGACACTCCCTTTTGTGGAATGGTGTGTCTAATTATATTAGGTGCTTTATACTTAAGAGCAGATGCACCCATACCTGGTATGTTGGCCTCTACCGGTGTCTACCACATCCAGCTAACAACAGAGCCGCATTTCAAGTGGGGATCAACAGAAGTGGGATAGCCTCAATCCAAATTTCTTCACTCGTTTTTCCCATCAATTTTCTCCCTCATCTTGAACACTCAATTGGCTAAGTTTGGAATATCCTAGAGCGGTGAAAACCCTTGTTCACAATGTGGGTTGGGAGCTTCAATTAGCTTGGACCTAAACACCTACAATTCTTTTCGAAAACACGTTGAAGAGTCCAAATCTTTGGTCACTAAAAATCACGTTGAAGAGTCCAAATCTTTGGTTACTGAAAAACACACTTTAAGAGTCCAAATCTTTGTTAACTTAAGAACACTCTTGATTCCAAATCTTTGATCACTAACAATTGAGAATGTCTCAATTAATGTGTAATTTAAAGTTTCACATTACATTAGTAGCCAATAAGACATTCTTTATCTTCATCAAACCTGGAATGCATCTAGTGGCATTATTTGGGCTTTGACAGCAGTCACCAGTTTTACATTGTTTTCTCTTTTTCAACCAAAGAATTGGCAGGTGAAGGTCAGGTATAGGGACCCTTGACTTGCAGTTTTCAAAAGACCAAAGCTGTGGTTTCAACCTGTAACTGCATTTCTCAATAGAAACAACGAACTTACCCTGAATGGCCAGGTGTTTGCCTTTATTTCAGGAAACACACTCTTTCTTTGAAAGTTTTAAAAGATCTGGAAGCAGAGGCTATTTTATTCTGGAGTCCACTGCCTGTGTGCAGAGTGCAAACAGTGAGAAGTTACAAGCACACAAAATCATAATTTTAGAATGTTGCTTCTTATTCCATTCAACAGAATGCCCTATATAAATTTAATAGGTTGCGCCTGTAAAAGTACAAAAGCTAATTAGTTAATAGTTGCAATGGGAAAATGAGTCACTGATTAGGCTCTAGTGTTAGGTTTGAACTTGCCATAAGGGCAGAGCCATTTCACAGAGAGTCACTTGTTAGACTATAGACAGAGATGACCACATATGCTTCAAGAATGGAGATTTTGAAACATACTACTTGTGCCTTCCACTCATTTCCTTCTCCTAGGGGCATACATTGCTACAACCATCTAGTTCTTCTAACACCAGTTGACTGATTTCAAAGCACAACTACACTTCATTACAGAAAGCAAACTGTAACAAACATGCAAGAAATCCAAGCACATGGATGAATTTCCATTCAATGGAACATGAACATAGCCATTCATATTCATTAACCCAGGACTCTCTACATGGGAATGTGTAAAAGCACTCACCTCTTCAGGAAAGGCCAGTGATGTTGAGGTGAAAGTTCTGCACTACCAGCAACTGCAGGATAGTCAGGTGCCAATGCATGGTGGAGGAAATTAACCTTCAAGCCATGATAACTTCTGTCACTTGACTACAAGATCTCGAGCTAAGCTTTAGGAGTCCTGATGTCCCCCTCACTTATGAGTAAATTACACGGCTTCTTCTCCAAAGATGAGTAGACAGAACAATGGCAATGTCAGTGCCAGCAGGATGGTTACACTCGCACCATGTAGAAAGTAGAATGTAAAGAGAACTGACTACAAAGACTGGAATTCCCAGCTTTATCAATACAAGATTTGTACTGCAGGATATAGCCTGTTTGACTGGGGTAGAATCCACACTCATGAGACAGGGCTGTCTGAAGGATTATTTTCCCCACACAGAATCCCAGTTGTTTCTTGCATCACCCATGTTGCTAGGAAGGGCAGGTGTGCCAGGAAGAGAAGGTGTGACAGGTGGGCTTGCAAGCTTGGTGCGGGCCTTGCTGCGTACACCAAGCAGCCGGAGAACAAATCGAGCAAGCTCACCATACAAAACTCCAGCACGATCACATAACTGCATCCAGCAGCACACATTAGTCTACCTCTCCCTACCTTCCACACAGGCCATCATTCATGATCTTATTTCGTCTCCTTATATCACACATAACTTCATTGCAAATTGGCTGCCTTGGTGTATTGCATGTTTGCGAAATGCATGTTGCAAAGCATGGCCAAATGACTTCTACATACTCTTCTCCAGTGGTTAGACAACTTCTACAGCTATGACACCGGCAACATGCATGCCCAATCTTTCCATGAGGCCAATGAAGCCCAAGGAATACAGCTGGACTCCAAGGAGCACAAGAAATCCACCTACATAGATTTATACCCACAGCTTGTAATCCAACAAACATGGATATGATGGGATGCTATATCAACTAGAGCAAATAAAGCAAGGGAATAAATAGGGAAGGTGTTATCACATACCTGAAGAAGTGCAGTAATGAAGAAATGGAAGGCATGCGTGTTCTCATCAACCAAAATGGAAAGGCGGCCAAAAAAGTTCAGAAAACTGTTCAACTGCACCACACTCAGACTCTCATTAGATTCAACCTACTCAGGTCTGATCAACTTTAAGCTGATAATTAGTTGAGAAGCAAGTTAGCCACCATGTACAAATACATTTGAGCCTTTGTCACTTCCATTTGTAGTACATGAATACTCAAAAGAAATAGGAAAGCAATGCATACCGCATGTAGCATAGTTTGCCAAAGATTTGGTGGCCCAGGAGGACGGCCTGCATTGGGATCATTAGGATCTCCAGGTCCTCCATAGCCATATGGTGTCATGCTCCCTGCTCCACCCATACCACCAAACGCTCCCCCTCCATATCCACCATATCCACCACTCATTCCACTGTAACCCATCCCTCCATATCCACCATATTGACCACTTCCATATCTATTTTGCATGCCACCATAGCTGCTGCTACCATATCCGCCACCATAGCTGCTGCTACCATATCCACCCCCATAACTACTACCATATCCACTACCATACATGCCAGCACCATAAGGGCTTGCATAGTTGCTGCCATATCCACCCATGCTGGTTCCCAAGCCCCCGTATGGAGACGGCCTGTTATAGCTCGTCATTCCCCCACCATATCCTGCAGTGCCAACCCGATATTGCTTCCCTCAGCTTCGTTCAGAAAACTTTTAGACACAAATTCACTGAAAACTAGGTCTAATCTAGGAGCTGTCATCCTGGAACAAAAACAGAAACAACTTACCAGAGGAGTTCACCTCCCACGGCCGAGGAGGCATCTGCCGCCCAGCAGTCCCATCGACAGTTGCCAAACTCCGTGGAATTCCGTTCTCATCTTTTGCACCTGCATTGGCAACACCAGCATCTGCAACTGTGGCAGCAGTGCTAGGGCTGTTGGAAGGTGGTGCAAATGGAGATGGGCCATTGCTGCCTGCCTGTGTGTCACTCCGCTCCCATGGTTTTGGTGGTGCTGAACGACCTGCTTCCAAAGATTCAAGCATAAGCACTTCAGAATATACATGGGAGTGCATCCAATAAGAAACAGCTCCAACAATCCTTCTGTTTCTCTAAGCCATAACCTAACCTAAGGTGTTGTCCGTTAATCCTACTCAGGCTAGACATATCCTAATTATTACTCCCCAAATCTCCAGGTGCAGAAAACTGCAAAAGTCTGGAAACCCTAACTATTCCTGAATTCAATTCAGGACAGCAAAGATCATCTCTGGAGCTACATCCAGCGAAAGAAAAGCACAAATTCAGAAGCCTCAAAACAGCAAAGCAGCCCAAAAAATGTTCTTTAATAAAAAATCGCCGCCCTAAACTAAGCACCAATTCTCAGCATGTCTTCTGTCACCAAACAAAAGCTGAAACGCAAAGCACCGGAAAAACAAAAACGAAACAACAACCAAAAAAAGAAAACCCCCCGCACTTCACAAACACAAACGAAAACCGATCCTTGATGACTACAAAAACGACAGCCGCCTGACATCAAATCTCATGTAAGGATAACCACCATACTCCCCAGGGAACAAAATTCCGATGCCGTAGAATAAATCCATGCATCATACCTGCTGTAGCCATTTCCCGTCAAGGAAAGACCACCTTCAAACACCGTTGAACTCGTCTCATACCACCGCTATCCTTAAGCAAAAAGAAAGAAAAAAAAACCCTCAACCTCCCCTGGGAAAAAAAGTTCTGAAGGAATTCCTGATTTCTCTCTCTCTGTGCGAAGAAGAAAGAAATTCGGGAAAAATTCTCTCCCTCTCTCAGTCGGTTCTCACATCAATTTTCCTATTTTTTTACTAAGGATTTCGAGCCTTTCAGATCACACGGTAGGGTTTTTTCCAGCTTCTGAAAATCCTGCACCCGAGCAAAGGAGGAGGCGGGACTACGCACCAGAGCGCCAACCTCGTGCACTCCGCCGCCCAGCGCAACGAAACACGGAATGGACGACAAAAGGGTGGGGACGGGGGGATCCATACGTACATACGCTTACATACGTACATACTCTTACATACGTATATATGCTTACATACGTTTCCGTAGCTCTTACCCTACGTACCTACGAATGGATGAACCTGTAGCCCATTTTCATCTGGGGTTGAACGTGGATGGATGAACCCCTGCGGAGTTGAACGTGAGTTCTCTCCCCCGGCCACCTCCTCACCTTGCTCTGGCACCAATGGATGGAACCCTTTTTTTTTTCGTTAATGGCTCTGTTCGTTGGTGAATGGATGAACCCCAACTAAGTAACCCCAACCTGAGTTTGATGTGAGTTAGTTAGTTCCTCACCTTGTTCTTGCACCCTGCGAATTAACCAGTGTTGGGTGACTTTTTAACCCACAAGAGCGTGTGGGATAGATAGGCTTGTGTGTGTAAAAGTGTGCAGAAAAAAATTGTTATGGCCCAATGAAATTGCTGGATTTGGTGGTCTCAATTTTTTCCCCTAAGTTTTCTTGAGTGAACTACCAGTTAAATGAGTAATAGGCCCCCTTTACCACTATGGGTGGGTTTAGGGTTTAGGGTTTAGGGTTAGGGACCATGACCATGGCAAATAGTACTAGCCCTCGAAACACATCCAAAGTTCATCCCATTGAAATTCAAAGATCATTTATGCATGGGTCATGCTTGTGAAGAATAATAGAGTTATAATACTATCTTGAAGGATTTTGGTTTCTTTAAGAGGATTTTTTTTAAGATCATATTTTTGCATTGTGGAATATTTGAGTTTCCATAAATTTGTGTTTTGGATTTTAGAACTTGCATCAAAATCAAAGAATGAAACATTTTCAAAACAAAAATAATTGTTAGCTCTCTAGGTTCTCAAAAAATTCAAAGAACTATCAAGTTTTCTAAGGACTCACAAAGAATTAGGAGTTGAGGCTAAGGTCTTTGATTGTTGTGTCAATTATTTTGAGAACCACAATTACAAGTAAAAACTTGCCTTTTTTTGAATGGTTTTTTTTAACCACCCAACATGGGAATGAATCCAATAAAAGGGGAAAAACAAATATGACATATAACAACTAGGTATTGTTTTAAAGTTCATTTATAACATGTAAAAACATGGACATGAAGCATAGAAAATAATGTGAATGAAATTATAACAAAAGGTTATATATATGAAGCAAATTAACGTTGATTCAACTAAACCTTTTGAATTGCATTACTTCCATTTACATGTATTTGACAAACTAAGTGATGGCCATAAAAATTTCCACCATCCTAATTTGACTTGGGCTCCATGTTGTTTTGCATTAATTGCCCATTACTCAGGATGATTATTGAATTCTAATTCAACACAATTATCTCATAATTATCTATATAAATATATATTGTTTCAAATTACCTGTTTACCTTGTGTTTGAATTTTTCTTGGAAAAAAATCACTAATTTTTCAATATCACAAAATTGGAAAAGAAAACCTTAGGCAAGGCCCATCTTTTGTAAGGGCTCATTAGGAGGCAAAATATGGTGTCCTTTTCCGCATCAATTATGTTGCACAAAATAAGTCAATCATATAGCTTTTCTTTTTGCCCTTAATGTGGAATACATTTGTTTGCCTATCAACTTTTGATGAAATAATATTATCTTAAGGTTGAGGTTCTTGCATTGTGTTTTCATAATTTTAAATAATTAATCAATTTAGATATCACTCTATCTATCAAGACACCACATACAAATTTACTCACACATGTTAATCTTTTCATGATTTTCAACTTGGTTAAGAAATTTCAAAATGTTCAATTGCATTTCTTACATCAAGTGTGACATTTGGAAAGTTAATATCAATATGCACCTTTGTTTATTTTATTCTAAGCCTTGAATTTGATCATTAATTAACATATGAATCCAATGGTTGAAATTTTCACACCACTCTATAGCATAGTTGTGATTAAGGTCTTCTTAAAAGCAAGTTGATATGCTAAATAACTTCATATTAGTGAAGTGAAAAGTGAATATCTATATTTAAAGATTCTTGCATTTATTTCATGTTGGTGATTCTACACTAGTTAGAATATTTTATTATTCCAATTGCAAGTTTAAATTTTAAAAATTTCCTTGGTTTGCAAAATAATTGTATATAATTCAATCACTTTGGAAGTTGCCATGATCCTCATTGAATATGTGTTAGTTGTATCACTTTGAAATCATACCATTTATTTCATGTTGCTTTCCATTACACCATGCAAAGTACTAACACGCTTGTTTGATTGGCAAGTTGAATTGTTTATTAGTATGTTTTTGGTAATGTATCATTAAAATGTTGATTGGATTAGCTTACGAGTGAACATCGATATCAAAGAACAATTTCTTTATGAACTCAAGCATATAGTCCAAGCATATGCACAATGCACTTTATGTACAATTCAAGGCTTAGAATAAAATTGAATAGAGCTTTCTCAAACAACCCTAAATTCAAAATCTTGAAAACTAACATCAAATCTTATCAAGTCCCATCATGACAATTGATTTCAAAGTTGTGTTATCAATGATTTCATACACTTCTTTTTCATCTTGTTGTTCTTTTTCAAAATTATTAAAAACACATGTCATTGATTTCACAAGCTTGCTATATTGTTTTTATATAAACATAATTTTAAATCAATCCCACAAAAAAATCAACCAAAACATGTATCCATGTCTATTGGTGCAATTTGGTAAACAATGAAAAATTTATTTCCACATTAACTTATTAACATATTCTCCATGCTCACTTGCCATGAAACTAAATTCCCAATTATCACTTATTTCTAAAACTCAAATATCAAAGTTTATGAAATCCTCTAGTAATATGTTACATTTTTGAGTTTTTTGCTTCATGGACATTATACATTTTCCTTCAAATATGTTTTCCAACTAATCGCACACATCTAGAAAATAATTCATCACAATTTGACTTGTGACATGTGACAATTGGTGGGATGATTTAACAACTACAAAATGGGGAAAAGTTTGTAAACTAATAATAAATTGTGAACACAATTTGTGTGTGTGTGTGTGTGTGTGTGTTTGTATAATATTTTTTGTTTATATTCAATAAACTAGACAAAAGAAGAAATTTTGAAATTCCAAAAGCTCCAAAATCATTTTTTTCTTTTAGTGGCAAAGGGGTTATGAAATCAAATCAATCTCTAGATGTGTGTTTTTGTGCATCTTTTAAATATATTTGTTGTTGGGTTTTGGTTGATTGTTAATTGTTTTTTTCTTCATCATCATAATCATCATCATGACCATTGTCAATGTTAGCATCTCATTTTTTCTTTCCTGATCTTTGGAAATAGAAAATTGATGGACATCAATTACCAAAGTAGGAAACAAAAACCCTTGAGATCTTCACTTTTGTGGTTGACATCAAGTTTTGTGATTTCTTAGATGGTTTTCTTTTAGTCATGTTGTTGGGTATTTATATAACTTGTGTGTAGCCAATTGAAATGAAATTGTACCAAAATTTTAAATTGTTAAAAAGTTTTATAACAAAATATACAATCAAAAAATGGGGATAATCATGGTCTTCCCAAGTGTTCAAAAGAACCAATGGCATTGATTATATCTTAGTAACATTTTAGTGTGATGTGCAATTTGCAAACATTTAATTGATTTGTTTTATAACCTACATGTACTATAATCATGAAGGTTACAATAAAATGGGTTTGCTTGCTAAAAAAATTACCTTTTTTTTGAGGTTTGGAGTTATGAAATTCCAAAGTTACAAGGCACTATATTGATCATGTGTCAAAAGGACTTTGGTAAATTTGAAGATGCAACAATTTCAATGCAAAGCCCCGGGGGAATTATAAAATGAATTATGTAAAAAGTAATTTATGTAGTAAAATTCCAAATTGTGATGAGTTCATGTGAATTCATGGTGAGCTTTCAACCCAATATTGATTTAAATTTGCATTAAATGCATATTCATCTATTAATTGTGCAATTGAAGTGACTTGAAAATGCATATATGAAATATTATGCCATGTTGTTATAATCATTATAAAGCTCTAATCCCATTGTTCTAGTCACAAGGAACTTAGGATCACATCTCAAATATCAAAAAAATTGACATTATCAAATCAAGAATTGCTATTGATCTCAATTTTTGACGAGCCTAAGATGTGTCAAGTATCACATACGAGACTTCTCTTTTCAATTTTGTGATGTAGCCAAACTAAAAATCTTCCACAAGAAAAAATATATTTTAAAAAATCATTTGTATGTTTTGACAACCTCCTACAACCTATTGTAGAATTCTAGCAAATGTTTTTGGAATATGGTAAACTAGGGCAAATGTTTACACAAAAATTCATTGTATGTGTTGAAATCATATTATAAATTCAAAAAATGAAAAAAAACGCCCAAGAACAACATTGATAATCTATTTTATATCCATAATACACATTTATGAAGGTTATTTTTATACTATGAAAATATTGCACATTCTAAAAAATTTTATAGTGAGTGGTTTACAAAGAAATGAAGGCATTGCTCATATTCACATAATTATTTTGTATAAAAAAAGAATGTACTTACATGATTTGTGACAACCGAATAAAATTATTTGATATAGACTAGCATTTTGGTGCATTATTTTGATTAATATATTGGAATGTGAAATGAATAATTTTTTTTCTATAATAACTTTATTCATGGATAAGCACATTACAATCTCTTATATCAATCTCAAATGACCTTTAACCAATGGCACATATAATGTGCAATAACTTCATTAGATACCCATTAGATATAATTTTAGATCCTCATTCACATAAAACATAAACTAGTTCTCCAAAATTCTTCTTCTTACATAACATGAACTTGTTACCTAGCTGAACGCATTCTTGTTTAAAATTGATGATTTTCTTCAATATAACTAGATTGAACCAACTTTGTTTTCAATCAATTTTCAATAAAACAAGACCCTTTATGTTTGGTTGCAACCAATTTTATAAAAGTGCATAAAATAGGTTACCAATCCCACATGCAATAATTAAAATGGATCATAAGATCAACCATTTGATCCAAGTGTTTTCATGATAGTTCAATAACCCCTAAGCATTTGGGTGAACCAATTTGGTCCACTTTTCAATGTATTTATCTTTTTTGAAGGATTATGGCTATTGAGACAAGTTCGCTTTTTGTTGGCCTTGCATTTCTTTATGTCAAACAATTTTCATTCTTCGTTTGCTAATCATTAGGTAACTCTCACATGGCATTATTTTGTTATATGATCTTATAAATGGCATTATGTATGAGAAAATGATGTTATGAGATTGTCCTTTCTAAGCCTCCATAATTGCATAGTTGTTGAAATGGGATGAATATTTGAAGATGTATCCATTAAATGGTTGCAAATTTTTCACATGAAGCTTTAGATAGATGTTATATTCTTTACTAGAAACTTCAATTAAATGATTGCCTCCACAACCTATTTTGCAAACACATTAACTGCTTGTAGATTTTGACTTAAAATTGAATTCAATAAACTAACTTCAACACAACATTTGCTCTAACTAGCCACTTCATCGCCCTTGAAAAGATATAAGGCTACCATCTACCATAGGTCACTTTTGGTCACAAGGAGCCACCTAGGCTATTTCAAAATTTTGAAAAATGAATTTGGATTCAACTCTTTGTTGAAATAAATTAGATATTTTTCAAAAACCTCAACCCTTTTAGGAATCAATTATTCGATGTTAACCAAGGGGGAAAATGATATTGTTGATTTATAAACATCATGTGCATTAATGGATGACAAATGGATGTTCAATACGATTGATGGATTAAATTACATGAAATATCATATGTATAAGTTTTGCATTATACAAACATGTGTAATTTTAATCCTTTAGATTATATAAATATTGAAATCAATTGATGTCATCTTTAACAATTTTCACAAACAAATATTTATTAAATTTTGCATATGAATGG
>Ga0209208_10009581_pt1 | contig 12710 bp, 14 predicted proteins | sample S1TSphfallax_3_FD_187694 | JGI IMG/M metagenome (GOLD analysis project Ga0209208, IMG submission 187694) | Host-associated microbial communities from peat moss isolated from Minnesota, USA - S1T2_Fd - Sphagnum fallax MG (SPAdes) (version 2) | ecosystem: Host-associated > Plants > Peat moss >...
GATCAGATCAGATCAGATTTCAGCTGGTGTTGCAGAGAGCTCGAGAGCCATCGTCGGAAGACAACCCAAGCTTTCATGAGCGACAACCGCGAGCGACGTGCAAGAACGACCCCGAACCAGTCCCGAACCTATGTATTCGAACCTAGATCGCCAGACCTAGATATCACGACCTAGATCTTTGGCTAGTAAGGGTATCCTTGGGAAAAAAGGTGTTAGCCTACCCACAACATGAAAATTGATGATTTTTTTTTTCGATTGTTTTCTCATGATACCTGGCCAGTATCACAAGGGAAAAAAATGATGTGGGGAATTTTGGAAAATGGAATGCCTGCAGGTGCAAGGATTTTGTTTTCTAAAATGTTGTAATATCGCATCAGAGGTTTGTGCAGAGGTATAAAGAATGGTGATGAAATTGTTCAAAATAGGTGCCTGGAATTTAGGTTTTTTAAAGAGCTGTCTCGTTGAAATAGTGCTTTCATGTTGCATGTCTTTTGCCTGTGGCACAGGCAAAAAGATATGGCAAATTGCAAGGAACTTTTAACAAGAATCTGAAGTTTTAACACATGCTTCTTTGACCTTAATGAGAGGTAGACAAAACCCTATTATTTCTGTATAGGTTTTCGACATTGCAACCTCCTTGGACTAATGGACAGGGTTGTGGCACATTACTTGTACTGTTTGTTTGGTTTTCTTCTCAAACCATTGAAAATTTATCAAAAATGTGAGATACCCTATTATTCATCTGGTTATCCATCTGCTGCCTATCTGGTACCTGCCAGGTATCAGGATAATCCTCACACAAAATGCATCACATTTTATGTCATGCATCAGCCATCCTAGAAGGGGCCGATGACCACCTGACCCACCTAGAGAAAGAAGCCTTTAACAGTTTACCTGAATAAGACACCAATACCAGTTACTTTAAAAGCATCAATAAAAACTTCCATGCATGGTCCGGTGCACTAACCTAATTGCAATTCTGAAAGCATGTCAGTCTAGAATAAGCTAATTGTGAAAATCTAAGAGTAAAACCTTCATTACCGAGCTTGGTTTATATACCTAACTGGTTATGTTGATTTGCTTAGCAACTCTGCATGTCACAGGCTGTTTGCACAACAGCAACATAAGTGTCTCTGAAACTAGAGGCCACCCAAAGCCACAGAGGCTGTGGAAAATTGCCAGGACAAGATACAATTAGAGAGCACCATCATGGATTAAATCAGCAAGAAGGCGGATCCTCTGTTTTAAGATCTAGCTAAAGATTTATGACTCATGGATTGCATTAATTTGTTACTATTTACATTACAAATTTTGTAATGCTGAGACAAGACACAAATTCACTGGCTATGTTTGCATGTCCTCTCTGTGCACGGATTGCATAGATGTATCAGCTGTGCAGTGGATGGGATTATGCTCATTTCCTAAGTTGAAGCATGTGGTCTCCAAAATCTCTTCTGCACAGCAAGGATCTCCTCGCCCTTCTTAGTGTTCATTTGTTTGACATCCCAGTGCAGCGACTTCACAATCTCTTGTACCACATTCAAGACTTTCACCTCATCCCGGAAAATTGCCCAGCCATCAGGTCGCAGAATGCGGTCCATCTCCAACAGCAAATTTTCCAGCTTGCATCTGTGTGTGTATGGTGCCCATTTTCAAAGGTTAAAAACACTACCCCAAGAATATCTACTAAAACCTCAAGTCCCAAACATGAGAAGGTGGTACTTCAGGTTGGAATCTCATCAAATAGACCAAAACCCATGAGAGAACAGAGGCAAAGAGAGGAGAGTAGACTTACGTCTTGCTGATAGAACCAAGTAAATGATTGGCATGCAGCAAATCATAACTGCGGGGGTAAGTGCTGTGAGGCTCACACCAGTCATGGTACATGCCAATCAGACCCCGATCAAAGATAATGGGCAGTGTGTCTGGCTCATTGATGGGTACAATGTTCATCACCCACACTGGTTGAGAGATAAGCGCAGCAGCAAAACTGTTCAAACAGTTCAACCATTTGAATTAACTTCTTAGCCAAGAAAAGTGAAAACTACCATGGTATTCCAAAACCCCTCCATATGTTTAGTCTATTACACACAGAAAATGTAGAGATCCCTATCCTAAATGAGCTGGATAAATGTGGCATTAGGCCAGGATAATTTACCCGCCATAGTCAGCCTTCATGTCCATGATGTTTCGCATGGTGCTCCAGTCGATATCCAAGTCACCCAGATATGACTTCTGGACAACCCGCTTCCAATGGAGTGCATCCGCTTCAAAGTCCTCCGGAGCTGTCTTTCCATAAAGACCTTTGTCTGACTTGCTTAACCAGGCAGGGGTATTATTCAACCGCATTGGCCACTCTGCTGGCCATTTTGAATGAGCAGTTGTTGGTATTCTGTGGATGCATGGTGTCATTCTCACATACCTGCAACCCATTGCTCCCACACATGAGCCCTTCCACGACCAAGCTTCTTCTCTCTTGAATACACAATCTCTCCTTGGTTCTAAATCACATTATGGAGGTTCTCACCAGGCAGCATCAGGATTGTCATTGTCATGACAAATTGGGGGAGATTCCTCTTTCCGTGAGTCATAAAGCTTGTTGTCTTTGGGTTTCTGGAAGATTGCGGCACCGATGCTTGTTGAAGGATCTGAATTTCTTATGAGCATTTTCCAGGCTATGCTTTCTGTCACAGCAATTGTATCTGCACTATTCCCTTGCTAAACATCAGACTACAGCACTGTCCAACATGTTTTGATCCCTCATGTATGACTCAAACCCCACAAGAATCAACATCATAGCAGACAAAATGACCTAACATAACTGGTTTTGGTACATATATGGTACAAAAATGTTCAAACATCAACCCTGAATCTCTCTACTTTGACTGAAATAGAGAAGCTAGCACAAGATGTGCACCTTTCCACAATTTCTGATTGATTTCATCATCTTGATACACTGGAGTTGCTGACCACACAAATAAACCTCCTGGTCGTAATATCCTGTTTAACTCAAGAAGCAGCAAGCCGCCTGTTGATGCACCCAAATAGCATGGATACAGTTACAGAAGGAATAAACCTGAAGTAGCAACTGCTTAATCACTGGACCCTCAACAAAAACCCTGGAAAAATCCACCTATTCTTGATGGGTCTGGCAACAAAAAATGATAACATGGACATGAGATGAGATCATTGAGCACAAGAGAGTGTACCATCAGCATCCCAAGGTACCCGGCAACGAGCACAGTGTACAACATCAAACACATTGCTTGGGTACACCAGCCGCTGTGTGCCCATCACTGCTGAAACAGCAGGTATGCCTCTCTCCAATGCCATCTGCACTTGGGCTTCATGTTCATCCTTGGGTGCAAATGACATTGCAAGCACATTCCTATCAAATAAATAGCCTCCAAAACTGGCCACTCCACAGCCAACATCCAGCAGGACTCGTGTATGCTTCCCCCACGAGATCTCTGGCCAAATCTGGTGGGGAGAAAAGTTTTTAAGTTAACCTTGCAGAACAAACCACAAAAGAACCACTAGCCAAAAGTGGGGTCCCTTTTGCAGAACATCTACAAACAACACTGGCCAAAACTTGGGTCTCATGCTCACAGTTATGAATGGCAGTCCAAGACACAAATGCATCTGTTTTAAGGCTCTCATTTGTATCCCTTACAAAGATGCACACAGCAAGGCAAAAAGGGGTCCTACCCTTTCTAGATATTCAATGTACTGCCCAACCCCATTCTTGAATTGGGTTCCACCTCCGGGAAACTCAAGCTTGTCACTCTTCTTCTTCACCCAGTTCTGATCTGCCTTGTATGAAGCCAAATCGTCATATGGCACATTGCTATACCAGACCTGCAACCACCCAAGCAAACATCCTGCCAAAGACTTACAATTGCACCCATCCATGTGAGAGATTCAAAACCATGCAAAACATAGCAATTGCAACATTGCAACCACATGAGTGACATAGCCAAGTTGTAGCTCACAACAGAATAATGATGATCCACCTTCACTCTAAATTTGTATCCAGAGATTTTTCAGATCTTGTCCTTAAAACTAGCAAGATCAAAAGCCTGATGATATACTTGCCTCATTTCTGCTGGCTGGCCATGGAATGTGCGGTTTGTAACCTGCTGGAAGTGGAACCAAGCATTTCGGCAAGTCTTCCTCAGAAGGGCAATGTCGTTCTCTGTGCTCATAATGTTTACGAGTGGCAAGGTGATCGAGGTAGTTCTTGTTGTCCAGGCAGGGGATATAGGCGTGAGCATCAACACCTTTGAAAGAGCAGGTTTTCCACTTCTGAACCCCTTTGATGTCAGTCTTCACATTCTCATCCAACACCTTTTGCTCTTCTTCTTCTTCCCCCTTTCCCTCCTCTGCTCCAGTTGCTGCAGCCTGATCTGTTGTTGTTTCCTTTGCCAAGTCATCATCACTATCAGAATTTGTATCTGAATCCGTCAAATCCTTTTCATCCTTGGATTCTTGGGCTTGTGTTGTCCAGCTGCTGGCACTCTCCTTGTTCTCAGTTGTCAGATCAGCCTGTCCAGCTCCTACTAGTGGCAGGTCATCAGCTGGCAAGCTCTCCAGTTTCTCCTTCACTTTCTCCTCCTCAGTCTGGTCTTCGGTGTTCTCCTCTGCATTGTCAGCTGTCTGCTCACTGTCTTCCTCCTTGGTTTCACTACCATCACGGGAAGTAGTAGACTCTGAGTTTTCTTCATCTGCCTCCTGAGCATTTAACCGCTCTTCTTCACCTCCTTCCGAGCGATTTCCGCCACCCATGTCCTCTTCCTCGGTACCTCGGACATCACGAGTCGCATCTTCAAACACTTGGATCTCATCACCATCACCAGGGCTCACATTCTTCAGAACATCACTCCGTGTTTCTGATTCCGGCACCTTCGCTGGTGCACTGAAAACCCAAACTGCCACCAAGAAAAATGCCACAAAGACCGCCCCTGTAACCATCACGTAAGAAGCTGGCATTCGTCTCTCCTGCTGCCTTCCATGCTTGGGAAAGCCCATGCTTGGGCAAATCCCTCTCCCTTCCTTCAACCCCTGGCTCTGCAACAGGAGAATCCACAACCGTAAAACAAAACAAAACCCAAAACTCAGTAATCTATGAACAACAACATTTCACTGAAATGAGTTCTGTGCAAAACACATTCTGAAGCCCAGATGCAAACACACGACATCCAGAGAACGACATCAATAGATCCAAAGGAAAAAAACTCAGTAACCTGCGAACAACATTTCACTGAAATGGGTGGGTGTGCGTAACATCCACAGCGAGAGAGAGAAAGAGGGAGAGAGAGAGAGAGAGAACATCAAGATCCAAAACACGACGACAAACAACTAGCATTGGCAACACGACAACACCCAAAGAAGAGAAAACCCTAAAATGCACTGACGAAGAACAAAACCCCAACAAAACACAAAGCACACACTATCAACCCTTTTGCATCGTCGGCATTTTACCAGCACTCTAATAAGTTCTTCCTCATCATCCCACTCAGCATTTCCCATTTCCTTCGTCTACGAATAATCGAAAGAAAACCAGGGTAAGAAATGCCACCAGATACAGAAACTACATACCCAGTAACAACAGGTCTTTCCAAGCTCCGCAATGCACTCACCGCAGATTGCACAGCGCTTACCAACATCAACAACAACAACAACCAGCCAAAAAAAACACACACACACACACACACACACAAAAGACGGAAGGAAAAACTCTGGATCTGAGATCTACCACTACCTGTGATGAAGCGGAGATCAAAAGAACAGAAATGAGTTGCTGCAAATCGGATTTTCGCGTGAATCTTCCGACGACGGAAGGGCGAGCACAGGAGAAGAATCCAAGAGAGCACAAGAGAAGCTTGCGAGGAGACTTGGTTGATGAGCATTATTGCAGAGGGCACCTGAGATCCCCAAATCAGGTCCTAAACGATTCGAGTAGGAAACTAGATGCCCAAACTGCCAGTACTTTCTTTTAGGATCTGATTTGGGATGTCATCAGCCCCACAACAAAATAATAGGAATAATGATAATAATAATAATAATAATTCATTTCCAATTTTGTCATGAACAGTCCAAATATCATCAACACAGCTCTCATTTTTTGGTGTGAAAATTTGGACTTTTAAAACCATTTTAGAAAATAGAAATAATTCTTAATTATATTTCTTTCTTGTGCAACTTTTTGGCTTAGTTGCAATTCTAACATTAAAGTAATATAATTTATCACACGCAGAGATATATATGCAATGTATTTGAAATGAATAAATGATAATAATAATATTATTATTATTATTTAAAAAAATGATGTATTGATTTCATTTCCAAATTCCTGCCTTCCGTCCAATAGAGTACAATATATGGTACTACGTGATATTGTTGGAAAATACACGTTGTGGACCACCATATATCGGTAACATTAATAATTGTCCTTGTTTGTACATCCTTTTGTAATATTTTGTTCAGGGATTTTGCATTTTTGTGGGGGCCTTGGACTCTCTCAAGAGGTGGGGGGCTATGCGTGTGTTTTTTGGTGTCTAAAGTTATTATATTCGAGTATCAGGTAATTTTGTGTGGTTTGGGTCCCAATCACAACACACATGGAACCCGCTCAAGGTCTTTTTGTCTATCATAGAACAAAGAGCTTGTGGATTGAGGGTAATGTATTAATATAGTTCAAGCCTTACGCAATTTTCTTTTTAAAAAATGTGTTATTTGAACTCTGTTTATTTGGCTATTCCAGGGCTCCTCCTCCAGGGCTATGAAAGAAAGATGGTGCATTTTTTTCACTGGATCAACTGATGAACCTCATCCAAGATTTCCAGTGCAGAGTCACATACTCAACATTGGTGCAGTGGAGATGCTCTTGGAAACAATACAATATAGGTAATACATACATACATACATACACACACCCACAAGAATCCCACCCACAATAAAAGCTTGCAGAGTTTTCTGTAGCATTAGAAACTCTTCATGCAGATCTTGTACTTTAGACAAAGTTTTAATGGATTTGAAAAAGTCTTTTGTATCTCCATCATGAATCACGATCCCCATTTCAAAAGTATTGTCTGTGTCAGGTGGTCAATTAATTGGGAAAAGGATTCCAGATAGATACCAAACACAAGAGTTTCCGCATACCATATCAGACTTTCTATAGGTACCTATTTCACTCAAAGACAAAAAGTTCCACTACATGACAACAAACATTACAATAATGCATTATAAGAAAACATGGCATTAATGATCTAAAGAAAACATGACATTATTAAACACCCCCTTGGATGTTTGGTGGATGTCATGCTCGTTCTGCATGTTCTGCGCATGCTCGTTCTGCTTGTTATGCCTTCATGAACAGACATGTACCGCTCACTAGGGGGAAAACATTTCATTCTGAATGTCCTTGCTCCTTGCCTGCAGGCAATCTGTGTACTCATGACTGCCCATTGAAAGAGGTCCCAAGTATCACAGAGGCAGAGCTTAGTTCCAACCACAGAAATTTTCTTAGTACCCTACTTGTTCTGCCATCGTTAAGTCCTAAACTATGATAAGAGAACCATGTGGGTGCTGACCAGTGTGCCACACTCACAACCCACAAAGTATAGGGGGTGTTTAACGTCCTGCCTACTGTAGTAACCAAGATGAATGATGATGGCTATGGACTAGGTAACTAGTGAGAGGCTGCTGGGATTATCATCCAAGAGACTGTTGGTGACTTTGAGCCAATTACATGACATAAGCAACATGCTTTACATCCATAACCTGCTTGGTAAGGTGGAGCTACCTACTTCTTTAGCTAATTTATGCCAATGAGCTACCTGTTTTATCAAGTTGATAAGAAGAACAGCCAGGCTCCGGGGAAAAGCTGCCCTGCTCAGAGAGTCAATAAGTGAATGTCATGTCAGCAAACTCTGTCAAACTTCAACTATGTAATCTGAAGCTTTGGCACATACAGTCCTTGTACACATAAAAAAGGGAGACAAGCCTTGCCGTTGTTGATGGAACCCCATTACCAAGGGTCCCACGACTTACACAATGACTCACAGTGTTTTTTGGCTAAGTTCCCATTATTTGGCACACAGATCAAATTGATGTACTCTCCTCCTGAGCTAACAACTAGTTGAGGGTCCTTGAAATGACAACAATGTGCAATCATCACTCTTCCATGTGCTGCACTATGCACCACATGATAATGGCTAACCTTTGGCATTCTGCAAGCACCAAGGAGAAAAAAATTTGATCAAGAACATGACAACACAACTGGTCCCCCTATCATGAGCACAAATCTGGGATGTTTTCTCCCCCTTCTTTATTAACAAAGAATTGAGAGATTGAAGAATAAGGATGCCAACCAAATGATGAAATGCTTTCTCCATCCACAAGTTTGTGTCCAATGTGGGACGGGAATAGCCCATTGAGAAGTGTTCTCATGTATGTGCAACCACTAAAACCAACATCGAATATCATAGTACCTCTTTCACTGCTGGTTGGGTACAAATTGGTTAATGTCTTTTGCGACACTATTCTTATGTTGATCACTCCTCTTTGTCATTGTCAGTGTCCTCTGAATCTGCATTTTCATGAACATACATGTTGTGTAAATCCTCTTCTTGCAAGAAGGAAGAAGTTGACCACAAACTGTAAAGGAGTTTGAAACAGTTGAGAAATTTCTAAGCATGTAGGATCCTTGAGACTCTCATTAATGCAATACAGGTGCTATAAGAAACTCCTACGATTCTTAGATTCAACATTTGATGAAAATGTTCAGTAAGGAAATAGTAAACAGCTTACCAGATCGGACATCATCTGAAACCTTGCCTCGTGCCTCAACTTGCTTCACAATCATGCGGTAAATGAGTATCCACCAATATACATGTAGCACAAGCAAGCTAATGAGCAGACTGTTCAAGCTGTAGTACAGCCATGGCCCTTGAGCAGTGCTCTTGTCTAGAACTTGTAGAACCTCATAACTGCACAATAAGCAAACCACCGTAAACAAAAGTGAGCAATCCCCGCTATGCCTTCTTCATAACAATTGACTGGTTCCACCTTCTACCAAGTATTCAAGTGACCAGGATAAAAGAGTCCAGTCAAATCCAAAACAAACCAGGAACAAAGCTAGCAGCAGCTGGGTTTGGGTTGCATAGTATCAGCTACTACACTTACTCTAAGGGTGATTACTGTAACACATGTAAATGGTTAAGGCACCCATACCACCAATCAAGGTAGCAGGAGAGAGAAAAAACACAACAATACTAGTCAGCCAAGAGAGGTCTTCCACCAGTCTACATATGGTTGCTAATACAAACAAGGGGATGGAGAGATGAGTACTCTGAACCATTTCTTGTTGTCTCTAGCTAAAAGAAATTCCTTGAAAAATATCCTTGGATCTTAAGGTGGACTATCAAAAACTGTACTCAGACATCCTGCACAGACATACTGCACATTGTGTGAGGGACCCAGAATACTTAGAGGCACAAAAGAATGCCAAAGACTCATCCACTTGGCATAGCGATAGAAAATGTGTACCTGGTGCTCCAAATGATATAGAAAGGAAAATAGATGAGGCGAAGGATAACCCAGGATAAGGCAAAGATAACAAAAGCGATGCTTGGCACAATCTCAGAGCCACAGTACTTGGTAAGTTTCCCAATCTCCAAAAAGACGTCACTTGCATCATGTAGTGCCAGAATTATCGATCCTGCTCGAGGAAACCTGTACCACAGCAGGATAAAAACGTAAGGTATTTGAGGTATTTGCAGTGCAGGTGACAACAGCATGTAGCCAAAAAAATTTGGACAAGGAAAAGATGTCTAAAACATTTTGTTTTCAGGGCAGTTACCACAATATTACATCAACTGTGTATTTAACTTCAATAAAGATGCGGCAGTAGTCTGAGACTGAACCTGGCAATGTAAGAGATTAGAATCAGAAAAAGGGTTGCAATATGGTGTGACATACTGACACCAAAGTCCTTGCGCCTTGTCTCCCAAAACAACAATGCAAATATGCTATAGGTGTAGAATCCACCAGTGAAAGCATAAAAGAGCTTTAATTTTAGCCTGTTCAACCAACCACATATTGTGAATGAAAGTTTGAATTGACACAAAGCATGCATAGTGCAAAAAAATTGCAAATTGATGTGCCGCAACAATGACTAATCCTACCAAAAGTGTATTATGGAAATTTGAGGAGAGGATGCAGATAATGAAACCAAAGGTGCAACTCACTTTGTCTTTTGATCAGGCCAACGCTGTTCATTTGGTCCAACCCAGAATTGCTTTGTATCTGTGAGCCAAGGCTCATTGTATGTGATGGCAATTGCCAATACCTCAGCCGTTGAATAGTATACAAATTTCCATGCTGATTCTTTGAACTTGCCCAGTGTCTTATAATCAGCATCATTCTCAGTTTCTGATAATCTCTTCTTGCATGAGCCTGAGAAACCAAAAATAAATAGCTTTCCTAACCTCTGCAAGGCGACAACAGCAGAATAAAACATTGAGATGAATATGCACTCCTCTTGACCATATGCAAGCCAGACCAGATCAAAGTCTTCAAGCAATATTTCAGTCTGCCTCCCACACTCTCTGAAGCAAAGACAGTTATATAATTTCAGTGTAAGTATTGAGAACTTCTCTCCATGGTCACAATGCAGTAACTGGTGGCACACTTTCAGTCCTCTCCTTTTCTGACAGCCAGGGGTCATCGCAAGTGAGTTAAGATCACTTACTATCTTCCAATTTTCCACAACCTTAATACTGAAGAAACGGTTTCAAGTTCCTTATATGGATGGTATTGATGCCCACCATGACTAAAGTCGATGAAACGGTCAAAACAACAAGTGCAAAACTGGTATCAAATGCCAGTCCACAATATTGGCACACATTCAAGGGTCATTATGCCAGTATGAGCATATGCCAATGGTGGAGCATTGCAATGCATTGAGCTCACCAAGCTGTTATGAGGCTCCTTCCAGATGTGAGGGAGATTGCACAAACAGCTCACAATAACAAAATGCTGGAAAACACTGTTGCACTTTGTGAACATATCTACAAAATTGCAGAGAAATCTCCATGCAAGAGAAATAGCTAATCAAAAAATTCAATAGCAATGCCATTCAAGCTGCAACAAGCAAGACTGATTTTATCAGCTCCTGACATTGACTGCAGATAGGTACATAATCTGTTTAAAACTTTGTGCAGACAATTATACCAAAAAAATCTGTCCCAAGTTTCTATCACATTGCCAGATCCACCAGGAAGACTCAGTCATGATGTTGGCTGGCACTCTCAAGAGGCATTGCATGACATAAGAGAGAAAGAGGAATGCAAAACAGACCTGAAATATGAAAGAGTCCAGCAAGAAACGAACTGAGAGGAAGACGAGGGCAAAGACTGGCATCAAAACCAGGTCCCTATGCTCAGTGTAGCTCTCCTTCTCCCAATCAGGCCGCCATTGCATCCATTCAGCCACCTGGTCCATTCCACCACCACTGCCTGCTCCGTGGCTTTCTACATCATGAGCAGCAAAAAGGAAGTCATGGAGTGGAATGTTTACAAGCTCTAGGATAGATGTATACATATGTCTGATTGCAACCAACATCTCAACATTGTGAGGGTTGAAAGTCTAGCTCAAAATTCAACAGACATGTCATCACTTCAACAAAAAGAATTTGCTGACAATTGAGGCAGAAGGATTTGACAGAGTGAGATTGGATTTTGATTCAGATCAACAATTCAATAAACACAGATCTTGAACTCTTGTTTTCCTGAGACCTCCTGGGGCCTACTGCACAAATTTTGCTTGAATCCAAAATGTTCTTTTAGTCTATTACCCTTTTTGAACACTGATACCATATCAAGATGCAATCAAAGATGGAATACTTATTAGTGCCGGCATGGGAACTAACCTGCTGCAATCGGATGGTAATCTCAAGATCAAGAGATTACTGGGTGCCTGTGGCATGGATCGGAACCTGTCATCATATACATAGTAGTTGATATCATTAGTTCAGAGGACAACAAAATTGTGTACCACCAGAAAACTTCTGGAACCTTGGGGTTCTAGTTAGTGCAAAGCAGAACATCCACACAGAACCTGGCGTGCACATGGATGAGCTCAAATGCATGAAATTGCAGTGGAACTAGAGTGAGATAGTGATTGCATGTGTCAAGACTGATCTTGTAAGGATACAAAACACATGGACCTGACCAGAGCTTAGTTCGCAAACTTTTTATTTTGCCTCCCTTCAAGATGCATCATCAACTGAAATAAAAAAATTCCTACAATGTTGTTGTTGTTGTTTATTTTTATTTTTATTATTACTTTTTGCACGCTATTTTCACCCTGGAATGCAGTTCACAATCAAGCGAATAATTGCTGGTATCGAAGACAGAAAAAAGAAGAAAACGACTGACTGATGCCACAAAAGAGAAGATCGCATTACGACTCACAGAGGTTTCCATACTCCCAGCAGCAAGAGCAGCAGCAGCAGCAGCAGCAGCGCTCACAGAGATATTGTGCTGGCTCTACTAGGTGGCTTTCTTTTACTTGAAATGAAAAAAGAGAGACGGCGAAAGAAATTCGCAAGCCTGTTTATCCTCCTCCTCAAGTTTTTTTTTTTCCTTCTTCTCAACAAGATATGGAGATATTTCTTTTCAAGAAACTGTGAAAAAAACGAATTCCCA
>Ga0209208_10009582_pt1 | contig 12710 bp, 7 predicted proteins | sample S1TSphfallax_3_FD_187694 | JGI IMG/M metagenome (GOLD analysis project Ga0209208, IMG submission 187694) | Host-associated microbial communities from peat moss isolated from Minnesota, USA - S1T2_Fd - Sphagnum fallax MG (SPAdes) (version 2) | ecosystem: Host-associated > Plants > Peat moss >...
TCAATGGCTTGAGGAATTTTTTTATATCAATGGAAAGCTCTTGGAACGTAGATATCTAAAATGGGTTCATATTGCTCATTTGGACATCTGAAACACAAGTTATGGCCAAAAGAAAGGCCACTAAAAGTCAAGAATCGACCCAATTTCTGTGCGTGCAGATGACGTGCGACATACCGTTGGAAAGCTTTCAACGAGGGCTATAATTTTTCTTTAAACCTCATCTCAATCTAAAGTTTGCACCCAAAGTTATGGCGCCCCAAAATTGCGGGAGTGCCAACCTTGGCGATTTCGGGACTCCCAAAACAAAAAACCATTTAGATGTGGGCCCCATGGAGAAGTGCAGAGTATACTATAAGGGGGAAGGTGGTGGCTTCCCCCAAGTCCGGGCTGTGGTGAGTCTTGTGTGTCCATGTTGCCTATGGCTCGTCCTAGCACCAAAGGTGCTCTAATTATGCACTAACCACCTTGTGTTAGTTTTGTGCAAGTCCATGTGAGTAAATAAAGCTTGTCAAATCTTCCTAGTCCCATCCCGGAGCTCCAACACGCCCCTCTACCCCTCCAAAGTGTTGCAAGCCAGGGAGCGTGCCCCGACTCTGTACTCTTCCGTTGTTTTCCATTTAGGACTCACATTTGAGTCCCTCAAGGAGTTGGGAATGTGTCACAAATAGTGCAAAAGGATGCAAGGGAGGAAAACGTTGTTCCATCAGAAGAACAACTATTCACAGAAGTGTAGATGAACATAAAGTAAGCCACAACGGTGCAAATAATGGCAGAAACATAGCAAAGGCTAATGGAAATGGAGCAATGTGAAGTGGAAGCGATAGCGAAGAGACAATGTGCAATCTTAGATAGGGCTACAATTTTTTTTAAAGGTACTAAAATTCCAGATCCTGAGCATTTCATGTGGACATAAACAAAATAAAACTATGATAAACATATAAAGTGGATGGAAAACTAGAAGGATGTTGCTACGAAAGAAAACTAGGCTTCTAAGCAAGGATTATGCCTTTGCTTTTAATGGGGTGGGAAGCACCGATGCTCAATGTAATGTTGGAATTTTTTAACACATTTTTTATCAAGGGCGCAGATATCTACTTTGGGCATAAGGATAAGGTGTATGTAATCAACAAACAATTGATTATAGATGTTTTTGGAGTGTGTGCGGAAGAGTATGTAGAATAATCGAAAGGACAGGTCAATAAATCACTAGTAGTTTAAGCATTACAGAGTTGTAGACAAAAGGAGAAGGTACAATATTTTTGCAACAAAAATGCTATTACATTGGTGAAAGCAGAGAAGGGGCAATAGGTAGATTGGGCACAAATTATATTCAATAGTTTGTGTAGTGAATTGGATAGGTGGTATAAGTATGTTAAAGAGATAAGGGGGATAAGAAAGATACTTGTCAATTTGCCTTGGTATTGGCAAAAATCTTTTAGTATGATTTGTGCATCAAAAGGACAATCCACAAAAACCATTAGCCAAGGTTAAAATAACTAGGGAAGAGATGCAGACACCACTAAAAAATAGAAAGAAAGTTGCAGCAAAATCTCTAAGAAGTGCTCTCAAGATAAAGAACATAGTTGAGGAAGAAGGAGCCTCAAGTTCAAGAGTGAAGAGGGAATAGGAGAGCACAAATTTAAGGGCATAGAAAATGATGAAGGGCAAAGTGGAACCATCTACAATACCAATAGTGGTAAGGGTAATGCCACCAATGGTACAAGCACTTAGACAAGCTACAACAGTACCACAGATGACATTGCCACAAAACAGATAATTGAAGGAGCAAAGCAAGAGATACCATAGATGACATTGCCACAAGAGAAACAACTACAAGAACAGTGCTAGGGAGTTAAGAAGGAACATGACATAAGGTTCCTAGAGGGTGAGGAACATTTGCACTTTAAAGGGGATGTATGTGAAAAATAGATGGAGACCACTATAAGTCCAAAACATTTTCAACATTTGCATCAACATTTGCAGCAAAACAACAATAGACATAGGAAGGTCTATAGGTTATTGCATTGTCGAAGGAAAGAGTGGCGACACAACCTGCTTTTGAAGAGTTTACACCAATAAAACTACAAGTACCACCTAATAGACTAGAATCTTTAGAAGGATTCTCATTTGAATTTGAACTAGGGAGAAGAATGGTACATGAATTGTGATCGTCTACAGAAGGATCTGGAGATCCTAGGACACATATAAGTACACCAAAGTCTGTGGAGGAGGTAGCTGCAAAAGTAATGAAAGTAAATAAGGTAACTAAGTTATTTCAAACCATAGCAATTGTGAGTTTGAATATGGGGAATTTGACTTTGGAGGTAAACACTATGAAGAACAGATCGGGTATGGGGGAGAAGGAGAATGTAGGGTTATAGGAGGAATTGGATAAGGAGAAAAAATTCTAAGAGGGGTATAAACATAATGTGGAAATTTGGAAGAAGAACAAGGCAAAGGTTCAATAGAAAAATAAAATATTCATTAAAAAACTACATGATGAAAATGAAGAGCTCAAGGGTAGCATAACACACTTGAAATTTCAGGATGAAAAATTGTAGGACTTAAAGCAAAAGGCAAAAATCTAGGACACCATAGAGAGGAAGTCGATAAAAACATTGTTTTTTCATAAGAAACAATAGGATGCTTTGGATAGTTAGGTGAAAGCATTGACTAAAGAAAAGAAGGAGAAAGAGAATGTTTTGACAATTGATAAATTTGAAGAATGTATCTTTGTTGTAGCCTGAAGAGTTTAAAAAAAAGGCAACAGAGGCAAAAGGAGAGCAGTTCATGGAGGACAAGGAGTATTAAAGAACTTTATAGCACTTATAAGCACATTGGAGAGGGCACAAGAATAGAAGGAGAATTTGGATCCAGCTAGTATCAAGAAAAGAATAAAAGATTATGAATAAATGTTGTAGTACTATACATTGATGAGGACAAAAATCAAGATGAAGGACTTCGAGGCAAAATCTAAAGAATGGTGGGAGGTTGTAGAGGAATATTTTACAAAGGAGTTACAGAAGAATCTAGCTCAACATAAAGTTGATAAAGAATTATGAGGTATAAGTTGGAAGCTTATCAAAAGAATTTTCCAGATTTCATTTGTGGCAATCCAACAAGTACAGAGGTATCAAGTCAATAAAAAGATAAAAGTAGGGCCCAATGGGACAACTCAAGAGGAAGAAATACAAATTGAGGAATCACAAGACTTCAAAAGTGGAGTAGTTCAGGAGGAGGAGGTATAACCAGAGATACCACAAGACCTTAGACGAAGGGGTTAAGAAGAAAAAAACCCAGAGGGAATTCAGGAACAGGAAGAGGTGGAGGCTCTTCCAACACCAAAAGAAGATATATCCAAGATATAACATTTAGACATCAAACCACAAACTGAATTAGTGGGTGAGGAAATCAAAACTACAAAACGAAATGTAAATATAAAAGCATTGGTTTCTATGTAGATTGGGATTACAACATTGTGGTAGGGGAAATAAATGTTTACAAGGATATAAAATATTATCATTTCATTTTTGTCATGTTACAAGGATTTCACGGATGGAATCCAAAGTACGAAGGGGGTAATGTTAAGGGGGTAAATTGAGTATGTGATTCAAGATGAACAAGTCAATTAGGATAGGGATTACTCAAGGAACTTTATTAGTTTGAATTTTAAATTCTTGTTGCTTTGGATCATAATGATGTGACTTGGGATGGTTTGAAAGGGGAAAGTTTTGGAGATGAGAAAGGGAGAAGAAGATGAGGAGTTTTTTTTAGAGAAGAATAAGATAAGCTAAAGGTACTTGTGGTGGAAAACCACAGACTCTGTTTTGATACAATATAGATTTGAAGTGTTGTTTTGGGATTTTCTTCAACAAAACATGGGATTACACTATAATTTGGATTATTGTTTTCAATAATATAGAGAAGCACAAACCTCTATAGTGAATTTCATCTTCATCTTTTGTGTGAATTTCCTATAGTGTTAAATTAGTATGAAATGCATTGTAATCTTGTTTCTGGAGCCTTTTATAATGTATTTTGAAGTGCAAATTCTGGTTATATGTAATAATGATGAATCTAATGTTGGAATGAATGATAGTGTTAAATTTGTTGAAACTTAAGACAAAAATAATGAACATAGGCGTGTGAAATGCAAATTTGTTGTTACAGTATTGTGAAATATTCTATCTAAAATATAAGTAGAGCACATTGTAAAACAGATGGAGCATATTGTTGTATAAACAAATCAGATTTTTTGAATCATAAGATCAAAAACAACAAAACATTTAGCTTTTTTAACATATTTTAATCCAAAATTTCAAGACATAATTCAGAGTACGGGGGATAATGTTAAGGGAGTAATTACTTGTGGTAATTATTAGTTAGTATATTTCTATTTACGTAATTACTATTTTAGGAATTACTAGTTAGATTACATAGTTTTCATCATCATTTGAATTCAAATAAAACATAGGACTATTTTTTTTAGGTATATCTTTTAGAGAAGAGAAAGAGACGAAAGACCATCATATCATTCCAAAACATGGATCTTTAGTGGAATATGAGAGAAATACACTTTGATTTCTAGAAAAGTTTTGTTTCCATAATCAAAATTGTTATTTTGATTTTTATCATACTTTCATTGCTAAATTTTAGTTTTGAAATTAGTTCTAAGTAGATCTGAATGACTAGATTGTGTTAATATTAGTTTTATTATATTTCAATCCAGATTTTAGACCACAATATAGGATTAGAGATTTTGTATTTACTAAAATCACTTTCACCAATTTTTTAAATAACAAAAAGACTTTTAAATCAATTTGAATTTTTATGAAAATGACATTTTTTAGGAAATGTTTTATGTAAACCATAACATAATAATGTGATGAAAATTTTCAAAAAAAATCAAGTTTATTACAAGACTTTTGTTCAAAATATTCCAAGAATATCTCAAAATAGTCACCCAATAAGTAGTCATCCAAAGGGGTGGGTGTGGCTCATGTTATCCCATTTGCACCATCTAATGCAATTAAAGGTTAATTATTCCATACCTATACTTAGGCCTAGTATCCACAAACATGATGAAAAGGTCAATAAAAGAACCCATCAAAGATTTGAAAAAATAGAACATGTTAAATTTGAAAATAATGTGAAGGTCTACAAAATGTGAGAATGGATTTACTTGACAAGGTTTGATTGTTGTCACATAGTTAACAACAAAAGCATCCCAAGCTTGGGCCAACTTCATCAAAGTTGTTCACTCCCTCCAATAATGGCAACAAGACTACCAACCCATGTAGGATGTCAATACCACATAGGAATTCAAAGTCCACCTTAGCAAAATTGTTGCAAGTAAATCCATAACCATCTTGACCACTAAAGTGTGGTATTCATTGATCACCCATTTTCAAGCTTTAACATAGAAATCCACCTTGTTTTGACATTCTTCAACAACTTCTTACCTTGAATTTCCATGATCTTAACAAGCTTGGGGGTTCAAATGACATTCAACAAGCCAATGTGTCTACTTTGCATTAGGACTATTGTCCTTTTTGTGGTCCTTTTGCCAAAAAAACATTTTTTCATAAAGAGGAACTTTCAAATGAAATATTTTGGAATTTGTATTTATCATATTTATAGTTGCCCCAATATTTTTTAAATAAAATGAATAAATATGAATTTTTAAAGTGTACAAATTTTGCTAGATTTTGTGTTTTGTCTTGACAACTTATCATAATTTCAAATCATACTAAAACATGTTAACATTTTCAAGTTTAGTTTTTCATATTATAAACTACAACTTTTTTTTAAGCAACATGTCATAAAGGACTCATGAACTTTAAACAAACCTTAAGTTTTGGTAAACACCAAATTGAAAAAATATAAAAATTTGAGTATTTTTAGATGTGTTTAATAGTACCTTACTATTACAAAAAAATTGAAGATCAAAGAAAAATTTGTATCATGAAAAGTAAGGGGGCTTTTGTGAAAGTAGTGTTATTGAATGAAGTTGTTAAACATCCTTAGTTCAAAAGAAACCTTGATATTAAAAGATTTTGTGACTCATTTAAAAAATTTCAATGTGCATATTATTCAATAAGCATAACTTTCCATGATTAACATGCCATTAAAGTGGCACCACATAATGATATCTAACAAGAATTGTAGAAAAGTTGGCACCTTGAAAAGGATTTTGGCTCGTTTTAACTCATCCTCACCATTGTTGAGTTCCAAATGCCTCTTAGGGCTCTTACTAAAGTAAGCATATAAGGTTTGGAACAAGTTTTTCAACCCACAAACCATGTTTGGCTTAGACAAAGTTGCATTGCCAAAATAATTTGATGGGCCATGGAAGGATGCCTTACATGTGAGGAGCATAATCCAATTGAATTTACTACATAACTTTAATCCTTGCACCTTGAAAAACATTCACATCGTCAACTCCAAAACAAATGAACTTAAAGGATAATGACTTATCTATTAGACCATTAGTAATCAACAATGTTTAAATGATGACTTTGGTTAGATTTCTAAAATCAACCCTTTTATTCACCCTTTTAAGGTAGGCTTTCAAGGGAGACCATAATTAGAATCCAGGACCAATCCTTGATTTTGGCTTTTGCAAATCTAACCTAGGCAAAAATGAACAAGATTTGTGAATCAGTATTCCATTCCCTCTAAGCCTTATTCATGAATCTCAAAGTCCAATGCATCTTAGGATGGATTACATTATGATAGTTCCTTGAAATTTCTGCTGCCCTTCCTGGCAAGTGGTAGTGGCTTTTTTTACTAACTTGTAAAGAGTTGCAAAGACATGATATATTTGACCACAGAGAATGGATTTCAATAGGCCAGTGGATTGCACGGCATCGCACCCACCCCTAAGGAACGTACAAGTATCTGAAAGAGTTGCTAAAAGTAAATGGCAAAAGAGGATGGTTGCCGACATTTTCTTTGTCTACCTATGGATGTGTGAACTAAGGTGGTATCTCCCATGTGTAAGAGTCTCCAGCGGTGAATGAATGTCACCCACTGAGGCTGTGGTGAGAAAACCAGAGTCTCTTTAGACTTCATATTTGCCATTTCTTCCCATCTTTTTGTTTTTTGCTTGTTTGTCGGGCGTTTGAACAGTCACCTTGTTGGTTGGTTGGCAACTCCTATGTCAACTTAAGAAAAAAGCCCCTCCTGGCCCTTTGACAAGGATCCCCATGTTACAAATAATACCATTATGTGACGTTATAAGTTATATAAGGAGGGGAATGCGAATTTGTTGGCCATGCTGTATGGCCGATTCTGTCCATAGAATTACTCTTTTTCAATCCCTACTTTTAATTCCAGGGAAATATGCTCGATTTTGCCAAGTGTATCTTCATCATCTGGACCACCAAATGAAAGACCCAAATGGCAGAATTAAATTTTAATTTTATAATATTTTTCGCCAGCCGTAAATGACCCGGTGTCCAGAACTTGAATTTCTGGTGCACATATCAAATTTCAACCCTTGTAGCTTGCTTTGTGTAACACCAAGTAGAACTCCCTTGTAAACTGACATCAAGAGTGACGAATAGTTGTTTAGCGTTACCTACTCCAGTGAAGCCAAAGTCGCTGGTAAAAGAGATGTTACCGATGCGTGGTCATAACTATGTCAGCATTTATTGTCGTTTCTTATTGGCTTGGTTTTGATGTCTTCTCTTTGAAGGAACAGTGTTTCATCTACTTTTGGGCGAATATCTTCCATCAATTAATCACAAACCTATTCCTACACTTGTGTGTGGGGGGTGGGCGGTGGGGGGTGGAGATACAAATGATTTGATCATTTAGCTCAAGGCAATGTTTATTTTTTACAGCCTTCTTTTTTTCCAGTCTTTTTAAGTAGACTCCATAGCTACTTATACCACTACATTTCTGACATGGGTCAGCCATGTGTGGTTTAAGGGGTGAATAACGAGTTATTTGGGTTGGGACGGAGGGGAAAGGTCGGGTGGGGGTGGGGGGAGGATTAGCCACTAAGGTAATTCACTTTCGCAATAACACTAATTGTTTGTTTCTCAAACATCCCCACCACCAATCACGTGTATGGTTAGATATAAAATTAATTTTACAAGGGACAACATAAAAGTTCATCCCATCTTCCCATGTCATAGGGTCTAAGCATGTTAAAGTAGGTCAATTTATGATCTTTGTTTTTGTTTTCTTAGTGAAAATAGTCATAAAGTAGATTTGAAGCTTAAAAAGTTTGAAATATTTTTTAGTTTAATGATCAATATGAGGATTTTTTTGATTTTAATGTATTATTATGTATTATGTTTTTAATGTGTATTTAAGTAGATTTTTGAAAATGCAAGTAGGTGTTTTAAATTGGTTACAAGTATATGAAAATAAGTTTTTAATTAATTTTTTGCTAACTTCAAATTGATGGTACATTAAAATGTATTAATCACCTTTTTCTTTTGCATAGTAAGAATCATATTATGCTAAATTTTTAACTTAAAGTAAGTTGTAGCATGTTTTACATAACTAATTTAAAACTTACTTATTACATTTTTTTATATATATTTTTTGAAACTTGGTATCCAACTTATTATAAAGTTAATAAAGTGCATGATGATTTCATAATGATACTTGAAGAGGTTTTGAATTTACTTTCTTATCTTTATATTAAAAATAAAGTATTGCAATGTCAAGGGATTTTTTTGAGCTTATTTTTGCACACTTTCTCCCCATAGGATTTTAAGGGCTTGGACAACCTTATGAATTCAATAAGGTTGTACCTTCTGGATGATGTTTGGGGCTATGCATGAGAAAAATGGATACACCAAGACCAAGTGTGAGAAAGTTGCACCATGAGATTAGTAATATGTCCAACATAATGTAGATCCAAAATATGAAAGGTGCATCTTTTTCTTTCAATTGCATAATAAAACCAAATTTAAATCCTTGAAAAATCATCACACCACCTATGCCAAAAATGTACTTATTAAGTTCAAACCCTACTTTTATTTAGAAAGCCCACCATGATACAATAACAAGGCATCCACAATCAACTTGTTAAGGTTATTTGCAAAAGTGCCACATTTCACAACTTGATACAAGTTGTAAGATGCATATTTATTTTCAATCTTCTACCACAAACACATGCACATTTACCCAACTTTGGCAATCTATTGTTATGATTTCATCATGACTCACAATAATAAACCAAGCCTTCTACACCACCACATTTCCATCAATAATTAACACATTTTCCAACACCTCCAACACCCCCTTTATAAAATATAGTACCTCAAACCTTAAACATTCAGCTGGTGGGTTTCATGTAATGAAACAAAGCCAAAATTTAGTGGTGCATTCTAACCGAAACATGTTTCAAATGGGGAAGGGAAAAAATGCTTATGCATAAAGTTGATTGATGATTTCAATGAAGGCATGGGCCTTACACACATAAAGCTCTTAAATGGCAAAACAATGACAAAATGAAAATAATGAACAACAAACCTCTAAAATTTAAAATTGATTGTGCAATGAAATAAATGCAACGTGAAAAATTGACAAAGTGTTGTGAATTTAAATGCCACTAAACCAATGCACATTGCAAACAATCTTAAAATAAGGCAACACATAAACAATAACTTTTCAAAATTGCACATGACCAAGAGTGAATTGAGAATAAAATCCACTTATCATTTTTTATTGGTATTAGGGGTTGATAAATATATAGATGCTTAGGTCAATTCATTACATTAAAAAATGAAATATTTAATTACATGTCAAAACTTAAGCTAGTTAGGCTAACCTATGTTACTTAAGTTAAGTGGCCTAACCTAAATCACCTAGGTTAAAAACATGGGCTAAGTAGGAGCCTAAGTGACATAGCCTACACACTTTAAACAATATTAACCACATAAAGTACCTAGCTTAGATTAGGGTAAGAAAATTACAAAAATAAGGATTTGAACCTCTCACCTTCACATTGACAAGCAAGTCCTTACCATTGCATCAACTTTTTTAATGTTACATAAATTGTAACCGCATTTTCATAAACATTTTTTTAGCTTACTAACTAAAATTTGAGCTTTATTTATAAGTCCTTTTAGTGTCAAAAACACATGTTACAATGCTTAATGAATGCTTTTGAAAGTTTATTATTCATCGAATATTTTTCAAATTGGTTCACATGTTCCAATGATATATTATGAACCTTACTAAATTAAAAAATCTTGTAATTTCAAGACCAGATTAAATTACCACTTCTAAACGTGAAAAATTAAACACTCGTTAATGTGATTGCACCTGAATGTAGTGCATGTCAAGACCTCTTAGTCCTAATCACATTTGAAAATTGTTCAAAAACTTGTGCTCGTTATAATCCACTATCAATTAAACAAATAAAAACAAGGACTACTTGAGGCCCTCCCAAGAATTAAAAGCATTTTAAAAAGTGAAAAAAACGTTCATGTTGTGTTCCTAAATAAAGGAACCCCAAGTGTTATTTTTTAAAAACTTTGTCACTTGACCACTTATTTGGAATATCAAAATTTATTGTTTTGTTAATTCAAATGATGTTTCAAATTTTATATGACGGGTAATCTTTGATATAAAATTTGAAATGAAAAACTTTCCATAAATGAGTCCTACATTGTCCTAAAATTGAATGGGTTTAAAACATTTAAGGTGTGATATTCCTAGTGGTACCACCCAAGGATGGGTTTGCCTTTACACATGATTTTTTTTCATGTGATTTTTAACTTAAAGATTTATCCACACTAACATCTTTATCCACAATGAATATAAAATCTTAGAACTTTAACATTTATGTTGAAAAAAAATGATATTTTTTTCAATAATACCAATGGAATAAACCTTTTTTTTTTTCCAATTTTACAATGAGGTTGGAAAGTGGGTTCAAATTTTTTAAGGTGTACCAAATTCTTGTCACAATGTCACCCTTTTCTATTTTTTTTACCTAGTGCTTTCTTACCATGTAAAAACACATTTATGGATGATTATGCTGGAATTTAGAATTTTAATAGTCTAAAATATAATCCTTTTGAAAATTTTGACAAATTTTGATTCATTATTTTGTATGGGGATAAAGGGTAAAAAAGGATTACAATAAGGACTAGGCCTTTTTTGTCTTATGTGATACACCTTAAAAGATTTTCACCCATGTATATTACCACATATTTTTCCATTAGGGTAAGATCCATGTATACAAAAATTAAGGTTTAGTGTTTAGGCCAAGGTCTAATTACCCCCTTATGACAAACCTTTATGGTGGTTAGAAACATGTATATATATATATATTTATTTATTTTTAAATGATGTTTTAGAAAAAATATTGAAGTTTAAAATTATAAGGTCAAACCCAATGGAAATTTTCCACTATTTATTATACATTTAATTTTCCAATTGGATATTGTTAAAATACACAAATTTTTTTAAAAATTGGGGATTGATAGAATGCACAAATAATATTGTAGCCAAAAGGAGGATTAATGAAATCCAACCTTGAACAAGTGGAAATCTCCATTAAATTCCATTGTAAAATTGTTTTACTACAAAACATTAAAATGATTGTTGTCACACATATTTCCATACAAGACCAAAAATAAATCTTGCACTAACATTCCTCCTTAATTTTCACCATGCAAAATTTAGGTTCTTTTAGTTATAGGTAGGGTTACATTATAGGTTACATTTGGCTAATAGAGATGTTTTATGGGTATAGTTTTGATTTATCCTAAAGGTATTGGCACATTAACATGAACCACAAGATGTGTAACCAATTTTTGGTTTATGTTTCTATTTTTTTAAATATTAATGTTGCAAGTTTTTAATGTCTTTACATGTCAATGTTTCTAAAATGTTATGGAAACATGTTGTATGATTCGGAATGAATTCAATGAAGATAGAACATTCAAAAACATTCATTAAGCATTATAATCTAAGTTTTGAAAAAAAAATTAAAACTCTTATTTTTGGGGAGATTCTTTAAACATATCTTTGCATAATATATGCAACATCCTTTTAAGTCATAAGAAATTTGTAATGAATTTTTAAACTTAAATAAATTCCAAGATGTTTCAAAAATATTTTAAAATAAGCATTCACCTAAGTGTGCATGATTGGCTCCTGCATCATTTTGCCTAAAGAAATTCTCATTAAATTTCACCAAAGTTTAACTTGAAAAGTAAGATTTCAACCTATATGAAGGATCTTTCGTGGAAAAAATGACCCAAGTTTGCAAAATTTTGAAGAAGAGAAAATTCCAAAATTCTAGATTTTTATGGTAAGTTCTAGTAGGTAGCCAAGAATATAGATATTTTTCTTTTACTTTCATATATAATATGTAGCCAAATTTGGCTAAATAATCTTATGGATGATGGCCACTTTAGCTATATCACAAAATTGGAAAACAAAAAGCATGCATCCCACAATTCATGCCCTTACCATTAGCCTAGGCCAAAAATGGTTAAGAACAGAGGTAGGCATAGAAATTTTTGGGAGCCAATGAGGTGAGCCAACATGCACCCAAGGTGCCTAATATTTTGTTTGAAGGGGGGGGGGGGGATAGGGTGGGACAAGGCCATTAGATATTTTACATGTTTGTTGTTACCAATGTGTTTTTATTAAGTTCCCACTGGGTTCCCAACATGTATCCCAAGTTCTCAATGTATTCCCCCAACATGTTCCTCAAATCCCCAATGTCT
>Ga0209208_10009583_pt1 | contig 12709 bp, 9 predicted proteins | sample S1TSphfallax_3_FD_187694 | JGI IMG/M metagenome (GOLD analysis project Ga0209208, IMG submission 187694) | Host-associated microbial communities from peat moss isolated from Minnesota, USA - S1T2_Fd - Sphagnum fallax MG (SPAdes) (version 2) | ecosystem: Host-associated > Plants > Peat moss >...
GTTTTTTGTTTTTTTAAAAAAATCAGTTGAATTTCCACTATAAATTTTTGTTTCCAAAATTTGCCTATGTTTGGGGAAAAGAAAAACAAATCTTTTGGAGGAAAAAAAACATCGGTCACAAACCGTATTTTGTGAATTGCCATTGTAATGAACGATGTCACTTTCCATAGCAAGTGAGTTGTGAGATAATTCCTAGTCTACTGAAAACAGAAAAATATTGTTTGGTGACAATAAGTCATGTTTTTTTTTTTTTCCCCCCCAATTTTATGGTAGCAAATATTTGGCAAATGTTTCCAGAAAAATAGCAAACTTCACCTAATTTCCACTAGAAAAACAAAAAATTCCAAAAAATTCTTATTTTTGGGAAAAAAAAAACACTGGTCACAAACCCAATTTTGTGAAGTGCCATCACAATGAAAGATGTAGCTTTGCATAGAAAGTGATTTGTGACTAAATACACATGAAATTAAGGGGGACCACAGTAATTCCACATCAACACGAATTGTTAAGAATGGTGTAGAAGTCTAATATCTTGATGTGATAATCATTTATATTCATCTTTTTGCAACAAAATGTAAATAAGTCATTACAATATGCCATAATGTGCGTTTGTTGAATAGAAAGAGCCAACATCTTGGCTATGTTTTGGAGTTATTTCACAAGAGGACATTAAAGTTTCTACTCATAAAATAATGTCTTTTCTAGGTGGAGAGGCACTACCTATATGCCTATTTACCTCTAGTATAGGGATAAGGTGCCTTTGCATCGGAAGAGTTGGTGCAAAGTGCCTCCACAGCTACAATGGTTATCACCTCATGATCTACACATCCATTATCACCTCATGGTCTATGACCATTTACTTCAAGATGGTTGCCTTAGACACCCCTTATTACAGAAATGCCCTCAATGAGACCTTAAACTAAATTGTAATGGCTAGCAATCACCACACTGAAAAGATTTAACAAAACATCATACATTGATACTCAAAACTTGTGATGAAAAATTCCCACTAACCACTTGTAATAGCCACAATGTTGTTGGAAAAAGGTATGTACTATGGAATAGGCCCAATTAGGCCCATTCCATCCAAGAATGCAGGGAGCTCAATGGGGTGAGCTACCATTCTATTAGGTGATAACAGGCTCATCCAAGGAATATTTCAAAATTTATACGGTTTTTAAATGACAAATGACAATTTGCATTTCAATCACATGCATTTGGAGTCCTCAAACAAATGGGGCCATTGACAACACAAAAAATAGAGTCAGCAAAGGAACAAATTGGAGAATTGTTACCACATGCCCTCTCATGTTTGGGGTTCCAGATGCAATAAAATACTAACACATTGACATGTGATAATGTAGATGTCAATGCCAACAGAATCGGAATTCTTTCTTGTATTCCAAGATTTACTAAAAAAATGTTTTGGAACAAAAAACAGAGGTGTCAATTGTGAGATGCTTACCTACCTATCATTCGGGCTCTTAACTAAGAAGAGGGCCAATGAAACTGGAGGCCCTTTGTGCTAGACATGCTTGCACGTGGCCCCTCAACCAGTCTTCCCAAATAGGAGACTTAAGCAAAGCTGAAGGCATCATGTTCAAGGAAAAACTGAAACTTGACGGAAGATTTCAAAGCATTGTCTCCAAGTTCGTAGCAAAGTATTATAACTAATGAACTGAAAAGAGATCCTTGTATTTTATTTAAACAGAATTGACAGGGCAACAGAATTTTGCTATCTATGGTACATGAACACTCCCCAATTTGTGGCTGAGAACAAGCTACCTCTGCATGTGGTTGACCACCTATTTTTCTCTTAACTTTTGTCTTGCCTTAGTGGCATCTAGTTTACGTGAACTAGCACCCATACCCACACTCTTACCATGGTAAAAACACCTCTCACAATTTGTTTTGGGTAGCATGTAAACACTGTAAGACATAGTGTCCTAAAACTTAACTAAAGCAAGCTCTTCAATTAACATTTCTTCCCAAGCTAAATGTACCACTAAAAGCAATCTCTTCAAAGGTATAACAAGTGTGAAGGAGCATGGTAAGATTACTTTGTTCACCTTCTTGAGTGAAACCGGTTAATGGCCATATTTGATTTGAGCGAATCTGATTTAGTCTGATGACATTATATTTATAATATATAGAATCAACCCAAACAAGGGGTGTGTCACACTGTGGCCTTGCCATTTACACTAAGAAGAAGAATTATTAAAACTCAAATATTTCACCATGCAAAAGTATAGTCTTCAAAATTTCCTCTAACAGAAACCAAAATCCTTCACGATTGTATAACTCTATTATAACTAATCTCAAGTTTCAAACACAAGCCAAAATATCATCTTTCAAAAATCCTCATATAAAAATAGACCTCTTATTATTACCTAGGGGGCCAGAATCCCTCCAGCTACTATACTCTATAATGAATCTAAACACAATATCCTGGGCTTTGGTAGGCAAGGCCAACAAATCAGAGTACTATGGCACCAGCCTAAATGCCCAGTTCACCCAAGGCTGAGTATTTTTAGTGTGATTAGTGTTAATTAGTTGAAGGGGGGAAGGGGTGGGCAGTCCTTCCCACCCCCTCCCAAAGGGTGATAAACCTCTTTGATTTGTTCACCACCCCAAAAGAAGACCCCCACTCCTAAAATAGAGCATGTTCACATGGCCTAGCGTGGTGAGCAAACTTTTGTCTCTCTCAAAAATAGACATAAATGTAGTTCACTCTTTTGGGCTACATATATAGTTTACAATAGCAAAACTTTGAGCAAAACATAGTGGAGAAAGTAATGTACTACCATTGAGAACCTATTTGAAAACACAATGAACAATCATTGGGCAGTTGGGTACATGAAATAACCTTATAAAAAACACTCCATCTGAAGACCAAATCAGGTTTGTCTGAGTTTGAAACTTAACATTTCCCAGGTTAAATATAGTTACTAAAAGGCTTTAAGAATGATGAAACTTTGCAAAACTTTATTTATAAACACACTGTAGATTTGGAAAATGTATAAAAAAATAAGAAAAAGGATAAGAGAAAAGTTATAAGGAATCAAATTAGCTCAAACTCGATGTCAAAATCTCTTCATGTCAAAAATTGATCGCCTATAGTAGGTTCATTGGTCTTCTCCATGCCAAAAAGAGAGAGCTTGCAATAGGAGGCCTTAAGAAGGTAAAGATAACTTTGTAAGTACGGATTCACCCAAATGGACTACATGGTTCATCATTGCATGTCTTGTTATAATATTGTGAAAAGAAGACGAGACACGGAACAGTGAACCATATGTATTTATTACAACAAAAGGTGTTTTTGTATATAAGTGATTTCATTGGATTTTGAGTGAATTCATTAGTCTAATGAACAAAAACTAAAAAATTGCACAACATTTTGTAACAATGATTGTTATAATATATATAGCCATATATTAAAATATATACATGATTATATATGATACTTGACGTATGGGTCCTCGTTCTTTTATTCCCTCAAAGACAACAATTTCCATGCTCATCATTTCTTCCCCCATTAGCACTCATCATCGCATGCCCTATTTACCTTTTCCATGCTTGATCACTTCTTCCCCCCTTTAGCACTCATCATCCCATGCCTTACTTAGCTTTTCCATGTGTGATCACTTCTTCCCCCGTTTTATCACTTGTTGTCCAATGCACTACTTATCTATTTCAGCAATTCACCTGCAATGGTCCCACTTGAGAATGCGAATGCACCTCTTGAGCCCCATCTTTGAGTCACATTCTCCTCCCCGTGCCCCCGCACCACACCAAATAAATAAATAAATAAATAAAATTTGAAACAATTTGTTTTACCGCTTGAAAGTTGAAACTTGGAAAGTCCAAAATTTGGTGCCTGGGTGCAATGTACCTCGTAACATGGAGTTCTTTTCCAAAAGTAAAGCCCACGGAGATCGTACTTACAGCCAGAGAGTGAACCAGGCACCCACCAGTCCAAACCAGTCGTGGGGTCGGGTATTTGATTTCTGTAATACCCATCAGTTTTGGGTATTTGGGGAAAAAAATCTAAGAACCGCCGGTTCTGGATATTTCAAAAACTTCAAAGAAACCAGCAGTTTTAATGTGATTATTTGAGTTTTTTTCAAAGAGAATTGTGAACTGCAATTATATATAAAAATAAAAAAGTATTTGATTTTTTTGATACCTGTGATTATATATCAAAACCAAATATTTGAATTTTGGATAACCCCGGTTATCAACTCTGATACCTGACTTGATACCCAGTGGAGGTTTGGTGCAATTTCTAATACCCACCCATTCACACAGAAGACCTTAAATCATTGCAGTGCTTGGTTTTTTTTTCTCTTGGTTTGCCCTGAGTGCCCATTTTCCCATTCAGTATGTGTCGGGAGATGGGCAGACACATTTTGGTGCTGCCCATTATCGACTTTGGGGGTCCTATGATGCACATTTTGGGCCTGCAAATGGTACATAATATTATTATGTATTACTTTGCAGGCCCCAAATGTACATAATAGGACCTAAAGTCTAGAATGGGCAGCACCAAAATGTGTCTGGGCATCATCCATTATTTTTGACAAAAACATGGGATGGAGCCAAGGACTTAAAAAGGAAAAAAATAAAAATAAAAATTGTATTGCCTGCAATAAGGACTTTGCTTATTGGGCCCTGGGACTATTGCATTTGATCCAACTTTTGGAAGTTTTACCTTATTAGAACCGGTTCACATTAGGTGAATGGGTTTCTTTGGTGAAAGTGTGAAAGTGATTGTTTTTGGTGTGCAGAGTGTGGACACAGTACACAGATGTACAACTTCTTATCTAGTAGGTAGATGTACAACATCTTATCAATTGGCAGGGCCAGCATGTTTGTGATGCCTTTGTTTACCAGTGAATACCAATAATCTATCATTTGTTTGATCATATTAAAAGCATTCTTCAACAAGAGTTGACTTTTTAATCATTTAAAAATATTTTTTAAGAGAAAAAAAAGAGTGAATAAGAATGAAAATTCTTATTTTACTCAATAGCCATGGGTTGAGTTTTAAATACTTTTTTTAAAATTTAAAGAGAAAAATGAGTCTACCCAAAAAAAAAATTTAACTCCAATTTACTCAAGATGCTTTATTCTGACAAATTTTGGGGGTGCTTTTTCTACCTTATTTAGTGGGTGGAGCGTCTGACAAATTTTGTGTGCTTTGTACATCTCCAGTGGGTGGAAAGCTTTTTAGTAGCTACTACAGCAACAAAAGTCGTTTTGGGCAGGGGTAAACTTTTAGCTACAGCAACAACAGTCATTTTGGGCAGGGGGTAAACTTTCAGCTGCCAGTATAAAGAAGTGCACTGGACTTGCTTGTAAGAAGTGGGGGCGAAGAGAGAGGGAGAGACAGAGTGTGTGTGTGTGTGTGTGTGTGTGTGTGAGAGAGAGAAGATTGCTGCTGCTGCTGCTGCTGTCGCCACCCACCCCCAGCCCGCTGCTCTTGCTTTGCTTGCAGCTGGGCTGTGGCGATGGAGCCCTCAGCTTCTTCTACAACAACAGAATCTGAACTGAAACCTGTTGGAGACGGTAGGCGTGAGAATCATGTGTCCACTACCAGCGTGGAGTTGTCGAGTCACACTAAGTCTCTCAATAGTACCACCAGTAAGACCAATGGCAGTGCCAAGAGCCTCATTGGTAGATTCGGTTTCCCGAGACTGGACTCGCTGGATGTCGAGTCCAGCAAGATGCCCAAAGACTTTCTGCATGGAAAGGTTTTGTTTTGAACCTGCTCCCCCCAATTATTCCAAGTCCGGTTTTCTCGTAGCTCTGATCATGTCCCCCCCAGGCCGATCCCATCCTCTCAGGTCTACTCAGGCTCCGGTTTTCTTTTTGGAACAATTCGTCTGAGTCCTTGTTGAGATCTAGTCTTTAGTGGTATATCTTTGTGGGTTATGGCGCTGGTTGAGTTCTTTTTCTTTTGTGGTTTTCCTTCCGAGCTGATCCCTTGTACCAAGAGTGCTTTTTGTCTGTGGATCTTTGTGGGTTATGGTAGTGCTACCATTTGTTGTTAATTTTTCTCCTGTTGCATTCATGCTTGGTAGATCATTACTGAGAGCGTTGTAGTACATTGTAAGACGCGAAGAATAAAGTTTGATTCACAAAATGAGTTAGGAGCCATTTCTTGCACGGGAATGTGATCAAACAATCCGACTACTAATTCGCACTGAAAACATTTAATCTTCCGGTCTAGTGCAAATGAAGAAGAAAATTCCTCGGTGATGAAGAAATTCCCTGAGTTCTGGAGACCCAGTAGGAGATTCACAAGTTCTCTTCTTTTTTCGGTGAAGAAAAATAAATTGTCTGGACCCGTACAAGTTTTAATCCAAAGAATTTTCGAGAGTCCGAGGACTCATGGTCATATTTGCTTGCTGATCATTCACGTCAGACGTGTAATCTGCCCGTGATGAAGTTTTTCTGATGCAGCTAGACTGCTTGCAACCGTGCGTGATGCTTGCTTGCTGCAGAACAAGGACAAAACTTCTATCATGCTGGCACTGGCATTTCAAAGCTTGGGAGTGATCTACGGTGATGTGGGGACTTCGCCCTTGTATGTCTACTCAGAAACCTACGTCTTGAATCAAAATCCAGCTGGACCTTCCAAGGAAGACTTGGTGGGAGTGCTGAGCCTCATCATCTGGACCTTGACACTCATTCCTCTTGTCAAATACGTGTTTATTGTCCTGTGGGCCGGTGATCGAGGAAACGGTGAGTGAGCATCATGATCATTTGCAATATCCAAAGCTCTTGTCACTACTGCATCCAAAGCAGTTCTAGTTTCCCAGTTCAAGTGTCCTCCGTTGCTTCCTGAAGGTCCTTCAAACGAGTCTAGAGGCCAAAAAAAAAAAAGAAAGACCCACTTGAGCTGGTCCTTATACTTTTTTTCAGTTCAAAACATTGGTGAGCCTCATGGGAAGAAGCTGGACTTGAGAGCTAAATTAGTCTGTGTGAAGAAGTTCTCCTATTAAGTCTCTTGTGGTGTGATTTTTGGTTGGCAGGTGGCACATTTGCCTTGTACTCACTGGTATGCAGGCACGCAAGAATCAACACCGTATCCAATCAATCTCCAGAAGATAGAGAACTCTCCACCTACAAGCTGGATCTTCCCACAAGATCAGCAAAACGTGCTGCTAACCTGAAAGGCATCTTGGAGAGAAGCAAAGTGCTGCAGCAGATCTTGCTGCTCATGGCGCTGGTGGGGACATGTGCTGTGATTGGTGATGGTGTCTTCACTCCCGCTATCTCAGGTAACTTCACCCGCACTAATTTCTCCACCTCCATTGAGCAAGCTTCCTCATCTGCATCATGATGAATTTAGTTTCTCTTTTTTTCTTCCTTTTTTTTTCCCAAATTCTTGAGGTAGGTCCAAAAGAGGGCTTAGCCAGATTTGGCTACAGGTTAGAGAGGAAAGTAGAAAAGCTTAGGAATTCTACTGTACATGATGGCTACATGCTAGAGCCTATTGTCTAAATATGGCTGCCATGGGCCCCATTTTTTCCAAAAGAAAACCCCTTCGAACTATTCACAACCCCACCCCCTTCAAAGGTTTTGTCACCGATGATGCGAAACTTCACCCCAAAAAAATCAAAAATCTGTGATCATCATGATGCCTGGGTTGTTGAACGCCAAGCTCCAAACTGTCTTGAGGCCTTGGAGCTTGCTTTTAAAAGCTCAGGCTATGAAACCCAGCAAAATCATTTATGGCAATATGCTTTTGAGAGTTGTAGCTGTGAAAGAGTTCAAATTCAAAACTGGCAAAAAATTCAGGCTCTTCTAGATACTAGATTTCTCTTCTAGATTTGTTGTCTAAGAACATCTTTCCTTAGGCTGCTGCAATTGCAGTACTTAGGAGCTTTCCATTATCTTTTATGTGGCTGAGCTATGCTCACAGTCATCTCACCCCATCAAAGCATATTTTGAAGCCATTACCAATTGCTTTCCATTATCTTTTATGTGGCTGAGCTATGCTCACCGTCATCTCACCACATCAAAGCATATTTTGAATCATTACCAATTGCTTTTCATTAGCTTTTATGTCGCTGAGCTATGCTCACAGTCATCTCACCGCATCAAAGCATATTTTGAATCAATTACCAATTGCAGGAGTAGCCAAAGTTGTGAATCAAATTGTGACCCATCACAAAATGATATCTATCATTTCTTTTTTTTTAATGAGAACATGTGTTCCCAGAGTTCCTAACTTGCTAAAGTACAGAGTTTCATAGTACTTGTAGCTCTCCAATGAAAAGTGATTGTCCATGCAACAAGAAACAAGGCCCTATGTCGATGGCTTTCCATTAGGCTGCTATGATCACAACACACTATGTACATAATTGTGATCACAACAGCCTAATGGAAAGAGACCCTAACTGTTCAACCAAGAGGATCTTTCTAACCAATAATTTGTTGTTTGTTACCTGCTCATAATCACACTAACCTTCGTAAAGAAAATTGTAGCCCATTTGCAAATATCAAAATTGAGTTCTGACTGTGGGATTCTTGCAGTCTTATCTGCAATATCTGGAATTCAGGTACCTGCACCAAATCTCTCTCAAGGTATGCCATGAATTCCCAGCCTTCCAATTTCTGGTTTTGACAGCCTTGATCTTAAAAATCTGATCTGATCTGATGAGTTCAGTGCCAGAAAGTTTTACAATCCAGATCTAAGCTAGAAATATTTTCTTTCTGCATGCACTGAGTCTGGAATAATGCTAGGTGCAACATCTTTTGAAGGATTTGCACCTAGACTCAAATTATAATGTGACACCTCAAGGAGAATCCACCATGTGATGTGAATTCAATGTCCTGTGATTTAAATCTCATGAAACAGATCATGGAGTATAAGATAAAAATCAACTGATAAAAACCTGCAGCTATTTTAAAACATGAAAGATCTATCTAGCCTTTTTGGTGTTACAGCTGGATTAATTTTGTTTAGCATAATTGGAAAGTAGTTGCAGATGAGTCAATGTTTTGGGTGAAGAAGTTAAGCACCTTGAGTTTCTTAGAGAAGAACCTGGCTCAGAACAGGACCTGTAGTGTTAGCTTTGGTATAACTTAGTTCAGAACTATGGACTTTTTTTTAAATGTGCAGGTGTGGTGACGGGCATCTCCTGTGTGATTCTGTTCGTTCTCTTCATGGTCCAAAGATTCGGAACTGACAAAGTGGGCTACACATTTGCACCAATTGTGCTTGTGTGGTTTCTGTCTATCGGACTCACTGGTCTTTACAACATTTTCAAGCATGATCCATCTGTTCTCAAAGCTTTCAACCCAGCTTATATATTCACATTCTTTACAAGGAATAAGAAGGCGGGATGGATTTCGCTTGGAGGCATTGTACTTTGCATCACTGGTAAAATTTACAATTGATCCATCTTATAAGTACTTGCTGTTGAGAGAGTTGTGGTTTTTTAATAAAGAATGCAAGGGTGGTAGAATAAAATCCACAAGGATGCAAAGAAAACTGTGACCTCCATTTGTGGACCACCTAGCTTACAAATGCCTATCAATCCCATATCCAACCTTAGGTTAATAATCCTTCATGAATTTTTTTATGCTCAGGTATTGGCCACATGTGTTGTACCCTTTCTACAGAAATGGTTTCCCTAACATTGGTTTCTTGACCATGACAGGAACGGAAGCAATGTTTGCTGATCTTTGTCACTTTTCAGTGAGATCCATCCAGGTAAATTGTGTCTTTCTATTGTTGTGTTTGGTGCCTCCTTCATGTTTGCAATTTAGGAATAATTTGATACATTTTTCATGTCCAATTTTGGACGTTGTGTGCAATAGGGATTTGATACATTAGTTTGTGTCCAATTTGGAGGTTGTATTCAATGTTTGTAATAGGCTTTTGATACATTTGACATGTCTTTGGTGGCTGCACAGCTTGGTTTCACTACTCTTGTATACCCTTTTCTGTTGATGGCTTACATCGGACAGGTACTACTACTCTACAAGCTATAACACATCCCTACTAGTTTTGCCTCATACATTTTTGACTGCAAATTCACAAAACCCCAAAATCACAATTGTCAATTTGAATCATAATGATGGAATTTCAGATGTGAAATTCATTTCACTGTGAATTTTTTTAATATTGAATTTTGAATAAAGATATAATTCTAGTTGAATTTAACGTCCCAAGACAAAATCTTAAAATTCCCCCATGTAATGTTTCATCTTTGAAACTAGATGGGTTTGTGTAACAAGTGTATCTAATCCCATTGATACCAATTAGGTGTGTGTGTGTGGGTGGGGGGGGTGTTGGTAATTTGACAGGCTGCATACTTGTCAAAACACCCAGAACATATTTCTCAAACATTCTACAAATCGATCCCATGTGAGTTTCAGAGGAATGCTTTTGTGTCTTCAATGATGCTTGTGGTGTTGTAGAAGTGCTGAAATTTCTTTTGCTAATTTTTTTCTATGCAAAAAGACTCAGATTCACATTGTGCAATGTGTGTGTGGATGGATGATGGCCAGCTCCTCTGTTTTGGCCAATGTTTGTGGTCGCTACGGCTGCAGCAATCATTGCTAGTCAGGCCATGATTTCAGCAACATATTCAATTATCGACCAGTCAATTGCACTCAGTTGTTTCCCTCGGTTGAAAGTCATCCACACATCAGAAAAATATCATGGGCAGATTTATGTTCCCGAGATCAACTATATACTTATGGTTATCACAATTGTTATATGCATTGCATTCAAAGGCAGCACTTCCCTGATAGGCGATGCTTATGGTGATTTCTTTCATCCCTACTATATCTCTCCTTCCATGGGATTGTGTAAGAGTGTTACAACTTACAGATTGCCTAATATGTCTATTTGTTAACATTTGTGCTTTCGTGAATGGTGTAGGTATTGCGGTGGTGTCGGTGATGGTGGTGACTACTACCTTCTTGACCCTGATCATGATTCTGGTTTGGCAAGTGAATTTATGGATAGCTATAGCATTTTCCGTCTTCTTTGGGTCGATTGAATTGGTGTACTTTTCATCTTGCTTGTACAAAGTTCCAGAAGGAGGCTATACCCCATTGATCATTGGTTCTGTGGCCCTCTTCATCATGTGTATTTGGCATTATGCACGTAAGAGGAGCTATGACTTTGAAGTGAGGAACAAAATTTCATTGGATTGGGTTCTTGCATTGGGCCCAAACTTGGGAGGACTGCGCGTTCCAGGAGTTGGACTTATTTACACTGAGTTGGCTCAAGTATGTCTTACTTACATGACACAAATTTGCAACTCCCTTGTTCATTACTGATTTAGTTTTGATTCATGAATTTAGTTATATTTGAAAATGTGTAGTTCATGTGTAATGTGGGAAGTTTTTGGGGTGGTTGCAGGGAATACCAGCAATCTTCTCACATTTGATTTCAAACCTACCATCAATGCATTCAGTCCTTGTTTTTGTTTGTGTCAAGCATCTTCCTGTACCTAACATCCCCGATGATGAACGGTTTCTTCTTCGACGAGTTGGCCCCCAAAATTTTCGTATATTTCGTTGCGTCATTCGATTTGGTTACAAGGACTATCATGAAGACATCAAAGATTTTGAGGAGCTACTTTTTGCAAATCTCTCAAAATTTATCCGAACTGAACATATTGAGTCCTGGCAGCCACCCTCCAGTGGTGGACTCCAAGATGATACTAGGCCTGATGGAGCTACAGCAGTGACAGTTGAACCTTTCTCTGAGGATTCAACAAACCATAGCCTTGTGTTTGGTTCACAAAGTTCACAAGAGGAATATGATTTAAAACAAATCACACCTCTTTCAACAAAAACTTCACTTGAAAGTATAAAAGAGGGTTTGGAGGTTGATGAGGTACGATATTTGCACGAAGTACGAAGAAAAAAAGTGGCCTACATCTTGGGTCATACAGACGTGCGGGCACAAAAAGATTCAAATGTGGTTAGAAAAGTAGTGATTGATGACATTTATGGATTCCTACGCCGGAACAGTAGATCAAATGTCATGGCACTTAATATTCCACAAGAGAGCTTGTTGCAAGTGGGAATGATCAATTACATATGAGCTCACTCATGTGAAATTGCAGCTAAAACAAACAAATCATATGGTGTGGTCTTTTAGGATTGCTATCATTGGGATTAGCGGAAATCTCATCACAAAGATCACACTTAGGAAACATTCGTGTAAAATTTCAAAATACTGGGAAACAGTTATTATCTAAACTTTACATAATCTTTGTGAGAGCTGTTGTTGGTGGGGAAGTGAAAAGGTGCTGAATAGACCCATGGGAATCCATTGTTGATGTATAAATTCAACTGGTTCATCGTAATTCATGTTAGTTATTGCAAATGCCCATATTTTGTGTATGTGTGTGTGTGTGCCTCTTTGACAAGGCAACTACCCTAGTTGAATAGCAAGTTCCACAAAATTTGTATTACTTTAAGACATGCTCAAATTCTTTTTTAAATATTTTTCGCAAAGGAAATTTTTTTTGTTTTAATGAAAATGATGCATCTTTTTGAATATTCTGGAATATTCTACTTTCCAAGATTTCACTTGGATGGATGAGTGAAAATCATGAGATCATGTGTTTGGATTCAAATCCGTTTACAAACGTGACAACTTTTTGCTGGAAAAACACGTTTTCCCCAAGTTTGGGTAGGGCCCATTGAAATAGTGGGTGGTAGGTGGTCA
>Ga0209208_10009584_pt1 | contig 12709 bp, 6 predicted proteins | sample S1TSphfallax_3_FD_187694 | JGI IMG/M metagenome (GOLD analysis project Ga0209208, IMG submission 187694) | Host-associated microbial communities from peat moss isolated from Minnesota, USA - S1T2_Fd - Sphagnum fallax MG (SPAdes) (version 2) | ecosystem: Host-associated > Plants > Peat moss >...
GTCAAAATAGTCTTCAGTGCAAGCTCTCTCTCTCTATGTCAACAATTTGAAATCTGACAGCAAATGAGACAATTTATTTCCAAACCCATTTTTGCCTTCACAATTGCCTGTTAATTAAGCAAACTTGTTCTAAACAACTCAAAATCTCAAGCTGAAAGTTTCTCAACAAGCTTCTTGTACACAACTCAGAATCCAGCTGAAAGTTTCTCAATAGTTTTATTTACACAGAGAAATGTAAAAGCCACCAAGTTGTAATCCTCCCTTCTCTGCAACATCCAGAACATGATTTATTTTATTTTATTTTATTTTTTGCATCATGATCTGCATATTCTCAAGGTTGATGAATTGATTAATGAAATAAGTTATTTTTAACAGTCTTTTCATCCCATTGAAGAATGAAGCTTTCCACTAGCCTCATGTCAGAAATCCAAACTATTATGGATGGGTCAGAGCAATCCATAAATGTAAATAGAAAAAGATGATAGTGGGTACAGCTTTTTTTTGTCGGGTGTCAAATTTCACAGAAATATGAAAAATTAAAATTAAAAAGGGAATACATTGTCACAATATTCCCATTTTCTGAAGAAACAATGTTGAAATTTCCAAAAGAAATCGAAATTTTTTCACCACGGTTGGAGTTCAAGTGGGGTTTGTTATTTTTTTGGGGAATATTCCTAACTTGGAATTTTTTTTTTCAGAAAATGAAACAAAACAAACAAACACACACACGCAAAAATTTGTGATTTTGAGGGAGTTTTTTGGCCATTTTTTAGAAATAAAAAAATTAAATTAGCCATATCTAGACCTAGGCACTTCCCAGGTCACCACTTGTAGCAGCACTTTTGTAAAAATGCTACAACCCACATAGAAGACAATTGCCATTTAATGCTAATTAATGCTCTAGATCCTCACCAAGTGAACCACCTTATTTGGGGAATTTGAAAAAATAAAAAAAATAAAATAAAATCCTGGGACTCTGATGAAATTAGATAATTATGTCTTGAAATTGCCCCCAAAAATTATCCTGTTGATAAAAACTAAACAATGGTTCAAGATAGCAAAACAAATAGGAACCATGCCAACACAATTAAAAGGGTCCTCAAAAAATAACAAAGAGTAAATGAAGAGAAGATCATGGGAGGTGTTGATATTTTGTGTTGTAGCTAGCAGTAGTAGTAGAAGGTTTTTTGTTTAAATTTATTTTATTTTATTTATTTTAAAATTTTAATTTTGGGTTGAGAACTTTGAGACAGTGGGTAATAATAATGAATGCAGAGAGTATACAAATAAAAATAAAAATAAAAATCAATCACAAAAATAAATCCCCTTTTGTTTTCCCACTGAATTTTCACACTTGCAGTAGATATAATTCCAAACTGAAGCATGCATGTTGGATGTCACTTGTCAGAAGCCTTTTGTGTGTTTGCAAGGAAATTGTTGCTTCTTGTTGGTTGTTGTTGTTGTTGCGCCAGTCTAGATTTATATATTTATTCCATGTCCATGTGCTGCCTGCCTGCTTGCTTGTATGAGGCATAGATATAGTAAGACACAGTACACACACACACACACACACACAAAGAGAGAGAGAGAGAGAGAGAGAGAGAGATTTGTTATGAGCAGCTAGCTAGCTGCACAGATTTGTGCTGGAATGGGAGTGACCGATTTTTTCAATTCTTGGGTATGAATTATAGTTTTGGTTTCTCCTCTCTCCAAAACTGAGCTTTTTTGTAGCAGTTTGTTTTTTCAGCACTGCAGGCAGTATTGAGAGAGAGAGAGAGGAAACAGACACACACACACACACACAAAGAAAGAGAGACAGAGCTATTGAATTTTTATTGTGCTGCTGCTGGTGCACATATTTTAGTTGGAGAAGAAGGGAAATGGAGTGCGCGGCCGCAGCAGCAGCTTCAGAGTGCAGGACAGCAGCTTCGCGTATGAAGAAAACGGGAAGCCTGGTGATGATGATGAAGGTGGTGATTTGTGTGGTGCTCTTGGTACTAGTGCTGCTAGTGCCTTCTAGCAATGGACAGTATTCACAGGCAGTGTTGCTGGCGCAAAGAACTGGATTCCACTTCCAACCTATCAAGAATTGGATGAATGGTAAGGAGCAGCACCCCCACCCCCGCCCCCCAAAGAAAAGAAAACAAGCAGACGTTTAGGGGAAGTCAATCAATTTGAAGTCTACATGGTTTTGCCTGGGAAGATCAAATTTCCAGGATTGAAATAATTCTTGGTGTCAAGGATGAGTTTGTAGACTGGAATTTTTTTTTGGGGATTGCAATGTTGTTGTTTTTCAGCTCAAAGAAAGAAAGAAAGAAAGAATCGGAGGAGCCCAGGAAGAATTTATTGGTGAATGTCATGAATTGTGACTTTGCTAGTAGTTTCCTAAATTCAAATCCTCAAGAAGGATGTATGCCCAGTAGTGGATTCAACCTCTAAGAGAGCTTATGAATTCATCTCTTGAGAATCTGAGAATTGGGCACCCACAAAATCACTAGCTTAGAGAACGGTTGTGTCTGTCACAAATTTTGCACAGATCTATTGTTGGCATGCCTTATTGCATGCAAGTCTGTTGTCTCCTTACTCAAGAATTCTCTGTTGCTCCTCCTGCTGAGCTTTAGCTCCAAGGGATTTGTTGTCTGTCTGTCTGTCTTGGGTTGAGATCTGATGGATTCTGTCTGACATTGAAATTCGGTTTTGGTGGGGGGTGGTCACAAAATTGGGCCCTTTGGGTTGGTTTGGATCCACTGAAATTTTGCAACTTCCACAACGATCAGATCCAAATGGTTAGTTCCTGAATCCCACCCTCTCTTCTACATATATTTCTTTGCATCTTATTGTGACTGCAGCTTTTAGTTCTTGTGATCAATATACTGAAGCTACTTTAATTTTGCCACTTCTGCAACTGCTGCTGCATTCTTGAATCTTTTGGACATATTCTTTTTTTTGGTTTTTTCTTCCCGGTTTGCTTTGCTACTTGAATGCAGGCAGTCCTTGAACATTAATCGATTATACCAGATTCAGGATTTCAGTCCTTGTGTATGCTGCACAAAGTTTGAAACACTTTTGTTGAATCTCTTTGTTTAAATTTCTGTGAGAACCTGGACCTCCGGCAGACCTCAGATCCTTGTTGCAAAGCAAAGAAATTGCTGCTGTTGTTTCTCTCTGCTTTGGACATTCTTATGCTTTTCAGGAGTTGATTCACTGAGGGTTGATTTTCCGTTCTGACTTATGCAGTATCTGCACCATAAAGAATATATATATATATATGTCAGACCTGCAAAAACCAACGCATATAGATCTTTGCTCTCTTTGTTACACAAACTTGACAGATCAAGCTTTGTGATGTGCTCATGCAGGTAGGTAGGTGTGTGAGCCTGCAGGTCTTGTAACTTGTTGCCATGAGGTTTCAAAGACAGCTTTTTTTGTCTGTAAAATCTGCTTCTTGGAGGTTGTTATGGATTAGTAACATCTAAGACCTGTCTTACCTGGGAAAGAGAATTGGAGAACTCTAATTGCTCCAAATTCTGACTCCAAATGCCATGTTTAAGTAGAACTTGTCCAAGCCGAAAAATAAAAATAAAAAGCCTCATCATCAATTTTTGCTGAATCCTAACAACCCCTTTGAAATCATCCCTTACAACTGGTTTGAAATTTGTCTAGCATATACAGTGATAGACACAGCTGGGTGCGAAACTAATAAGTAAATTATTACTGGTTTGTTGTTTTCTATGTGAATTCTTCTTGCTAGGGCCGCTGTATTATAAGGGCTACTACCACCTGTTTTATCAGTACGATCCGTATGCGGCTGTGTGGGGAAATATAGTCTGGGGCCATGCAGTATCCACAGACCTGATTCATTGGCGTTATTTGGAGGAAGCATTAGTGGGCAGCGAGTGGTATGACATATACGGGTGCTGGTCAGGATCTGCAACCCTTTTGGATGATGGCACACCTGTGATCTTGTACACAGGCTGGTCCAATGCTTCTGCAGTAATTCAATCACAGACACAAAATTTGGTGTTTCCTGCTAATGCATCTGACCCTCTTCTCCTCAAGTGGGTTAAGGTATGCCCCTGGCGCCTGGCCCCCTTCCTCCTGTCATATCTGACTTTTGAGGCCTTATTGTGACTGTGTTGTAAAATTGACATGGTTGTTGTTGCCTTGCACATATTGTGAAACTAGTGCTGATTATGCAATCGTATTGAACTGTTCATTCTGCAGAGTTGAAAGATATTATTTTAGGATTTGTTGCTAAGTCTTCCTTCTACTGAACACTCAATAAGGTCATTGTTTTTGTGTGTGTTTGAAGTCAGCCCATAATCCAATTGCAACAGCACCACCAGGTTACAATAGTAGCTTTTTCCGGGACCCAACAACCAGTTGGCAAGGGCCAGATGGTGAGTGGCGGATTTTAGTGGGTTCCAACTTGGGTACTGGAGGCAATATTGGAACGGCTCTAGTTTACAAGAGCAAAGATTTTCAAACCTGGTCCTTTGAGCACCCATTGCATGAGGTACCTGGAACAGGAATGTGGGAATGCCCTGACTTTTACCCCGTGGCCTTGTCGGGCAGCAAGCTGGGCTTGGACACATCCGTGCTGGGTGCATCACAGAAGCATGTTCTCAAAATCAGTTCAAACAATCTGCGGCATGACTACTATTCAGTCGGGACATATTACTTTAACAACCAGACTTATGAGCCTGATATCAAGCAATTAGACACAGCTATTGGGCTCCGTTATGACTATGGAAATTACTATGCATCAAAAACCTTCTTTGACCAACACAAAGGGCGGCGCATTTTGCTTGGCTGGGTGAATGAGTCTGATACCGCACAGGAAGACATTGCTAAGGGTTGGTCATCTATTCAGGTGCTTGTCCTGGAATCGCTCTGCAAATTGTGTTTTTCACTCTCTAGTCATATTGTTGCTTACTTGCTGTTGTTCTCTCTTTTTCTTTTTCTTAGTGCTGATAATAATGCACAGCAATGAATTCAATCAAGGAATTGGTGGGATTGCTGGATCTGGATTTGGCAAATTTTGTGTTTTGAACTAATTGGGTGTGTGCAAATGGGGAGCCAGGCAATCCCAAGGCAAATATGGTTGGACAGTGTGACCCCTACAGCTCTACTACAGTTACCAATAGAGGAGGTTAAGAACCTTCGAAGCACTAAATACGAACAGACGAATGTTACATTGAGTCCTGGCTCAGTTTTTCCTGCACAGGGAGTTCAAGGCGTGCAGGTATCGTGATTGCATTTGCTGTAATTTTGGACATTGCAACTTCAAGGCCAATTGTGTTGTATGTTGTGTTCAGGTTTTGAATGCAAACTAAACTGTTCTAGTGGAGAGAATTCATCCTTTACCAAAAGAATTTGAATGTGCAGGAGAGCGGGAATTCCATGTGGGACAAAGAACCAGAATCTCATCATGAACTAACTGCCTTTTGTTTGCTGGCAGCTTGACATAGAATTGACATTTGCCCTGCCACATGTGCCACAAAACTCCACAACGGAGGAATTTTTGGGGGAAGAGGGCCCACTTGAATGTAGTAAAATTGGGGCAGGAACAAAGGGCGCAAAATATGGACCATTTGGTATCCTTGTGTTGGCAACAGAGGATTTACAAGAGCAAACAGCCTTCTTCTTCTACTTTACCTATTCTCAAAAATCTGGCTGGTTGACACTGCTGTGCAACGACCGAAGCAAGTACTGAAATTTTTTCTAAACCTTTCTTCTTCATATCTTTCATTTTTTTATTTTCAGTCAGTTGCAGTTTGTAACACAATCATGGAGAAGTTTCCAGAATTTGACCCATTTTGAAACACAAAAACCTCAGAGTCTGCTAGCCATGTAGTCATCACTGCCTGTTCTGGAAATGAAGCCCAAGAAACTTGTGCCACAAGTTCTGTGATGAACTATCATTGTATGTCACTTGATAACAAGAGAATAAGTTTTTAGGCTTTGGCAGTGCGTTGAGGATTGCAAGAAAAGGAGCTGACATGATGGATTCTGAAATTTGTGCTTAGGTCATCGGTAGCATCAAATCTAGACAAGTCATCATATGGGACATATTTGCGTGTGTATCCAAACGACAAGTCTCTTGTTTTACGTATCTTGGTGAGTGATTTTCTCTCTCTGGGTTTTTGAAATTCCTCAGTTGGTTCATGGTTGACAGCATTTTTATTCTAGCTACTGCAAATCATATTTGTGTTCAGGCATAATTTTATGCAAGTTTTGCACATTTGTGTTATTGGGTCATAATTTTTTGCTAGTCTTGCACATGATCTGCAGTCAGAAGTTTGCAGTGTTGATGAATAGAAGGCTTGATTTTGTAAAATTCAATCAGGATCTTTCCACCCAAACATCATGACCACAATATCAATACTGTATATGCTTGGAGTATATATAATCATTGTCCCAAAAAAAGGAGGAAACTTTGTTGAAGAAAAGGCAATTCGTTCTTGTTGCAGGTGGACCATTCTGTGGTGGAAACTTTTGGACAGTGGGGTAGGCTGGCCATCACTTCACGGGTGTATCCACAATATGCAATTGGAAATTCGGCTAAAGTGTTCCTGTTCAACAATGGCACTGAAGATGTGAAGGCTCGAAGCCTGAAGATCTGGAGCATAAACACAGTCAACCTAACCAATTTCTAAGAAAAGTAGTGAGGCAATTTAGAAAGTTCAAATCAAGGGGAAACAAAAACTCTGCAAGATAGCTGGGTTGCTTTGAGGTAATGGGAAATTGTCAATTCACAGTGGCAGCATGATTTGTGGCCCTTTTGTGTGCTTTGTATGGTTTTTTGCAGATGTGAGAGCCAATGCTGGTGTACAAGATTTAAACCAAAGAAAAAGTTCATTAGTAGCTCCATTGTTGATCTGTTGCTTAAATATTGTAACCCATTCAATCACACAGAGAAGCCCATTTACAAGTTTTATATCTGAGTTTGAGAATTTGAGTGAGTGAATCCCATCCTACCTGGTCTTCTGTGATGGTCAGAAGGGAAAAATTAGTCATCAAATGCTTGCATTCTCTCTCTTGCTGGTTACTGCAGAATGTTTAGGCACATAGAATATCAGGTCTCGGACCAGAAAAAAACTTATTAACTCTTCACAGTTTCACTTCCTTTCCTTTTTCTGGTGTCCAATTTTCTATGGAGTGAAGATTTCTATCAGCGTCATTGATGTCCATTTGGGAGCCACATTCGGTAGTAGATTTCTTTCCAGGTTCAGATTGTATGGCAGAGTGAGTATGTGTCCCAACACCATGGACTTAACATCCATTTGCAACATCAACATCAACACCCACAAAGTACAATAACACTCAAGCTTGTCACATGAGCTTGGGGGACTTCCTTTCAAAGTGAATCTTCTTCTTTGTCCGCTCCCTCTTGAGAGCTATTTCCAACTTTCCCCCTGCTGTTTTGTGTTTGTAAATTGTTCATTTCAAATAACATGTAATATATCACTCCCAAACTTAGGTCTGCCAAATTTTGCTCCAAGGTTCTTAGTGCTGGATGAACATATTTCAAACAGCATCAAAGCATGTTTTGTGTACTTGTTGTCTTCACATAAACTAGTGGGTACCCGTTAATTGCTTCAACCAATTAATAACGCACGCACGCTCTCAGGACCTGGGTTTCAGGACCTCAACGCGAGGTTTCAGGACCTGGCTCTCAGGACCTGGATTTCAGGACCTCGAAAGCTCTCCATCCTACGGTCGTCTTATCTTTTTCCCGTCACTTTTCTCTGCGTCCACCGTCACTTTTCTTTTTCCCGTCACTTTTCTCTGCGTCCAGTGGTCACAGACAGACGCACGGACGGACTACGTTCTGCCATAGAAATGCAGGCCGGTTCTGCCGGTGAATTAAAATGCTACTTTCCCGTAGCCACTGTCCGTCCGGCTTCGCTTCACGGGCGGCTGGATTCCGCCGGTGAATTAAAACGCAGAACTGTCGCGTCAGACGGACGGACGGACGTAGTGAATTTATATATAAGATTGGGGTCCAAAGTTTGGTCCAAAAACTTTTCTCCTCAAGGCTCCTTGTTTCTTATTTTCAGGTGTTCTAAAGTCAAGCAAAAGCTGTTTTCCCCTGGGTTTGTCTTTTTTCTTTTTTCTGGGTGTGCTTAAAACACTTACAAAACCAAATCTGAAATGAGAGAGTAATAGGCTAAATTATGGAATAATATATATATACACTAGAGGACCCTTCCTTCCTCAAATGAAAACTATAGGTTTGCTAATTAATGTTAAAATTTTGAAAAATAGCCATTTTTTCAAAATGGCTTTTGAAGGAGGAACACCCCCTTAAAAGTTGTTTCAATTGGAATAGAGGGCCAACACATAAATGAACCCTAAAAATTGTTGGATTGTAACAACAATAATATCTCAAATTTCAGGATTTTGAGTTTGGATGATATGTGATTTGTATATAAAAAGATAAAGATTACATACTTTTACCCATTGATTTTGTTTTTTTGGTTTTTGGGAAGTCGCCAATGTGGCTATCATGGGCATGCGAAAATAGGAGATTGTGGCAATTGGAGTAGCAAGATAACCTAGCTTTAAGAAGGATTGGAGCTCCTCTCGCACATTACTTTGGAGCTTTAACATTTAAAAACTAAAAGAAGTAAAGTTCAAAAGTTGAATCTCATTTGTATCCAAAATTGTCCAAAACCTTGTAAAATTGGTGCTATTATTTTGGTGGGAAAGCAATGTGCCCAAAATTGGTGGGATTTTGGAAGTTCTACCCCCCATTCATGTGTTGGTTTGAGGATCCTTTGGGATTTTTTGAATGCTTAAATTAGGGATGCCATTTTGTGCAAAACTACACCGTTAGGGTTGTCACATTTTTTATTAGTTGTGTGCTATTTAATATGACATATAGACCCCAAGCACCCAATTACATTTCTCCACACCAAACTTGGGCTTTTATAAAACCACCCCAATTCATTCCCATAACCAAACATTAAAAATAAGCCTTGTGTTGGGCCTTGCATATTGAACTTGATTTTTGTGTTCAACTCAATGCGCATCACTAAACTCTTTTTTTCCACTCCAAACTTACGGTTTTGTAAAATGTGCCCACATCATTCCCATAATCAAAACACTAAAAGTAATCCCATGTTCTAGACCTTGCATATTGACATTTACTTCTTCTCATTTTTTGTGTTCCAACTCATTGACCATCACCAAACACTATCACATTCTAAAACATTCCTCTTTGTGTGCATATATATGCTCACAAACACACATATGGGTGAACATAAAATAATCTCTTTTGTCAAATTTTGAAATTTTGAATAACACAATTACTCATGCTTTAATGTGAGGTGAGATCACACAATTTTCATCAGGTTTTGCAAGTTCTATGATAAGCTCACTCTTGCATTAGATGGTTGTTTAGTAAAAAGCCTTTGTTTGGTGATTGGCGAGCTTACCCTATTAATGTGTTTTTGGCGGGCAAATTGGTGCAAAATTTGGCCGTTGGCTTGGGAGCCATACCCATCACAATAGTAGTCTACAACTTCTATTAGCCACCTATGGTCTTGGATGACATTTAAGGTGCCAGGTTGCATCCAATCATAAAGAAAGTTTGGCCAACTTTTTATACTTAAGGTAGTTCTTTTGCTAGTTTTTCTATTGTTTTGATAGTTTTCTCAAGACTTGTTGCCATTAAAGCTAAATCTTTGGTGGGATGGTTGCCATCCATGGCACATCACGAAAATGAAAAAAAACTAATAGCTATTCTTAACAATCAAAACATGTTTCCAAATTGAACTATAAGTCATATTTCTATTTTTTTTCTTCTATGGGAGCTTGTATTATGCTCCAAAATCAGGGCTTAGGATTAGTAATTCTTGTATTCGCGAATTTTCACCAAATTTCAACTTGAGAAATATGATTTCAACTTATACATAGATTTTTCATAGGAAAAATGACCCAAATTTGCCATATTTCAAAGAAAAAAATTCCATATTGTGAAACTTTTATGATAAGTTCCAGTAGGTAACCAATAATATAGAGAGATTCTGTTTTTCTCCACTTTCATATTTAATATGTTTGCAAATTTGTCTAAATTATTTTATGGATGATCACCACTTTGGCTACAACACAAAATCTTAAAACAAACTTTTCATGGGACCAACCAAGAAGGAGTAGCACTTACATCATACTAAAAGCAAAGAAAATGGGGATCAACGATTTTGGTATACAATATTTTGTATTGCATTTGTGTTCCTTTGGTCCCAATTTTGAAAATGATTAAATGTTGCGAGATCCTAAATTCAAGGAATTTGTTTGAAAAGGGTATAAGTTCATAACATTATTAACATTTAGAATTTTACTAAGCTATGTTGTAACCTAAGTTGTCGAGCCAAATGTGAATTGGTTACCGAACTAATTTTTGGTAATTTAATAGAATTTTCAATGACAAAAAGTACTCAATATTCAATATTTTTTACACCTTAGGTTTAAAGATTTCCAAATCACATTCATTAAATCCTAATCATTGAGAAGTTTCCAACGATACCAAGAACATATCCAAATTTGAATATGATTTTTTTTGGATTAAATGAGTTTTTAATAAAAAAAAGTTGTTCAATATTCAATAATTTCTTCACCATAGGTTGAAACATTATAAAACCAATTTAGTGCACCCTTACTCATTGAGCGCTTTCCAATGGTACCAAGAGTGTAGCAAGAGGTGCCATAAGGGAGATCTCGTTGTGACAAACAAAATAAACAAGGGGTGTGTCATACACTATGGTCTTGCCATTTACATTAAAAAGTATCTTTAAGGCAAAATAAGGATTATGCAAATTCAAATATTCCACCATGCAAAAATATAATCTTCAAAAAAAATCCTCTAAAAAAAACCAAAATAATTCCAGATATCATAACTCTATAACTAATCTCAAGTTTCAACACAAGCCAAAGTATCAAGTTTCAAAAATCCTTGTATAAAATTAGACCTACTACCTAGGGGCCAAAATCCATTAAGCTATTATACTCTATAATGAATCTAAACACAATATCCTTCCTTGCCTTGGTAGGCAAGGCCAACAAACAACCTTCCTTCATAGACACATTATTGAATGGAGAATGAGGTGAAATGAAAAAAACTCGTCTAAGTTACGAGTTTGTCAAAACTAGAAGGAGCTGAAAAACTCATAAACTACAAGAGTTTGTCAAATCCACTTTGTCAAATTGCATTGCCAAGTCCTCACTTTGAAGTAACCATTACCAAATTGCCAAGTCCACTTCACCTTTTGGACTGCCCTATGACCTTCATGCTGCCCACTAATTAAATGTTTTTTGGGCTGACCAGTGCCTGAGTTTGTTTCTGCTGAAACTTCCGAAAAAATCCATTGCCCCTGATTTATATTTATTTATTATCCACAGGCTGCCTATGCCTGACCCCCGCCCTCAAATTTCATCAACAAAACTTCATCCATTGAAAATTCACAAATGACTTTTCATGGATTTTCATCTTTCATCCATGGAATTTGGACTTTTAATGTGAAAAATAAAATTTTGAATGAAGTAATGATGGATGAAATAAATTATAGATGATATTTCTTGGTAAAACTCTATTTCATCTTAAGATATCCGGAATTTTCATGGATGCCTTTTGCTCTCAATATGTTCAAAAACAAAAAAATAAAGACAGTTTTTATTTTTGAAAGGGCTCCTCTCAATCTTGAAAGGGCTATCAAGTCGAGAGAGAGAGAGAGAGAGAAAGAAGGAAAAAGGTTTTGGGGGGGAGGGGGGGCAGACCTATTGGCAGACCAGAAACAAATTCAGGAAGTGGGCAGCTCAGAAAATTTTAAATATTTGGGCAGCTTGAGGCAGCCCACAGCGTTAAGTGGACCTGGCCATTTGGCCATGAAGAGTTGGTGACTAAGGAGTTCAAGTTGGAACATAGAGGGGACAAAAGGGTAATATGAACTTCCCAAATTGGTGACGTCAACTTGGCAAAAATAGTGTGTAATAACAATGGACTTTGTGATTTGGCAAAGGGGACTTTAGAAACACATAAAGTGAACTTCACAAATTCCAATACCTTTGACATTAACCCTTAAATGCCAATTGGGTCTTCTTAACTCATTGTTGCAATAATCTTGAATATCACATTAAGCAACTTATTCATAATTGACACACAATTTGACCTGGTTAAGTGTTTGGGTTAGGAAAACACTCGACATGTATATAATACTAACACTTTAATAATAAAAAGTTTGACATTATAATTTGTAGCACTTACAAAAAAAAAAAAATTGAATTTTTAAATAAATTTTTAGCTATAAATGTAATTGATCAAGCTCCTTTCATTTCTTTTAACCTCCCTACAAATATCTTTCACGTGTTAGAAGCTTGCACTCTCCCTCTAAAACCAAGGCCTTTGGTCGTTTACTTTCTTATTTTCATCATTGCACACCTTAGACCTAAATGCACATCTATTCACCACACATTCATACTTTATTTTTAAATATGACATGAGGATTTATCACTCATCACAATTTACATTGGCTTTTACTAAAGTTAAGTTTGTGAAAATGGTGGTTAGGAACCAATGTTGAAGTTCATGATCAAGATTGATTGATAATTTTAGGAAGCAAATTGTGATCACATCATCATGATATATTTCATGTAAACCTTTGAAAATCCTAATGCATTATTCTCAACTTCAAGATTACGATTTTGG